>Ga0105054_10006716_pt1 | contig 15957 bp, 17 predicted proteins | sample BON02_FD_78091 | JGI IMG/M metagenome (GOLD analysis project Ga0105054, IMG submission 78091) | Freshwater microbial communities from Lake Bonney liftoff mats and glacier meltwater in Antarctica - BON-02 (megahit assembly) | ecosystem: Environmental > Aquatic > Freshwater > Ice > Glacier...
ACTGCGCGCCCTATTTACGCTTCGCTGGACCATCTAAAAAAAATTTCTCTAAAAAGTACATTTTAGGCTTGACGCGTAGGCTGTCGTTTTTTTGAAGACCCCAACTTTCCCCTTTCGGCACTACCCTCCCTCAAAAGCACCACGCAGCATCGCATATATGCCCGCGTTCAATGAAAAGGATACGCAATTCAAACATTATGCACCCTTAAGAGCCAGCGAAACGCAAACAGGAGCCTCGCGACCGTACACCGGGAGCAACGCGAACACCCACAGAAGGCGCAGCCGACGTAAACAACAAACAGTTTATCACAATGCCTCCCCAAAAGATTTGTTAATCTGACGTGTATTACCGAATTTGGACAACGCGATAAACCGCTTAGCTATGAAAACTACCGTATTTGCCGTTTTGGCGGCTTTTATGCTTGCCACCACCGCATGCAGCAATACCGAAACACTCACTTTCGAAAGTGAAGAAGTAACACTCACCGCAGAGGGCCCACTTTACGATGGTTCAAATACAGCCTCAGCAACGTGGACCGCAGATCTTAGTGCTTTAAATATCGATCCAGCAACCATTCAATCCGCCCGGGTAAAAAGCATTACCATTACCACCGACAGCCCAGACGACCTGGCGCTGATTCAGGATATCACTTTTCAGTTTGCTGGCAAAGACGTGAGCATGCAACAAGTCGGCTTTTTAAATCCTGTTCCAGCCGGGTCCTCATCGCTTAGCTTGCAAATTGCGGTAGAACAGAAAGACATTGCTAAATTTTTCCAACTCCCAAACATGACCTGGGTAAGCGATGTTAATCTCAGCGCTGAAAAGGAAGAGAATCTGCAATTGAAAGTCCGTTTAAACTTTGAACTAGAAGTCAAAAAATAAATAAATCTACCTATGAAAAAAATCGTTTTCTCCACCCTTTTCCTTCTTTTTTCCGCCTTTTTGCTGCAAGGCTTTTACCCCGCTCAGGGTGTTGAAGCTGACATGCTTGTGGGCGTTTGGGAACCTAGCCACGGCAAAGCCCGGGTGAAAGTTGAAAAAATAGCCGACAAATATTATGGTAAAATTGTATGGCTCAGAGAACCCATTGATCCAGCGACCAGTGCAGCTAAAGTCGACAAAAACAATCCGGATGAATCCATGCGTCAGGTGCCGTTAAAAGGTTACCGTTTGTTGAAAGACTTCACCTACGCCGGCGAAGGCGAATGGAACGACGGCACCATTTATGACCCGGAAAATGGCAACAATTACAGCTGTGTAATCAAGGCCAAAGATGTAAATACACTCGATATACGTGGTTTTATCGGCGTAAAAACCTTCGGGCGTACCGATGTCTGGAAACGTGTATCCATCAAAAAATAAGGGTATATGAACAAGCGTCTGCTCCCACTTTTATGCTTTTCACTTTGTTTGAACATCCTCACTTTTGCCCAAACAACCGACAGCACCGCTGTTGAAGAAGAAGATTACGACCAATACGGCGAGGTAGACTATGCCGACGGAAAGGCAAACAAAACCTATGCGAACGCACGTATTGTAGGCACAGCCCCGCAGCGATTTGTTTCGGTAGGTTGGGATTGGCAAGCACCCTATACCATGCAACTTTCACGCATCGGTAGTTATGCCAAAGATGCCGTTTTAGCTAATGACCAATTTGGTAGCGGCGATGTAGTTTCGACCGGTGGTTTACGGCTTATCGCCAATATCCCCGTGATTTCACGTAACAATTTCATTTGGCAACTTGGCGGTACCTATTGGGAAACTGGCTATAAAATCAACAATATCCAAGGCGATTCATCGGCTACTGGCGTGATGAATGAGCTCAACCAAAAAGGACTGCGCACAGCTGGGTTGAATACCATCCTCTATAAACCGCTCAACGAACATCAGTTTATACTTGTTCAAGCCTCTTTGGACATGAGTGGCGACTATGGCTTATCGCTACAAGGTCAAACGCGTTTATCACTGGCTGCATTGTGGGGAAACCGTCCGCACGACAGATTGCAGTGGGCCGTGGGCGTCTCTCGCACGTATCGGGTAGGTGCCATGAATTACATACCTATTTTCATGTATAACTGGACCTCTGTCAACCGCAAATGGGGCGTCGAAGCACTAGTACCAGCACGTGGTTCGGTGCGCTATAATTTCAGCGTCACGAGTCTTTTAATGGCTGGATTTGAATTAGAAGGTCAAAGTTATCGCATCAATAATTTCAGCGATTTACCTGCCGGACAAAACCAAAGTCTAGAAATACGCCGTGGCGAATTGCGTCCGCGTATCGAATATCAACGTCAACTGTATGGCTTCTTTTGGATAGGCGCACAAGTGGGTTATCGTATTGACTTTATCTACAATGCGGACTATCTGCCTAACGGAAAAGAATTTTTCAGGGGATTTACTGGAGCCCAGCCCTTTGCCATGCTCAATAACTTAGGCAATGCGCCTTATGTGAACCTGACCATCAATTTTGTAAGTCCCTAAACACGCCCACTTACTTCAACAACGGCGACCGTGGATGACCCATGGCTCGCCGTTTTTGTTTTTGGTAAAAAAAAGATACTCCTCCCCACCATCTGCCAGCTTGAGGCGTTTGCGGATTTCGCTTACCTCCATAAAAAACTCCCTTTTGGCAACATTGGCTTTGGTTATACCTCGTTTTTGTAGTTCTGATACTAGTGTTTTGGGTTTATAAGGCCAATGTTCCACGATTTTAAACCACCGTCCTGCCATTGCAGGTTCGGGCGTATGGTGCAGGTAATAATCGGCTTGGCCATTGAGTGCTAGCCAGCCTTGTGCCGCAGCAAAACTACGCGCTTGCCGTGTTTTTATGAGGGCCAGATGCGGCTCGACAAAATAGTCGGCGGCTCCAGCCGAGGCCAAAGCGGGCTTCTCCGGTGTGTTTTGAAAGGTATGTGCGTACAGGTGCATTGGCTGGCCAGCGCCGTTTAACTTAATGCTGTGCAATTGAGGGGTACGTCCAGCGGGCAAGTCGACTTCAAAAAGCAGCTCTTTCAGTTCGCTGTCGACGGCTATCGCGCGGCAATCCAAATTTTCGCCAAGTTGCATGCGGGCCTGCGAAATATCAAGCATGGGTGATGCTTTCAGCCAAAGTCTGCAATTTTTAGCCCGAATTTGTGGCAAAAGCCCCAATATATCAGGGCTACTATCGGTTAAGCCGCTTACTTTTCGCCCCGCGGGCCGGCGATCTGGATCGACAAAAACTACCATTTCGTTTTCCAATGCGGGCATCCAGGCTTCTGCCGCCATTTCCAGGACCTGCACGTGGGCGTATTCGCGGAAATTCCATCGCAATAAAGCCGCTCGTTCGGGATGTATTTCGAGCAGGATCGCGCTTTCAAAATTTCTACTGAGGTAAAATGCATCGATACCAGCACCTGCCGTGAGATCAACCAAAACCTTGCCCTTGATTAGACTGGCTTTATAACTAGCGGTGGCCGAAGAGCTGGCTTGCTCAAATCCCTGTGGACTGAATAACCACCCGTTCTCGAGCAATTCAGGGAATTTATGTCTCGCTTTGCGCCGCAGTTCCAATTGCTGTAAGACGATCGCTGCATCGGGACCAAATTGTTTTTGTGCCCGATTGGTCAACTGGGCCGAGAGCGTTTCGGCCTCTTCTGCCCAAAAATTTTGCGCCTCCGTACTGGTTAATACGGATACAAAGTGATTGACCTTCTGCATTTTTAAATTATTTTTCCGTTATTCGTTGTTTCTGAAGGGCAATGAAACGATTTTTGTTACTTCTTTTGGCTGTTGGTCTGGTTTCTACTGCTTGTCAGAAAAAAACTTGTCCGGCGTTTAGTCAGCAAGAACACCGAAAAAAAGTCAAAACCCCGAGAAACAAAAAGAAGTTGTACGCGAAAGATCGTAACGTCTTCGGAAATAAACGTTGATAATGATGAAAAAACTAGTTGTATTAGCCGTTTTGGTGCTCGGAGGTTTAGCCTTGAGCAGCTGCAACCGCAACGCATGTCCTGCTTTTAGTCAGGTAGAAGTACAGCAGCCAGCGGTACGTTCTTAAATCATGCCGTGGCCTGAGCTCACCCATTTGTCGCAACTCGACGAATGGATAGCGCGTTCTTTTCATCAGCCTATCTTGTTTTTTAAACACAGCACCAGCTGCAGCATCAGCGCGGCTGCCTACGGTCGTTTGGAGCGTGGTGCAGCTGATTTACCCGCGGAGTATCAACTCGTTTATCTCGACTTAATCGCCTACCGCTCCCTTTCACAAGCCTTGGCTGAGCGTACTGGCGTCACCCACGAGTCTCCCCAATTGTTACTGGTCAAAAACGGCCAATGTATTTGGCATGCAAGCCACATGGAGGTGCGTCCTTCGTTGGTTCCGGCAGCCGTATAAAGTTATTTCTTCAGGCGTAGTTAAAGCTGAATGCTTGCACTAAGTCTGGGTGCAATGATAAAGCCACGGGACAAGTCCGGGCGGTTCTTTCGAGGATGCTTTTTTCCTTTTCTGTATAAATTTTGTCAAAAAATAGCGTCACCTCCAGCTTGCTGATACGTCTGGGGTCGCTGGCCATGTGTTTGGAAACAGTTGCCCGCATGCCGCTTAAATCTATGTGGTGTGTATTGGCGGCTATGCCCATAACCGTGAGCATACAGCTTACAAAGGCTGCACTCACTAAATCCGTGGGTGAAAAGGCCTCGCCTTTTCCCTGATTATCGAGGGGCGCATCGGTAATAATTTGTTGACCGGAACGTATATGGGTTGCGCTTGTGCGCAGATTGCCGAGATAAGAGATTTCTGCTGTGCTCATAATTCGCTAATTTAGAGAACTTTTATCTCCCGCAAGGGTTTGAAAAATGATGATGATGCGTATTGGCCTTTTTCTACTCCTCTTGCTTCCAGTAATGGCAGTGGGTCAGGTTGTGCAGGAGCCGGTCAACATCAACTATTTCAAATATGCTACGGTAGGTGGTGGGGCACACAATTTAGGTTGGTTTGTGAGCGGTCGTTATGGTCTCAGCAAAACCAAAAACAGCGATATCATCTACGAATTTGACATCTGGCGGACCAAACATCCAAAAGAAGTAAGGGTGCAAAACCAGCAGTTCGTCAACCCGAAAGCCTACACATTTGGCAAGGTGAACGATCTGTACAACACCCACTTGGGCATAGGTACGCAGCGTGTAATTTTTGATAAAGGTGAAAAAAGAGGGGTAGAAGTCCGTTATCATGTGAGTGGCGGCGCTTCTTTAGCCGTTCTTTTGCCCGTTTATCTCGAGGTATTGTATGCCACCAGTCCCAACGACCCTTTTCGTTTTACCACCCGCACCGAGTTATACGACCCTAACCGGCATTTCGCCGATAATATTTATGGCGGCGCCAGTTTTGGTACCGGTTTCAGCGAACTGAAGATACAGCCGGGTATTTATGGCAAAGGTGGTTTTGTTTTCGAATGGGGCAGTTTCACCGAAGAAATACGGGTCCTGGAAGCAGGATTAGCGATTGATTTTTTTCCTAAGCCGGTGCCGGTGATGGCGCTGATTGAAAATAACCGACTTTTCATGTCATTCTACCTGGGTATTCACCTCGGGAAGCGCTGGTAATTTTGTAATTTTGTACTATGCAAGAACCTCTTGTCCTCGATATACGCGAACAACGTCGCAAAAAGCCAGATTGGCTGCGCGTAAAACTACCCACGGGCAAGGAATATCTCCGCGTCCGCAATTTGGTCGACGAATACAAACTCCACACCATCTGCGAAAGCGGCAGTTGCCCCAATATGGGTGAATGTTGGGGTGCCGGCACAGCCACCTTCATGATTTTAGGTAATGTATGTACACGCGGCTGCTCCTTCTGTGCTGTGGCTACCGGCAGACCTACCGAACTCGATCTCGACGAACCCTACCGTGTTGCCGAAGCCATTCGTTTGATGGAGGTGAAACATGCCGTTATTACCTCGGTAAACCGCGACGAACTCAAAGACCGCGGCGCGGGCGTTTGGGCAGCGACCATACGAGAGATCAAAAAACAGGCCCCAGCCACGACCATGGAAACGCTTATTCCCGATGTTAAAGGCAATTGGGAAGCACTTGAAACCATCTTGGCCCAGCGCCCAAATGTGGTATCCCACAATATGGAAACGGTTAAAAGACTGTACCGCACCGTTCGACCACAAGCCAAATACGAACGTAGCCTCGAACAAATTAAACGCATCAAAGACTTCGGCTTACGCACCAAAACCGGCTTTATGGTCGGCTTAGGCGAAACCCCTGAAGAAGTTTACGAAATAATGGACCACCTGGTGGCCCACGGCTGTGATGTGCTCACTATTGGGCAGTATCTCCAACCCACTAAAATGCATTTGGAAGTGGCCGAATTTATTACGCCGGAGCTTTTCCAACACTACCAGGAAGTAGGCATGCAGAAAGGTTTCAATTTTGTAGAGAGCGGCCCCTTGGTGCGTTCATCATACCACGCCGAACGCCATTTATAATGGCTATACGCGGCAAAGAACAGCCCCTCGGCGAAGTACTCGAGCAATTGGTTTCCCGCTATAAAATGCGTGGTAAACTCGACGAAGTGCAGCTTCACCAGTGGTGGGACGAGATACTCGGACCAGACATCGCCCGCCAAACAGACTCCCTCTTTTTGAACGGCACCCGTATTTTAGTTCGCATCAGCTCATCGGCAGTACGCAACGAGCTGGTCTTTGCAAAAGTAAAACTCATCGAAAAAATCAATGCGCGTTTTGGCAGCGACCGCATCACAGAACTTATATTCATTTAATCAAAGCATTGTTGCATGTCAAAACTCATTATCCTCCGTCACGGTCAGTCGCAATGGAATCTCGAAAACCGCTTCACAGGCTGGGTAGACGTGCCCCTGTCGGCTAAAGGTGAAGCGGAGGCTACTGCTGCCGGCGATAAAATCAAAGGATTTGAATTCGACGAGGCGTATACCTCGGTCTTGAAAAGGGCACAAAACACCCTCTCGTTGGCGATGAAACAAGCCGGTCACCGTGAAATTCCAGTTACCAAAAACGAAGCCCTGAACGAAAGAAAGTATGGCGACCTCCAAGGGCTCGACAAAGCCGACACGGCAGCCAAATACGGCGATGAACAGGTCCACATCTGGCGCCGCTCCTTCGACATTGCTCCTCCGGGCGGCGAAAGCTTGAAGGACACGGCTGCACGGGTTATCCCCTATTTTAAAAAAGAAATCGAGCCGAAACTAAAGGCCGGGAAAAATATCATCATCGCCGCCCATGGCAACAGCCTGCGCGCGCTGGTTATGCACCTAGAAAAAATGGCGCCAGAGGAGATCTTAAAGTTTGAGATACCCACAGGTCTGCCCCGCTTATACGAGCTGGATGCTGACCTTAATATACTTGACAAGCGCTATTTATAGGTTTTAAGGTCATCCCACTTCTTCAGAAGGTATTTACGGAGGCGTACTCCTGTTTACGTATTCTTTTAAAAGGAGGTGGTTGTGTGCTTTCAAACAACTTGCTCTTTCTGTCGATTCAAGCCGTACTGTTTACACTTCGCTAACTTCCTAATAGCTACCTTAAAGGTATAATAAATGCCTTCCCTGCTGTATTCCTACAATAAGATTCAAGCAGGGAGATATAGGTTTTTGAGGTCTTTTGCGAAAAAAAATGCCGCGAAGGCACTTTCAAAAAGCTATCCTTCCATTCTTCGCAAAACATCCTTACAAAACCAGCGAAGCGTAAACAGGGAGCACCGCGACCATAAACAGGAGGCGCCGCCGACATGCGCCGCCCCCTGTAGACCACAGTGCTCGCTTAAAAATCTCCTGTTAGTGGAATTGTTGCGTTTCAGTTGATCCAGCTAAAGCTACCGTGGAAGCTTTTCCTGAGCTAACCACGTCTTGCACCGCGTCGAAGTAGCCAGTGCCTACAAAACGTTGGTGTTTTATGGCCTTAAATCCAACCTCCTGGAGGGCAAATTCGCGTTGTTGGAGTTGCGAAAAACCAGCCATTCCCCGCTCTCGGTAAGCGCGTGACAATTCAAACATGGAGGTATTTAATGCGTGGAAACCCGCCAAGGTGATAAACTGAAAACGATAGCCCATTTCAGCCAACTTCTCGCGGAATTCGAACATCTCCACCTCACTTAGTCGTGCCGCCCAATTAAAAGAAGGGGAACAATTATAAGCCAGCGGTTTGTCGGGAAAAACAGCATGAATAGCAGCTGCGAACGTTTTGGCTTCGGCTAGGTCAGGAGTTGATGTTTCCATCCAAATCAAATCGGCATAGGGCGCATAAGCCAATCCACGGGCTATGGCCTGCTCCATCCCAGCACGAACGTAATAAAACCCCTCCCCAGAACGCTCACCTGTGCAAAAAGCAGCATCCACGGCATCGATATCGCTGGTAAGCAGATTCGCTGCATCGGCATCGGTACGGGCAATAAGAATGGTAGGAACGCCCATCACATCGGCAGCCAAACGGGCCGCCACCAATTTTCCAATGGCTTCACTGGTAGGAACCAGCACTTTACCACCCAAATGACCACATTTTTTGGCCGACGACAGTTGATCCTCGAAATGGACACCTGCTGCACCGGCTTCAATCATCATCTTCATCAATTCAAAAGCATTTAGATTGCCGCCAAATCCAGCTTCCGCATCCGCTACAATGGGTGCGAAATAATCAAGCTCGCCAGTACCATCTAGTTTTTGAATTTGATCGGCTCGGAGTAATGCGTTGTTGATCCGTTTTACCACAGAAGGAACGCTGTCGACCGGGTAAAGGCTTTGATCGGGATACATTTGACCGGCACCATTGGCATCGGCTGCTACTTGCCAACCGCTGAGATAAATGGCCTCGAGACCGGCTTGCACTTCTTGAATGGCCTGATTGCCCGTAAGTGCGCCCAAAGCAGCTACATAAGGTTGTGTTTGAATTTTGCGCCAAAGTTTTTCAGCCCCAAGTGTGGCGAGGGTATGGCTGATAACAACGGTGGGACGCAAACGAACAACAGCGGCGGCATCATACGGCCGAAGACTATTTTTCCAGCGCGGATTGTTGGCCCAATCGGAGGTAATTTGATCAATTTGTTCTTGTGAGGTCATGTTGTTTAGGATAAAAGGTTAAAAAAATAAAGAAGCTTCTAGGGTAAGGAATTCTGCGAATTCACTTTGAATGGTTAGTTTTTGGAAGATGCGTATGGCATCGGGCAGCCGATGCCAAGCTTCGGGGTGCACAATCAACTGCTGGTTAACGGCCGCTATCTCTTCCCTAACCCAGCTATCGTATAAATCGCTGGTAAAACGTCTGCCATCCTCCAGTACCACGGCATGCCGCAGCCACTGCCAAAGTTGGGCGCGCGAAATTTCTGCGGTGGCCGCGTCTTCCATTAAATTATGAATGGCAACGGCTCCTTGGCCGGCGAGCCAATGGGAGAGATATAAAATCCCTACTTGTATGTTGAGCCGCACACCGGCTTCTGTAATCGGACCGTGAACAGCTACGTTCAACAAGTCGCTGGCCAAAAAATCTCCTTCGGGCTGGCAGCTTTTCTGGTGTGGTTCAGTGCCGAGTATTTTATCAAATTCCTCCTGGGCAATGCCTACCATATGGGGGTGGGCTACCCAAGTGCCGTCGTAACCCAACCGAGCTTCGCGCTCCTTATCTGCCTGCACCTGAGCGAAGGCCAAGCGGTTAGTGGCTTCGTCCTTGCTAGGAATAAAAGCACTCATTCCGCCAATGGCATGGGCCGCTCGGTGGTGACAAATTTGCACCAAACGTATTGCATAAGCGGCCATAAATGGCGATTTCATACTCACCAGCTTGCGGTCGGGAAGAATAAAACTTCGGTGTTCCTTAAATTTTTTAATGATCGAGAAAATATAATCCCATCGACCGGCATTAAGCCCTGTGATGTGCTTTTTTAGCACAAAGAGTATTTCTTCCATTTCAAAAGCCGCCGTAATGGTTTCGATAAGTACGGTTACTTTGATGGTGCCCGGCGATAAACCTAAACTGGCCTCGGTGAAGGCGAAAACATCGGCCCAAAGTGCTGCTTCGAAACGGTTTTCAAGTTTGGGCAAGTAAAAATAAGGGCCACTGCCACGTGCTTGCAATTCCCGAGCATTGAGAAAACAATATGTGCCGAAATCGAAAAGGGAGGCGCTAATCGCGAGCTCACTCAAAGGATTAGGCTGCATGGTCAAATGCCATCCGCGTGGTCGTATGATGAGGGTGGCCGTTTTGGCTTGGAGGGCATAGGCTTTCCCTTTTTCATCCGTAAAATCAATTTGACGCCGGATAGCATCGTAGAGATTTTGTTGGCCTTGCAGCATTTGATCTACCCTGGGACTGGATGCATCTTCAAAATCGGCCATAAAAACTTTGGCCCCTGAATTCAGTGCATTGATAATCATCTTACGGTCAACCGGACCAGTAATCTCAACTCTCCGGTCCATTAAATCGGCCGGTATGGGGCCTACTTGCCAATCGGCTGCGCGGATAGAGGCAGTTTCTGATGGAAAATCAGGCAAAACGCCTGCATCAAAGCTTAGCTGACGTAGCTTTCGTGCCTCCAATAGTTTTTGACGCGGACCTTCAAATCGACGGGCCAAAGCCTGCATAAAGTCGTGGTATTGCTGGTTATACAGCAATAACCCAGTCAAAGGAGCTGTATGCGTAATTGCGTGATTCGTTTCCATTTTCAAAAAGCTAATCTGCGAATTTATACTTTTAGCGAATATTCGCAAAAAGAAAATATACGCAAAGAGAGAAAATTTTTAGAAAAGCGGCCTGTCGTCATTTTTTGGCGTATTTTGCCTTCATAAAATTTATCATGGCCCTGAGAGAAGAGAATATCCGGCTAATTTTCGGCCTCAAACTGCGGCAGCTTCGCCTCGATAAGGGCTTGTCGTTGTCGGAATTGGCCCATCAAACAGGCATCTCCATCTCCTACCTTAACGAGATTGAAAAGGCAAGAAAATATCCCAAAGCCGATAAAGTAGCCCTGCTCGCCGAAACCCTCGAGGTACCCTACGACCAACTCGTCTCCCTCCAACTCGATCGGCGACTGGCGGCTGTTTCAGACTTGTTACAATCCAATGTATTGTCGGAATTACCCCTCGATATTTTTGGCGTAGAACCCGCCGACTTACTTGAACTTTTAGCCGGAGCTCCTTCGAAATTAAGTGCATTTGTAAGTACGCTTATCGAAATAAGCAGGCATTATGGCCTTAATTTCGAGGGCTTTTATTTTGCGGTACTGCGTTCCTTCCAAGAGATGCACGACAATTATTTTCCCGAATTGGAAGCCGCTGCCATCGATTGTCGTAATTTATTTAAATTAACCCCTACCCCTTTAGGGCCAGAAGCACTTGAACAGCTTTTACAAGAACACTACCACTACGCATTACAATACAGCGGCTTTGAAGATCAACCCGCCTTGCAACAATTGCGTTCTCTGACGCTTCCTGGTCCACCAGCACGTTTAATTTTACACCACCGCTTATCGCCCGAACAACGCGCTTTTGCACTCGGCAGAGAAGTTGGCTACAACTACCTCCGACTCGGCGAACGCTCCTATACGGCCAGCTGGGTAGAGGTGAGCTCCTTTGAGCAGGTATTAAATAATTTAAAAGCCAGTTATTTTTCCAGCGTATTGCTCCTACCTGCGGCAGAACTGGAACAGGATATGCTTGCCTTTTTTAGTCTGAAGCAGTTTGATTCGGGCTTTCTACCTGCTTTGATGGTTAAATACAAGGTGTCGGCCGAAACGCTGCTTCACCGGATGACATCCCTATTACCTGCTCGTTTTGGCTTAAATGAACTCTTTTTTCTGCGCTTCGAAAAAAATAGCACGGGCGACGACTACGCCCTCACCAAAGAACTGCACCTGGCAGGCCAACATAACCCGCATGCCACTGTATTACACGAACACTACTGCCGCCGCTGGATTGCCATCACCGCTATAGATAGCCTCCCCAGCCAAAACTCAACCATACTTTGCCGCGCACAACAATCGCATTATATCGATTCCGATAACCAATATATAGTCATCACGGTCGCCACGCCTCAATCGGCCTGGCAGCCAGTTGACGGTAGCATTAGTATAGGTTTACGCCTAAACCCGGCATTAAAGAAAAAAGTAAAATTTTGGAATGATGTCCCCATACGCATAGTAGGTGAAACCTGCGAACGTTGCGCGGTAACGGATTGTGAATCGCGCATGGCTTCAGCACGCGTGTTAGACCAGATGCGGAAAACCGCAGCCATGAAAAGTGCCCTTGCGCGGCTGCTTCAAAAACCGAAAAAAAGCGGATTCGAATAACAACAGGTTATTCCAATACTGGGCTGTATTGATACACATGCCATTTGTCGGAACGGCGGTACCAGCCTTTGTATTCGAGCAGCGCAAGCCAGCCTGGCCTATCACGGTAAAGCGGAGAAAAGCTGTTTTCTTCACCGACCAATGCGGCTAAGCGGCTACTGTCGTAAGGTAGGGCGTGATTTACGACGACCAACACATCGGCATAACCTTCGGGATGAACGATGGAATTTTGATCCAAACGTTGACGGGTCCAGAGCGGGTCTCTGAAAAAACGGACTTGCAGATTTTCGTGTTCGTAGGGGATGTCGTTCAGGCCAAGCAACAGCGTTTTATTACCTGCATAGTTGCGGTAGAGGTATTTGTACAAGCCCATATTTGCTTCGGCAGGTTTGAAGACGATGACGGCCAACGCAATCCCATTCAAACCCCAAAAAAGTCGGACTAAAAAGGGCTGCACCAACCATTTCGTCCAGCTAAAGCGTTCAGGCAACCGAGCGGCAACCGCCACTACCATCCACGGTAAAAATGCCAAGGCGGGGAATAAAAAGCGGGCTTCTTTGTGGCCTACAACGATGTGTAACAGCACAAACGGAAACACTGCCCAGCCAACAGGACTTTTAGGAAATAAAACGGGGTATAACAGCCCAAAAAACAAAAGTACAATACTAAAGGGCGGCACACCATAGCTCAGGAAATCTACAAAATACTGGTACCACGGACTTACGCCGAAGTTGGATACCTTGTCCTGAATAATGTTGAGGTCGAGATAATGCCACGGAGTAAAAACCCACTCGGCATAAAACCAGCGGTCGGCTGCTACGCCAATTAATACAGCTAAAACAATCCCTGAGAGCGTTGTTGCTAGTTCTTTCCAGCTGTTTTTCTGGATAAAAAGCATCCAGGCGCCTAAGCCAAAGACAAATATTCCTGCCTGAAAACGAAATACAAAGGCCAGGCCGAGTAAAAGTCCCCCTACTAGCAAGCGAAAGCGGCGCTTTTCAGCGGTGACCAGTACCAAACCGGTGAGCATGCCTAAGGCAGACCACGCCTCCGACGAAAACCGCAAACGGCTAAAAACCAACATCCATAAACCCAGGTTGAGCAACCAAAACCAGTATTTATGCCGATCGGTGGCCAATCGGTCACAAAACTTCCGATAAAAAAGTAAAGCCGCCGCCAGCGATAACAACGCCGTCAGCCAACGAAAAAGAAACATTTGTACAAATGGATCGGTTAAGCCTACTGCCTTCATGCCTTGGAGGCCCACATAAGCTAGGGCCGGCTGAAGGGCAGGCCGCATACGCTCGTGGAACTCCCAGGTAAGCGCGTCGGCTGTATTTAACCCCATTTTGTATTGGGCGAACTCAATGATTTGAAAGTGCTCATCAAAATGATGGAAACCGGTGCTGAACCAGGCGCCCACACTGTAGAGCAACAACCAAAACCAAAGCCGTTTTTTCATAGTGTCAAATATAGCAGTGGATTTGCTGCAAAAAACTGGACAAATAATTAAGTTGCCCTCGTCTTTGCTTTCGCAACTACTCGGAGCCTAAATAAACTCCAAACAATATTTGCCTCGTCGTACCACTGACATCAAGCGGAGAAAAAGCGTTAAAATAACCGGGCAAACTTGGGTTAGTTCCAGTTTATGCAGCCGAGATTAACGCAGGTCAATATCAAATTGCACCAGATCTATAAAAAGCTGTAAACGGCTTTCGATATCCCCTTTTGTAAGCGTTTCGAGACGCTCCGGACCAAATTTCTCGACGCAAAACGAAGCCATGGCGGAGCCAAAAATGATGGCGCGTTTCATGTTGCTAAAGGAAATGTCTTTGGTTTTGACCAAGTGACCAATGAAACCACCTGCAAAAGTATCTCCAGCACCGGTGGGGTCAAATACTTCTTCGAGCGGCAAAGCTGGTGCAAAAAAGACTTCATCACCATGAAACAACAAGGCCCCATGCTCACCCTTTTTGATTACCAGGTATTTCGGACCCATAGTAAGTATTTTTCGTGCCGCCTTCACCAACGAATATTCACCAGAAAGTTGACGGGCTTCTTCATCGTTTATCGTGAGCACGTCTACTAGGGCTATAGTGCGTTTAAGTTCGTCGAGCGCGATGTCCATCCAGAAGTTCATGGTGTCCATTACCACCAATTTTGGCCGGGTTTTCAAACGCTCCAGTACCGTACGCTGTACTGTTGGGGTGAGATTGCCGAGTAGCAGGAATTCACAATCTTGGTAGCTGTCGGGGAGAATTGGATCAAAATCAGCAAGCACGTTCAGCTCAGTAGCGAGGGTATCGCGGCTGTTCATATCAAGGTGATATTTGCCTGACCAAAAAAATGATTTTTCGCCTGCTTTGATCTGCAAACCTTCGGTATCCATGCCACGGCGGTTAAAATCAGCGATTTTAGCTGCCGGGAAGTCATCGCCCACTACGGAAACAATTTTCACCTCTTTTGTAAAAAACGAAGCCGACATCCCTGCATACATGGCTGCACCTCCTATGATTTTGTCGGTTTTACCAAAAGGAGTTTCAATAGCGTCAAAGGCAACGGTTCCTACTACAACGAGGCTCATAAGCAGATAAAAATTTAATTTGGCCACAAATATTGCACAATTAATTCTGTTCTGCTAATATTGCAGTCCCTTAGCACAGCGAAGGAAAATTCCTCGGTAGCTCAGCTGGTTAGAGCACTTGACTGTTAATCAGGGGGTCGTTGGTTCGAGTCCAACCCGGGGAGCAAACACGCCCTCATACGTAAAAGTATGGGGGTTTTTGCTTTTGTACTGCCGCTGTTTACGAAGCCAATGCTGAAGTAGACACGCAAATGGCGTGCACAGGATTAGGTTAAAGTAGGGTGCATGAAATATTGACTTGCACACTGTAAAAGGCATTCTAGACAAAAGCAGACCAAAAATAGGCAAGACATTTCCGTTAATAATTGGGATTAGACACAAGGGTAAATGTATTGATTTACCCACTGGAATAGCTGCGAGAGCTGAAAACTTTGACGAAAACAAGCAGCAACTCAAATCAAATAAGGAACTGCAATTTCAAGTCAAAAACCGCAAGGAGAAGTGCCCAAACCTTTAAAGACACATTGAACGCATTAAGTCATGTTCCGGATGTAAATCGACGAATTCAATCGCTGTCCTACAAAAATTTAATGCCAGCAGAGATAGCAGTAGTATCAGCTCGCGCAAAGGCTAATGCAGTAGGCGTTTACTTCAGAACCTTAAGGGCTGACTGCAACAAGGCATTACTGCAAAAACTGGCACCCCTTGCTTGCTACCCTTTCAAAAAGTTCAAAAGTAAGAAGGAGAAAACTACAGCACGAGCGCTCACATAAGCACAGCGTCAACTTTACTTCCAGCTAGACTCACAGCGGACGAAAATACGAATTGAGGGGGGCAAAGGAAAGAAAGACCGGTATACAATTTTATCAAAAAAAATATTGGAACCTCTACGCATCTATTTCCAGGAATACAACCCACATTATTACCTATTTGAAGGTCAGGGCAGCAGCAAGAAAAAACCAATAACCTATTCAGAACAGAGTATTTCGGCCATATTGGGAAAAGCTGTGGAGCAAGCAGGACTTCAAAAACACATCACTGTGCATACGTTGCGACATAGTTTTGCTACACATCT
>Ga0105054_10006724_pt1 | contig 15950 bp, 11 predicted proteins | sample BON02_FD_78091 | JGI IMG/M metagenome (GOLD analysis project Ga0105054, IMG submission 78091) | Freshwater microbial communities from Lake Bonney liftoff mats and glacier meltwater in Antarctica - BON-02 (megahit assembly) | ecosystem: Environmental > Aquatic > Freshwater > Ice > Glacier...
ACAATTGATTTTTTTGTGTGTCTGGAAATATTTATCATCTTGAGCTGTGCCAGGTCTCGAGACAAGATGATAAATCAAAAAATATATCGCGACATAGATTTTTCTGACACAACACAAACCACATTTTGTTCTAGTGATTTTACAAAATATATTGTGTCAACATCAATATCAGCATGATATAACCACGTTTAGTTACAGTATTTTTACAAAAATACATTGTGTCAACATCAATATCAGCATGATATAACCACGTTTAGTTCTAGTGATTTATAAAAATAAATGTCAAATTATACAATTGATTTTTTTGTGTGTCTGGAAATATTTATCATCTTGAGCTGTGCCAGGTCTCGAGACAAGATGATAAATCAAAAAATATATCGCGACATAGATTTTTCTGACACAACACAAAACACAATTGACACCCCAGGTGTAGTGATTTACAAAAATTAATGTCTCATGGTATGAGAGCTTCTGAAATCAAAGTGCTTAATGAGTCTTCCAGAAGAAGCTAAAATAACAATGACAGGAGAAGAATATTCGTGCGTATAACCCAATCGACAATTTTTTTATTTCAAAGACAAAACAATAGCACCTCGTCAAAAACACCCTATTGTGTCATTGATTTTGGGCCCTACTTGCGATGTATGTTGAAGACATTTTTTTCAAAATTATTGACCTCCTTCCATGACGGCTTGTACTCGCTAGCACGTTTGAATGTGAGAGGAATGCTCCTATCTGTGGCAGGATCATGCTGCATCATCAACAAAGCCATCAAAATATCCACATTAGGAGAAAAACTTTGGTCTGTTATCGAGCTTCTTGGACTGCCTGCGGCTGACCACGGACTATCTGGCGTTATGTTGCCGTCCTCAATAACCAACAATGCACTGTCTAGTGTCATGTTGCCATCCTCAATAACCATTCTGTTGTCCAATACAACAGCAGAAAACACTAATGGGGTTGTGACATGCTTTCCGACGTCAAGCACATTCTCAAGCATGTTTGGTGAAGATGGTTTCTAGGATTGGTTTGTTTTATAATGAAGACGAAAAATAGAATATTCTATTTCTAAGGACACAACACAAGCACATTTAGTTCCCGTGTCTTTGCAAAATACATTGCATCAACATCATCATTTTTGTTTATTCTGTGAAAATGTCTGTGCTTAAAGAAAATATACCAATAAACGTGTCTTGGTTCAGATTATTTTACAGCGCAAGTTGCAATCAGTTTTTCTTTTCTGCAGCCTGAGTTTGCAAGAGCAATTTCACCGCAGTCGCAGTATCATGTGGTGTTTGTGCCTTGTTCAACATGTCCATTAGAACCGAGTTGCAGATCGTCATGCGGACGCAGGTTTCGACTGGTGAAATGCAGTACCAAATGTGATACATGATGTCGTTTGTCGTCTGGATTTTCTTGGCTGCTGTCACACTCGAACTAAAACTAGAGTGTTTTTTTTTCTGAGGCATCTCAGACATGAGGGTTGAAACACCGTCAATAATCGTATGAAGCGTCAACTTCTTCGAATGTGAGACGATGTAGTCCTTGATGATCTGGCACTCTTCTTCGTCCATTTTCTCACAGATGGCGCATTTTTTCAGGATGTTCTGCACACCATCGAGACGAACATCCTCCTCCTCTTCATGATCTTGAGGGTTGTCCATTGCGTTTTATAGCGGTTTGAATGCCCCACTCGACAGAGCATATTCACACTTTTATACACACATATATACACTGCCAATATACCAAAATATATATATGATAACGCGAAAATGTTGCGCCATGTGTGGCTTTTTCCGACATAATAAAGTGTTTTTAGACATTCTCTGTGGTGTGGGGTATGTGAAATTGGTAATCATGCACACATATATGCCATTCGAAAAAAATAAACAATCTGTATATAATCTATAGCAGCAGTGTGTTTGTAGTATAATGATTTTTCACATTGGCTGTGACCTGAGTATTAGCAAGCTGGCAGAAATTATGGACAGAATACAGAAATCGGATAAACACACGAACTTGAGCTGCCGGATTCAGGGCGGGCGGAAAGGGTGTGTTTTACTCGACAACTCGACAAATCATCAACTGCTGCGGCTCGAACGAAGCATATATGATTCATGGCCCTTTATCCCCGACAACAACATCAACCAACTTTACACGGATACTCCAGTGTGTCGGCGGTGGGGACTTGACGTGCACTGTCTGCAGTCGTTCAACATCAAGAAATTTGATGAGAAATCCGAATCAGAAGGCACAGAAATAATGTCAATCCTTCAACATGTAAAACTGTTTGCGTTTTTCTCCGAATGGAAGTACAATCTACCAAAAACTATGTAAAAAGTGAAATTTCTGAGATTTTATAGTTGGTACTGAAGCAGTCTACAATAAAGCCACTATAACCTATATAAGTCGTGCTTGGAATGAGATTTAAAACGTAACATGAGTCAACCTAGTAATCATGACAGAATTGAAGAAGACATCGAAAAAGAAAAATCGATTATTCAGAAACATCAAGTAAGACAGCAGGAAATTCTGTCTCAAATTGAAACATTCAAATCAACAATGCAAACACAGATTGTTGAATTACAAGGAAAAATCAAAGGTACAACTGACCAAATAAACCAATCAACTGAACAAATGTTACAAAAAAAAGCCTCACATAAAGAAGCTGTCGAAAATTTGAAATCAGAAATAAAAATTTTGGAACAACAACATACAACAAACGAGAATACAAAGAACCAAACAGATTCGAAGAATTCGGATGATATAAGCAAAATGAGACAATCGATAGAAGGGAAAAAAACAAAAATACACGAAATTAACAATAATTTTGTGGATACATTAACAAAATTAGAAAAAATGAAAACTACATTTAAAATCAAAACAAGTGAATTGAATGTTTTAAAACTTGAAGTTGAAAATTGTCAAAAATCTATAATATCACAATCTCAAAAAAATGAAGACATGAAAAGTCAGGATGATACGCACAACACTCAAATAATGACAGATATCGAATCCTTGACAAATATCACGCGTGATATGAAGACTGAATTTGAAACAAGTCAAAAAATACAAAGTGTACTGAATGAAAAATAAATTTTTGGATATCTTATAAGACAAAATCAAATCTGGAATAAATAAGAAAAAATATTTTACAACATCATTTTATATATAAGTCTACAGATTTGTGTGTGTACTTATTATGGCAAATGAATTAAAAACTCCCATCGGTGAAATAAACGAGGTGACAAGCACGAAAAAAATAGTCCTTGATATATCACACAGAAACAGAGATACAATCACAATTGCAATTCGAGATTTCAGATCAAATTTCGATAACAGGGTCAGACAATGTAGAGATCAATTGGAATCACAGAAGACTTTATTGTCAACGACCGAACAATCGAATGAAGTTGAAAATTCTGCATTTGAAAAGGAGATTAATGATTTGGAAAATTTCAAAAAAGAAAGTGAGAACACATTACAAAAAAATCTTACAATCACCAATGATATTCCCAGCACAGATTTAGAGAATTTGAATTCGGAAAATCAAACGTGTGATTCTCAAATTTCAGAATTAACAAAATCATATGAAACGAGCCTAAAAGAAACAGAAGAAGTTTCAAAATCATGTAACAACATTGTTAATGAACTCAAAGAATGTACAATTCAAATGACAAATTTTAAAGAACAACTCGAAAAGATGGTAAAAGAAGAGAACGATTTTGATTCTATGGTGGATAAACATAATAGAGAACTTTCTGACCTGCTTTCAATTTCGGAATCAACTACAAATTTGGTAGAAAAAAGTTTAGTTTCTGAATTTGATTCATATAATTCATCCATTAATTCTGATGGTACATCTCTAAGCATTATTTCTGAAGGTAACATCGAATTGAATCGTCAGGAACATTTAAAAAAAGCACCTGAAAAATTAACTTCACTTACTGTGTTTCCAGAATGCCCGGTTGTATTCGACATTATTAATAATGACGAAATTCTTAATAATGACGATAGAATAAATGGTAAGAACAAATGGAGTGAAAAACAAAAAAAAGTGTATTTACATGCATTAACCGAACACGCAAAAGGTCTTGAGCCAACAAAAAAACTGTCAAAAAATCAAAATAAGACAATAATGCAGAACGTAATTACTTCAGCACTAAAGGGTAGACCTGAGAAACATACGTATGTGGACGGAACATGGTGCGACGTGTCATCAAGCGAGGTTGATATTTCCGAATTTTCAATGGATGAGCTTGCAGCACATGTGGAAAATTTAACAGCCGAGTTGAGAGCGTTGTAAAATGTATCGCATTGTGGAGTAGTTTTTGCATCTATCAATACAGTTTGTATTTATTTTTATGTGTAGACTAGTCAAATGATTTCACATTACAAGAAAATTGTGCTATTCAAGGGAAACTATTCATAACTGAATTCAATAACATGGTTCTTTGATATGTTTTACAATTAAAAACGCAGTCTTGGGTACCAAGTCGAGTTTGTTTTATTTTTCTTAAAGTTTTAATAAAGCATTTTTGCGTGGTGTAATCTGGTTCATAGAATTGGTGTCGAGTGTTTCAAGCTCGAAAAACATAATCATATGAGATTTTTTTCGCAAAGGGTGCGAAATATATATATATAGTGATTGTGTCTGTGGGGTATATAAGCATAAGTTTGTGATGATTATCAACAAAATTTCCGAGAATCGAGAAATGTGTCGTCTCGATCACTTTCAAAATGATCGTGATATTCTTATGCATGACATGCTGTTATATTTTCCCCGGGTCGACCAAACAAACGAGCGCACTGTGTGTCAGAAGCATCTGGAAGTAGTAGATGAGTTGCAGACCACGATGCCAAAGTTTGAGAGAGATTTTTTTAGATATGAATTCCAAGTGAGCGACGATTGGGAGATTTACGATGTGCGTGGGTTCTTTTGTAAATTTCACTTTTATGTTGAGTTGCTGATGCACGACAATCACAAAGAGAATGGCAAGGTGCATGTAAAGTCAATCACGAAATTCCACAAGCTGGAAGAGTGGACACACTTATTCCAGGATTACTGCTTCCACAACAATAAAAGCAACGAGTGTGACTGGACTAGGCAACCAAGTGTCATTGCAACGAGCTGCTTTGTGCAGAACAGTATATATTCAAGCACGAAAAAGGACTTTCGCACGCGAGGCAGTAAAGCGCAGGTCACGCACGCTGCTATTATAAATTCGCACAATCTAAACAACCATTTTCTCACAGTTTCAAAGAGCCAGCACGATAAAACTGTCGATACTGTTCGTTGTCTACAACAAAAGATCATTGAGTTGGAATTTCAAAATCAGCAGACAGACGGATGTAGTAATGCCACCCTCAACATATTGTCTCAGCAATCGCAATCCGAAATCGCGCAATTGGTATCGGAGAAAAAAGTGTTGCAAGATTCGCTGTGTATAACACAAAGACAGATGAGAGATCTAGTGAAAGCAAACAGCAGAAACACTCTGACGCTCAAACAGTTTGAATCTGACATGAAGGCTATGCAAAAGCATAAAGATCTACAAAATGCTGAATTGGCAAAAATGGAAAGTTGTATTACGTCAATCATTGATGGTGTAAAAATGGTAAGCAGTGAAATCAAAGCAGCTGGTGCTCAAAAAAATCTAGACCTGTTCAAAATGACACAAGTCTCGAATCTGTCTTCGATTCGATTGTTGTTGGTATCGATTACCTCCATTATTTCTGAAATCGGAGATTTGAAGACGATTTTTGAAGAGGAGCAAAATGGTGTGAATGTGAAACAGACAATGGATCAGATAGCGACACTAAGGGTTCAGAAAGATGCTCTAATGGTGGCAATGGAAAACATATCATTGTCGGTAAATACAGCACCGCAGGCAACTCAAAGACCAGCTGAAAACAAACCGACGATAGCGCTTAAAACCCCCATAGACCCCCAATCAAAAACACCTTCAGAAAGCACTACAGTTAAAAAACCATGGACTGCAAAACCTTCCAATAATAGACAAGCTGTACTTACGCAAAGAGCATCTGAAGCAAAATTTAAACTTGACACCCCAGCTAGAGCACGTGTAAGAAAAGTATTGAACATCCCAACTATTTCAAGTCCAAATATTCTCTTACCACCGCCACCTAGTGCACAAGGACCACCACCACCGCCACCACCGCCACCTAGTGCACAAGGACCACCACCACCTCCACCTAGTGCACAAGGACCACCACCACCGCCACCACCGCCACCTAGTGCACGAGGACCACCACCACTGCCACCACCGCCACCTAGTGCACGAGGACCTCCACCACAGCCTAATAGTCTCAATATTCAACCTAAACGATTATTAATTTCTTGTGTAAAGAGTGTAATTGGCACGAATTGGATCTCGGGTTCAATTTTCCAGAAAATTGAAGAAAGCAACACCGAGTACACAATTTCCGTCGATTTGCATAATGAAATACGCCAGCTGTTTGACAATAAACAGGTAAAAGGCAACGCAAAAATTGAAGAAGTCGATATTCCATGTATCGAAAGAAAATTGTATGGAATTCTATGTGATAAGTTTGTGGAGCACGGACAACAAGGTATAGACACGTGCACATGCTGCACTCAAACACGTAAAAACTATTTGCTTTATTCACAATGGACACAAACACCCAAAAAATATACGAAAATTCACGTTTACATGGGGCTTTCAGCGAACGAACAAACAATCAAACAAAAAATAAAAACCCTTATTGATACGTCAAGTCTTCGTTCAAAAGAAGGAGACTTTGTTGAAACGAACGAAATCGATGAACGTTTGAAGTTAACACAAGAAGACATTGAAAACGTGTCTGATATGTTGACAGAAAAAAATCCAGGAGATCAATGGGAAGTCTGCTCTTCAGAAGATGCAGTTGTTCTTCTTTCGAATCCTCTACTCAATAAAAAACTTTATGACGACCTGACAAAAATGGATACAACCCCAAAAATCGGCCAAATATTAAGTTTGACATTAGATGATTTGTTACCATTGAAACTAAAAGACATTACTATAAACACATATGTGAAGGTGGAGGCTACTTGGGAATGGTACAAAATTGATATAGAAAAAAATCAACATCGAGAAATAATAAACGAATCTCTTACTCAAAGTCTCATGTCGACCAAAGTTCAAACAAAAAAGAGAATTGATGAATTAAACATCAACATAATACCTGAAAAGGATTGTATTAAAATAGGCGATGAGTATTATAGTGTCAAAGATGGCTTAAAAAACGACATATATCTCAAAGCCATTGAATGCACTACATATGAGAAAAATATATCTACCAAAGCAAATTTCTACAAAGCAATTTTGAAAGCAATCGAGAGTCAGAATGATTTCAATCCAAAAACTGGTCGATTGTTGAAATTCATGATATATGTACTTGAACAGCCTGATATTATCCTCTTATTCAAAAAAGCACAAGTGGACTTTGACATGGACGAGGTGTTGATTCAAGTAGCACAAGACGTTGAAGTTTTAGGACAAATTGTCGAAGCGATGAAATCGGCGCGTGCAGAGATACAAATTATACTTGAAATCGTGTTGCTGATGGTCAATACTCTTGGAGCTAGTAGTGTGGTAGCCGTTGATTTGCTCTGCTTCAAAGACATGCGAGAAAAGAAAACAAATGACGGAAATAGGAATGTGACGTATTATGTTGCGCTGCTATATTACAATACGTTTGTGGTGTCACGAAAATCCCAATCAGAGATTTTTCCAGAGATCACAAAGCTGAAACAACTGTTAACAGAGCAAGCAATGATTTTGGATTTTAATGTTCTTAATCAGAAGATGAATGACTTGATACATGGTATCACTGCATCGAAAGCAAATATTGAGGAAAAGCATCCGGAATCGTCCATGATCACAAAAATGGCATTGATAAGGACAAACAATATTGATCCTCTCGTCAAAAGGTTAAACGATACTCAAGCCCAGTTCTTAAAGGTATTTTTGTGTGTCTTTTCGTCTGCGTGCATTCGCGGACGCAGCGAGCTGACAATCTTGTGTGCATTGTGATCAGGAAAAATTTTTCATCGAACCGGAAGTTGGCCTCAAAAGAAATTTTGAAAATTACGTCAAGCCCGGGGGATTTTTCATCGACATGAACTTGTTTCTAAATGAATTTCTCCAATATATCAGTGTCATGAATTCGACAAATAGCAATGGTGTCAAGTGATAATACCAACCCTAATTACAAGTCCGTGGAAAATCCTGCATATTATGGGACTATGTTGAAAAAAAGATGGACTAGCTATTTTTCACTTGTCTTCTACAGTTTTATATATATAAGGAAAACTGCAAACAATTGTGATTTGTAACATGCAGTATTCACATAGTGACAATTTTGAAGTCAATAAAGAATATATGTCAATTCTGGATCAATATTCTCCGGATTATTTGTTTGTAACTGAATATGATCAAGAGAGAACCTTTAAAGCTTTCAGCCTGATTCTCGGTGGAGGGTTTCCAAATACAAATTGGATCACTGTGGCCTATTACCTAGAAAACTTCTCCGAGTCCAATAACGAGTATGATAGTTACACATTTGGTTGTGTCTACAGAGAGAATGTTGTAAACGGTCCCGATATATACCATGTAGGAACGTATTATATAGACTCTTCATGTTTATTGACTTTAGAAGATGAATTCGTATACCACGATCACATCTTGAAATACTATGTCACAAATATCGAGAATTTCATAAAAAATTCACGCCAAACAGTAGAAAAACGAAAGGGATACATAAAAGAACTCGTGGATAATAAAGTGGAAATTGTTCCATATGCTATTGCTGAAATTTCCCAATTGAACTATTTCAAGTCAAAAGTTCTGTTAATGCGGAAACTGAAGAAGGCACAAGACTTGATAAACAGTAAAAAAAAAGGCGATCCTGTGGGTAACACCGATGACGTTATCATTTCGAAATTACGTGACCAATTGGCAACTGCAGAACATCAACTGACTTTATTCGTTGATAACGAGACATCGTTGGCAAATACATCGAAGATGGAAGAATATGTAGTTAAAATCAAAGACCTGAATGAACAATTGAATCGGACGAAAGTAAACGATCAAAAATTATCAGAACATGTCGAGAGATTGACTAGAATAACTAGTGATCTGGAACAAAAAGCAAACAAAAAGACAGCAGAAATTTTAGACAAAACAGAGCAAATTGAAAAATTGAAAATTTCGTTAAATAATTACAAAAACGTCGAGAAAGAGTGCTCAGATTTTAAAGACATGTTTTCAAAAGAATCGCAAGACTGCATTGTAGCAGTAGACAAACTGAAAGCGGAAAAATATATGACGCAGCAATTACAGATTGAAGTCGGAAAATTAAATGCAGAAAAATCTGCATTAACTGGTCTACTATCATCAGACCAAAAAATTTTATTAGATTCGAGCGGAATATTAGAAACAACAAAAAAAGAGCATGCATCGCAAGTATCTACATTTGAGAAAAAGATTGAAGAACTTAATGCTAATAATTCGAAGATACAGAAAGAAAATATCGAGGCAATAGCCAAAGTTTCGGCACAAGAAATTGCAACCGAAAATTTAAAAAATAATCTTTTGACGACCACGTCCAAATGTGACCAACTAACAAAAGAGATAACCGATTTGAAAGAAAAAAACTTTGAATTAAACATTTTAAAGAATAGTATCCAAGGCTTTGTTGACAAGATAGATGATCTGGAAAAAACTATTGAAAATCAAAAACCTGATATGATTAAATACGAGAAACTAAATGCATTTAGCCAAAAACAACAAGAATATAATTTGCATTGTCAAAGAAAACTTGATGCAATAGAAAACATGGCACAAAAAAAAAATTTTGACAACATTCTTCGATTATTCCGTATTCCTATAGATGTTATGGGAAAACCTTTGGCACCGGTGAAAATAGAAAAAAATGATGAGGAAAAAAGTGATGAGGAAGAAATTGATGAGGAAGGAATTGATGAGGAAGGAATTGCAGATAAAGATAAAACACCTCCTACACTTTTTCGGAGATTAATTAATAACCTCAAACGCAATAATGTTATAGAAGTCAAAAAGTCAAGCATGTCTCCAGACGGATCAGTCAAGTCTATGGTCATAAAATCCGATCCAATTGGTGAAAATATCTTCGAAATAGCTTCAGATGGTACTGGACAAGGTTTGAGTATTAAGCTTGTGGGTAATATGGAATATAATATTTTTCGAAATTTGATAGGAAAAAACATAGTTGATATCGCAGACTCAATAATACCCAATGAGTACACTGGATTTTATTCAAAGCATAAATGGACACATAATTTGCGAAATGGTTTAAATGAAATGAAAGAACGTACAGACTTTCACAATCTCATTGAAATATTTACAAGTTTGCTTGACCTGGACAACGCCAAGATGTGTACGTTATTTCAAAAACTTGATAAAGGTATACTCAATGAAGTGCCTGAAAGAAATGATATCAAATATTTGAAAAACGGTTTGCTTAAACTTCTAGAAAAAAAATACCCGGATCTCGAAAAAAAGCGCCTCGAAATGGTGACAGGAGAAAGATCCTCTGTGAGACTAAATAATCTTTCAAACAATTAAAATGAATTTACATGTTATTACAAACAATGCGGACGGGGTAGATTGTCCAGTATGTCGAGATCACGTGTATAATTATTGCTGCTGATAGTGGAAGCGTGCGAACCAATACGGTGGACTTTGTATGTGGAATCTCTGAATTGAGTGCAGAAAGAACGATTGCCAAAACAGACAAGGTCACTAATACTCCAGCGAAGCCAAGGATGCAAGTGTACATACTCCGGTAAGGAGCTTGTTTGTACAAAATCGAAACAAATAAAAACTGAGATATCAGGCCGAGGTACGTACTCAAAGAAAACATATAGAATGTGTTGTTGACGGAGACTTGTGGTTCCAACATACAGGCTTGCTCAACTGTAATTACCATGAGGAAAATCGAAGCAATTGCCAAGACAATCCCAAGTCTGCACAACTTGTTGAAAATGAGCGACAGACAAAAAATATGCACAGTTGCTCCAGGCAGAGCGCAGAATATGCCGAGGTAGAGGAGACTGCAGTCGTACGGAATAACCAACATCTTTATCGTGAATGTTCTTGTGGTTAATGTTTTGTACATGCTGTATACAACAGGCAGTAACGAAAAAAAAATACACAATGTCCAGACAATGTCGACTTTGGGGTTTAACTGGGGTGGAATGGCGAGAAACACTGGGGTGAAGGGATCTTTGATATCGACTAGATGACTTTGTGTAATTTCGGGGGGTTTCTCGGGATATGTCGCATTATGGCTCAAATTCTGTGTATCCACTGAAAACAGAGATCTAGCGTGAGATATCTCCAAAACCTTTGTTTTTCTTCGCGATGTGGCCATATCTACAGAATCGAAAATGCTACTCATGAAATCAAAATTCCGAGCTTATCTGTTCGATATAAACACTGTGCTTTTATAATAAAATGAAACTTTAATTACACAAGTGCACAAATATGGCGGGTTAAAATGCCAATGTTTTCACAGAACCACTTTGTTTTGTGGTTTTTCACAAATCTTCAGTCTTCCAAGAAATTCAGGAAGCCATGGACTGTCAGAACCGATAGTATAACACATGGAACGATTGCGTAACTGAAGAAAGCAATAACTCCGTATTTGACCATTGCTGGTTCGTATAAAAGGCGGCTGCAGATAAAGACGATGGGTGCTGTAAAGCAAACGTAAACAATCCACAGAAAAAGTCGTTTTGCAGCTTCATAATTTTGCAAGCAGATTTCTGTTAGCACTGATAGCACAAGTAGAATGAAACTGAACAAAAAGGCGCACTGGAAATCTCTGCGCACAACTTGGTAGCTTGCATCGTATGTGACGAAAATGGCGACAATTAATGCCACTAAATGCACAAAATTGCACACCCAGGTCATGGACTTGCAAGTCTTGTTTCCCCGGTGCATAACAAGCTTATATACAGTTTTTCGTGTATTCCTTACAAAAATCGTTTTTGTCAAGCAGACGAATATCCGCAAACGTTTATGATATGTTCATAATATCTTCATTCATGGAAATGTCTACGCAAATTTTCTTGAGGATGCATGATATGTCCAGGAAAAAATCATAGTCTTCGTTTTGACCGACCATACAATGTGGCTTGCTGTTCTGGTTAAGCTCGATAGAGCGGATTATTTCGCATAGGACGTCAGTGTAGTAGTTGTACGATGTGGAGTCGTTCAAGACAAATGGCCCCATGATGAAAAGAAATGCCAGACCGTCGATTTTATGTTTAATGTTTGCTAATAATGCAAGATGTCTTATTTTCAATAAAGAGCGCGCTTCTTCTTTCTCAATGTTGTCAACCAAATCCTGCAGTTGGTTCAAGAATGACATTGAGCCAACTTCGAACCAGTCGTGTAAGAAAATGCTCTGTGCTGTGATTTATTTTTATTATGTCTTCAAATGAGCAACTACTCTAGAGTTTCCATTCCACTTGTCTCGTCAACCGTAAATGTTTTCTTGTGCCGTTTCGTTCGGACACGCACTTCTGTCGTATCACTCGTATCTACAGTGGACTGTTCAACCTCAGTTGTGGCTGCAAACGCATGCTCGAGTTGGTCTAACACATCCGAATCGACCATCACAGCTGCTGGCATAACAACGAGTGGGCGTTTCACCGACTCACTCCTGGCTGGGATGAGCGATATTTTGGGAGTGTCAGAGTACACAAATGCCGACAATCGACAGAAATCAAATCGAAACGAGATCTGGATTGGGGCTGCAATGCCTACAAACGTAGCATTGGTCGCGACGTGGTGGAGATTTGTGGAACTATTTACACAGGGTCTGCTGATTTGGTCACAGATGCCAAACTGTAAGAAATTACTGTCAACCCACTGCTCCCGTTTCACATGTGAGGAGGTCTGGGTGTATCGTTTTGCAGGCACCAACAAAAAGTGGCAAGTGTTTGGGGATCGCTGGATATGTTGATCACTTTGTGTATCGACGTTTGAAGAAAGCTTAAACGATATGTTACTACCTAGAGTGTTTTCAAATTTCATGAATCGGAAGCCCACAAGGTCGCCATTACTGGTGCCGTTTTCGCAGTTTGCCCACAGGTTGCGGACCTTCATATTTTTACCTGCTGCTTGAATGACTCCGACATAGTCGGTAGGCGCATACGAGCATGGGTTTGCCATTCCATAATGGTTTCCACCTTGATTATCACTTCCGACGAAAACACCCGCCAACTTTGCATATGTGTTGATGAAATCCCACAAGATGCTGCAAACATATCGGTTGTAGAAAGGTGTGCGCTGTTCCGGGGAAAGCCCAATCTTATTGATGTTTTCAAACGTTAGCCAGCCTTGGAAAAAATTGGAGTTCATGAGGTGCCTGAAGTCGTCATTGGTAACCAGGTTCAGCCATAGCAGGTACTGGTCCTGTTGATTGTATGGATTCGGAATCCTGGGAGCATTGGCTGCCACTTGTCTCGCATTCATAATCCCGTCGAAAACGTTACGGTCATGTGCATTTTGCACACAAGCGTCACGAAACCCGTCCAAATAGGTCTGGATACCCATGAGGATATAGTTCATGGTAGGAAGATTGATCGAAAAGACGGAATCGCCGCCCTCCTTCCTGATGATCTTACTACCAAGGCCGGCTTTCATTACGTCATCATTGTATCTCAAATTGAATAACACATCACCACTCGTCACTGACTTGACTAGGTCGATCAGCCCCTTCTGGAGACCGATTCTCGGAATCCAGAGAGGAAGAATGATTCGTGGAATATGTATGTATTGGACCATGATGGTCTGGTTGGACATGAGATTCTTGGACATTTGCGACATTTTGCCGTTTGCGTTCTTTAGAGACGAGAGCGGACCGCTATTGTTATCGAAATCACCACCCGGCCAGAAATTAGTTCTGATTTTCGTATCGTTCACGCCACCGAGCAGGTCCGAGTTGTTGTAAAGACCATTGGGGCCCTTTGGAGCCCCGATGAATTTGTTAATCCAATTGTTACTCATTTTGCACGCGTAAAAAGAGGCTTGTCTTATCGTTTGATTTGTAGTCTCTTTATATATATGCAACACATCAAAATACAAAAAACAGGTGCTCTGCACCAAAACTCCAAACAAGAAAATAAAGCGATCGTGTGTGGAATATCGCCTTATTCATATTCATACAAGTCTCCGGCATGTTCGATGGTATTGGTCATGGCTCCTCGTACTTTCCACCATGTGATTTGTTTTTCGGACAACCGATTTTTCTGAGTGTAGAAGACCAGGTCTAATATTGCCGAGAATATGTTGATGATGAATGCTGTTGATATGAAAATGAAAATGAAAATGAATCTCAGATAAAACACATACAGCCCGGTAACATCTTCTGGACAAAAAGAACCAGGAATCCCTGAAGGAAGCCCGTTTGCCAGCTCCATGGAAAATGCTGTCAAGTAGATTGCATTTAAGTATGCATTCGCGTCCTCGATGTAGTAAAAAATTTTGCATTGGTTGGATTCTTTATCGTCTTTTGATAAGAATTCTAAAGTAAAATAAATAATATACAAAATAAACGGGATTATCATTGTAAAAAACATGACTGCTGTAAGATCTTTGTGTTTCAATACGGATGCGTAGCAGTATGTGAAATCAGTGCTGGTAGGGTAGGACGGTGTGCAGAAGCGTTCCATTGTAGAGTTGAATGAGTTATCAGACTGCCATTTAAGTTTATCTGTGTTGAATTTGTCAAGACTTTCCTTTACTGTATCAGTTTTACACAGTGTGTTGATAAGTGTATACAAGTGAGCATTTCGTTCGTAAATTGTTGCTGGAGACGCAAACGTGTATTCTTTATTTTCAACGATTTCAAGTGCGTCGAAAAAAGCTCTTGAGTTTAGATTCGAAATCGGTGCATTGATAGGTTTCAAGCCGATATCGCTTCCTGTAGCCCCAAACCCGAAATAGGCTTTTCCACTGTTGTACGATGATTGTTTCACTTTTTCTTTCACCCCAAGGGTTTTGAGACTGAAAGTCTCCATGTTTACATTACCATTGTACATCCGTTCAATAAACTCGACATACTTGAGATCTTGAATTACTAAAAACCCTCGCTTGATTGGTTGCAGCTCTCCGCGCCAGAAATACATTGTCAAAAACAGGATCATTGAATTGATTACTATCGTTGATACGCGAAATATCAGCCTGATCATGACTTTATGAACCGACAACTTGTATCCTTTATACTATACGATACTTGTAAATCCATGAAAAATATGAAATACAGTTAATTGGTTAAAACACTAGATTTTCGACAAGAATTGTGACTTTATTTGAAAGCAAAAACACGATTTCAAGTGGGGATACTAAAAGTGAGCACACGAGCCGTTAATCATATCCAGACGCTTGCCCGCCTTGGCGCCTGAAATAGCCCTTGCCATGCGACGCTCGTGGTCAAGGATTGATGTGCGCTGCAGCAACGTGAAGCCACGTTTGCACGGTGCAATAAGGAACGTTTTCCTAGACGGGTTGCCTGGCAAATTGTTATTCTGTCGGACAAGAGGTTCCTTTGCACTCGCAAGTGTGACTGTGTTGTATACCTCCTCGACTATAATTCTAGTAGTGTCGTCATCTGTCAATATTTTTTGAAGCATTTCAGGATCCAACACAACACGTCTCCTACGTAGACCATCTGCCATGAAGTCAGGCAGCTCTACTTCATGGATCCACATAAGCTCATCGTTGGTCACAATGTCAAAGGGTCCGTTGTTGATGGTCACTGCCGAGAAAATGTTGAGAGTAACAGCAGTGTCTCCGTTTTGAGGGTGCATGTAGGCGTCTGTGAGTGCCAATCCAGCGTAGCGTAACTCCGGAGGCGTGATTGGGGCCGTGTTG
>Ga0105054_10006726_pt1 | contig 15950 bp, 10 predicted proteins | sample BON02_FD_78091 | JGI IMG/M metagenome (GOLD analysis project Ga0105054, IMG submission 78091) | Freshwater microbial communities from Lake Bonney liftoff mats and glacier meltwater in Antarctica - BON-02 (megahit assembly) | ecosystem: Environmental > Aquatic > Freshwater > Ice > Glacier...
GAGATCAAGCGGGTTTACTCGAAGCCGGAGGTTTTCGCACAGTGCCGCAAGTGGCTCGGTGTGCAGATTCGTCAGGCTGATCGTGTCGCGGTGGCATCGAGCAGCAAGGCTGCGGAGATGGCATCGCAGGAGCCGGGCACTGCGGCGATCGGCTCCACGCTCGCAGCTGAGCTATATGGCCTCAAAGTTCAGTTCGCCAATATCGAAGACAACCCGAACAACGTGACCCGCTTTTTCATCATCGGCACGCAGCAGCCCGCACCCACCGGCGATGACAAAACCGCCATCATGTTCACGACCGCTCACAAAGCAGGTGCGCTGAGCGATGTGCTGGAAGTGTTCCGTCGAAATGGCTGCAACCTGACGCACATCGACAAGCGGCCGACCAAACGCGCTAACTGGGAGTATTGCTTTTTCATCGATCTGCTCGGACATCAGACTGATGAGAATGTCGCTGCTGCGATTGCTGATGCACAGGCCCGCTGTCTGCAACTGAATGTGCTCGGCTCATTCCCCAAGGCTAAAGAAGTGTTGTGAGTTTCAGTATTGAACTGGCGCCGATCACTTCGCTGCCAGTTGTGCCAGTCGTTTGGCCAGCGCAGACCTTTCGATCCACTCTTGCCCGCTGTCACTCAGTAGAAACGCCCCAGGCTTTTCGCCTTGCACCATCTCCAGCGAATTGGCGATGAGGTACTCCGCGCCGCTGGCCGCCCGACTGGACTGGCCCACGCGGATGAGTTCATCTCTGGTGATGTCCACTTCGAGTTTGAACTTGAAGAGCAACCCTGTGTGCTTCCACTGGCTGCGAAAGAGATCGACGAGTTTTTCGGTCTGCTGGCCGAGGATGGCGATCTCTTTGTGATGGCTCTTGACCTTGCCCGCCTGCACATCGCGGACGCGCCAGATTTCCTCGCCGCCATCTTCACCGCCATCGGCAGGTTTTCTTTCGAGAACGCTATACGATCGCACCGGGCGATAGTCAGCGACGGCTGCCGTCATGAAGATCGCGTGATACTTCTGCCTGTTCAACATCGCATCAAGTGCGCCGCGCAGTTCCGCATGACTGGTGAAGCCGCTGGCCTGGATGGGATGCTTCGTGTCAAGGCCCGCGCTGATCGCGGCAAGATGATTGCGGTTACTGGTGAGCAGATCGACGGTGCCATAATCAGCAAGAGCCAGCGCGATATCGAAGCCGGTGTTGCCGGTGAAGATGTTGCCCCAGTCGCGCACAGCATCAATTCTCTCGCGCGTGTTGCCTGCGGTGATGAGAAAGCGAAGGTCGGGCATGATGGTCGTGTGCTCGGATGATGCGAATGACTGAAGGCGGGGACCTCTCAGGTCGCCTTGCGTTCTGCTTTCACTTCATTCACGCAAGACCTGCCCGCCTCGATCTCGCTGATGTTGGCCAGTGTCGTTTGTGCGATGGATTCGAGTGCGCGCCCGGTGAAGAAAGCCTGGTGAGCGGTGACGATGACGTTGGGAAACGTGAGCAGCCGCGAGAAGACATCATCCTTGATGACGATGCCTGAAAGGTCTTCGAAGAAAAGGTCAGCTTCTTCCTCATACACATCGAGTCCCAGGTAGCCGATCTTTTCCGACTTGAGGCCGTTGATGACAGCTTGGGTGTTGACCAGCGCGCCGCGTCCGGTGTTGATGAGCATGACGCCTTTCTTCATGAGATCAATGGTTGGTTTATCGATCAGGTGAAACGTCTGTGGCGTCAGCGGGCAGTGGAGCGAGATGATATCACTCTCGCGGAAAAGCTCGTGCAATTCGACATAGCGAGCGCCCTGCGCGACAAGCTGCGCGTCCTGCTTGATGTCATAGGCGAGGATGTTGCAGCCAAAGCCTTTGAGGATGGAAGCGGTGATGACGCCGATCTTGCCGGTGCCGATGATGCCGATGGTCTTGCCGCGTAGCTCGAACCCGAGCAGGCCTTCGAGGGAAAAGTTGCCTTCGCGAACGCGGTTGTAAGCCCGGTGGAGTTTTCGGTTGAGGGCGAGGATGAGGCCGATGGTGTGTTCCGCCACGCCATAAGGCGAGTAGGCGGGAACGCGAACGACCTTGATGTCCAGCTCCGCAGCGACTTCGAGATCAACATTATTAAAGCCCGCACAGCGGAGCGCGATGAGCTTAAGGCCCTTGGCATGCAAGGCACGTAGCGCTGCCCCATCAAGCACATCATTGACAAAAGCGCAGACTGCGGGAAAGCCGTGCGCCAGCGCTGTGGTCTGTGCCGTCAGGCGCGGCTCGAAGAAAACCAGTTCATGCCCGTATGGCTTGTTGGCCTCGGTGAGAAACTGGCGATCGTAGGATTTGGTGCTGAGGACGGCGATTCGCATGGCGACGATTGTAGCGGGATGAATGGAACGCCGTGCACTCTATAATCCCCGCCATGCAACTGATCATTGATGGCCATCTCGATATTGCAATGAACGCTCTGACCTACGAGCGCGATCAGCGCCTCACTGTCGCACAGATTCGTCAGCGTGAAGCGAAACTCATCGGCGATGAGCCGGGCACCTGCACGACCAGCATCGAAGAGATGCGCCGCGCCAGTGTCGCACTGGCCGTGACAACTGTGATTGCCCGCACCAAGCTGGGCGTGCAGCCTGAACGACTTGCCCCGCGCTATGGCCTGGATCACCCGACGCAGGACATGGCTTATGCCGCCGCGATGGGGCAGCTTGCTTATTACCTGGCACTTCAAAAGCAGGGGCATGTCGCGATCATTCGCAACCGCGCCGAGCTGGCTGCGCACTGGGCGCACTGGTCGCAGGCGGTGATTCATCCGCGTACGCCGGTGGGTTTGATCATTACGATGGAAGGCGCTGACCCGATCGTCGAGCCGGAGGAAATACACGAATGGCACGCGGCTGGGCTGCGCTCTTTGATGATGGCGCATTTTGGGCCCAGTGCCTATGCGCATGGGACGCCTGGCAAATCTGCGCCCGAAGATGGCCCGCTCTTTGACAAGGGGCTGGCGCTGCTGGTTGAGATGGCGAAGCTGAAGATGCCGCTGGATCTGACGCATCTGAGCGATCGCAGTTTCTTCGAAGCGGTCGATTGCTTTGAGGGCGTGATTTACGCCAGTCACAGCAATTGCCGTGCGCTGGTGCCTTCGGTCAGGCAACTGACCGATCAGCAGATTCGATTGATTCACGAACGCGAGGGTGTCATCGGCATCGCCCTTCACAACGGCATGCTGCGCCGGGGAGATGTCGAAGGTGCCAGGCGGCGCGAAGTCACACTCGAAACCGTCGCCATTCACATCGATCATCTCTGTCAGCTCGCAGGTGATGCGAAACATGCTGCCATCGGCAGCGATCTCGACGGCGGCTTCGGCACGGAACATTCACCGAGCGATCTCGACACGGTCAATGACCTGCACAAGCTCGCCGCGATGTTGAAGGCACGCGGCTACAGCGATGCTGATGTCGGGCTGATCCTCAGTGGAAACTGGCTGCGATTCTGGAGTGAGAATCTGCCGGAGCAGTAAGACGTTTTCAGTAGTCAGCATTCAGCATTCAGCATTCAGCATTCAGCTTGATCTACGTCGAAGTCGCAGCGCGCTCATTCATAGCCGCAGCGTCCTCGCTGCGCGGAGATGCAAGCCCCGCGCAGCGAGGACGCTGCGGCTATCAAGCTTACGGCTGAAAGCTGCCCGCTGATAGCTCCCCGCTGATAGCTGCCCGCTTATATCATCGCGCTCATCGACTGCGGGAACGTCACTTCCAGCCAGACGGTGTCCTTGCTCAGAGCCACGCGTGCATCATTCATGTTCGCAGGCACCAGCACGGTTTCGCCTTGCTTGAAGGTCACCGGTTCGCCGTTTTTGCGAGGCGTGATTTTGCCTTCGCCTTTGAGCACGATCCAGATCGCCGGCTGATCGTACGGAATCTCCTGCTCGTAGCCCTCAGTCATGCGCACTTTTTCAATGCGGAAATGTTCGCAAAGCACCAGGCTGGAAATCGTCGTGAAGAAGCCCGCCACGTGCGAGCGCTTTTCATATTGATTCACTGGCTCGCTCTGATAGCTGATGCACTGCATCGCCTGATCCACGTGATAGGCCTGCTCCTCTGGCGTCATCCGCGAGCGCTTCCAATCATAAAGGCGGAAGGTCGTGTCGCTGGTGGTCTGCACTTCTGCCACCATGATGCCTTCTCCAAGCGCATGCACCGTGCCGCTGGGTATGTAATGACAATCGCCCGCCTTCACCGGCACGCGCACCAGCATGTCGATCACCGCCTGCTCATCGCGCCTACTGATCGCATCGCGAAGCTGCTCGGGCGTCACGCCTTTGCGAAGGCCTTTGAAGATCGCAGCGCCCGGTGCTGCTTCGATGATGTACCAAGCTTCGCTCTTGAGATGGGCATCAGGGTGAGCTGCGGCGTATGAAGCGCTGGGATGCACCTGCACCGAAAGATTTTCGCGGGCATCGAGGAACTTGATCATCACCGGAAACTGACCGGTGCAATTGGTCGAGACGCGGCCAAGCAATCGCTCCCCGAAAATCGCCATCGCATCGTGAAGCGATTTGCCTTTGAGGTGGCCATTGGAAATGATTGAGCGAGCCGGGGCCTTGGAAGGATCGGTGGTGTTGGTGGCGTTGAGATCGACCAGTTCCCACGATTCGCCGATGTGCGAGCTATCATCGCCTGGCAGAGAGCGGCCCAGGGATTCAAATCGCCGACCACCCCAGACCTTGGGCTGATAGAGCGGTTCGAATTTGAGCGGGTAAAGTTCCGGTTCCATACGCATTGACCTGAAGCCTCGTGGCGGCAACCATAGGTATAGGGATTCATCGGCGAGGCAAAGGCACGGATCAAGTCGAAGGCGGGAAACAGTGGCAGAGGCAGCGGCAGGGGCAGGGGACAGAAGTCAGAGGTCAGATTAAAACGTAGTTAGCCGTTTGCCTTGGCGAACGAAGTCCGTGGCTGGTTAATACGCGGTTGCCGGTGATTCGTTCGCTTCTGTTTCGCTTGAAACGGCTCAGCCCATCCCCTCTGTTATAGGAGCCTCGGCCATGATGCAAAGATCTTTCTTGAAATCTTTAGTGATGCCCGTCTGTGTGCTGTCACTGGCGGCGAGTTTCGCAGCAGCCCAGCAGGAGGATGCTGATTATCAGGCGAAGCTCAAAGCAGGGCGGGAGGCTGCTTATAAGAAGTTCCTATTGGTCGCTCCGGTCGCTCCGGTCGCTCCGGTCAAGGCTGCGCCACCGCCGACCGGGGCCTCGCTGGCGGTGCTGCCTAGGCAAGTGGTGGCACGCGAAAGCGAGCAGCAGACCTTCGGCTCCACGCCCATCGGCAATGTCTCGCCGCCGCCGTCGCCTTACATTTATCGCCATCAAACGTCAGCGGTTTATTCAGGTGACTTGCGTGATCTTTTTTATAACGATCTGAATGTTCGCCGAGGCGGACGTTATGCGGACTATCCGATTGGGCCTTACGTTTTTCAGCCGATCTGGGATTCGCGGTATCGCCGCAGTTGGCCTCGCCCGGTGGTGGTGCGTGAGCATGTGAAAAGTCACTGGCTCTTCGATGGTCAGCGGTACACGTACGTGCCCGGGCATGCCGAGTATGAGACGCGCTGGATCACGCAAGGCCAGCCACGCTATCACTGGAACGGCTCGCACTACAGCGTGACAGTCTCGTACCGATAAGAGAAGCGGGGCGGCGGAGCTTTCATCACTTCACATAAAGTAAGGTGGACAACCCCGTACGTGCGAGGTTGGCCACCTTTGATTGATCGAACTCATCCTTTTACGCACACGTAAGATTTCTCTTGACTATCGGGCCGGTGCAGGCAAAAATGGAAGAGCACCGGCGAGGTTAAGCGCGTACGTGCATCCTCACCAAGCTCACCCATCCGGGTCAGGAGAGAAATCATGACAACCATGACAACCATGACAACGAAAACCTTCACCAGTCTGGCGTTCCTTTCAGGAGCGCTGCTCATCACCGGCTCGCTCACTGCTGCCGATGACGATGCCACCAGTTCGCGGCACACCTTCCGAAGCATCCGCAGCGGCACCGCAGCACAGCTTGAGCAGCCCCGCCTTCATATTGATCCGCAGGTGGTGCAGATCGTCCGTGCTCAGCCGTTGCGTGGCGAAGGCGCAGCTGCACATCGCGTCACCAGTTCTACTGGCTCTGCTGCGACAAGCGATCTTCTGGGCAGTAGCCGCGTTGCATCAGCCCCGATGCGCAGCGCCATCGCCGCAGTCGAACCGACGCTCGCCACAGCTGCCTTCGCTCGCCAGACCACGCCGCTAATCGTCTCCGCTGCGGAAGATGATGCACAGCCGGTGATCAATGATCGCGCTGCCGTGGACAACAACGCCAGACTCGCAGGCAACTACTCAGGCTATCAGGCAACGACCGTTTCCTACGATCAGGTTCAGCTTGCCCTGGCTGCTCACCGCGTTCAGGAAGTGGGCTACGGCAACACCTACGGCACCTACTCGCCCGCCGCCTACCATGGCCGCCTCTCTTATTCCTACGCACCACGCACCTACTACCGCCCATCGGGTTACTACGGCCACACCACCGTCGCCTACAGCAGCCCGCGCTATTACAGCAACAGCTACTACACCAGCAGCTACAGCGCTCCCGCTTACTACGCTCCCACCTATTACGCACCGACGTACTACCCCTCAACCTATTACCGCCCGTCTTACTCCTACTGTGCCCCGACCTATTACCGTCCAAGTTATTCCTTCGGCTACTCCCACGGCTACGGCCATCGCGGCCACAGCTACGGCCACCGCCACGGCTCAAGCTGGGGCTTCAGCGTCCGCTGGTAATCGCATCCGCAGCACTGCGATAGCCCAAGCATGGCGGACTCCAAGTCAAGCCGGGATACTCTCCCTGGCCAAAGGAGTTTCTCATGACAGAATCAAGCGTTCAACGGACCGGATTGACCTCATCAGCCTCATCCATCTCGCCAACCTTGTCAGCCTCGCCAACCTCGTCTGCTCGTCGCCGGTTTTCTGACGATTTCAAGCGGGACGCGGTGCGACTGGTGGTTTAGGAATCGTACAGCTTCAAGGCCGCCGCCCAAGCGGTGGGCGTCTGTGAGAAGAGCCTGCGCGACTGGCATCACAAGTTGCTCCAGCACGTGAAGGCCTGCCCCGACGATGCCACGGCTCAGCAGATGCGCGAGGAGATCAAACATTTGCGCAAGCAACTGAACCTTATTGGTTCCTGTTCTGCTCTTCTCTTCGCGACGTTCGATGACGCGGCCCAGATGGACTTTACAACAAACTGACGGTCCGATCATTCTGCTTTCACAACTTCATGGTTGAATACCGCGAAACAGGTGCATCGATGTTCGTGCACTTTCAAACGTTATTCAATGCCTGTCTATCCAATGGCAGGCAGAAGGAGATTGCGATGAGTCAGATAGTCAATGGTCGTCTAGCGTCCTGGTGTCTTATGTTTGGCTTGGCTGCCGCTCAACCCGCGCTGGCGGTGACGCAGTATATCGGTTCGGCACTTATCCCCGGCACTGGCATCGATGCATCTGGACTTCCAGCTATCTTGGAGAATGGAGTTAACGCCAACAACACCCTCAACGGCTTCGGCTCCGCTATTGCCTATACAGGATTCCAGAACCGCTACGTTCTCCTGCCCGACCGCGGACCCAATGCCACAGCCTACGCAGGCGGCGCAGCCGTTGACAATACCGTCTCCTGGGTCAATCGCTACCAGATCTACGACCTCACCTTCACGCCCACCGGCGGCGGCAACTACAACGTGGGCTTTCAGTTCACTGACACCACGCTTCTATCCAATGGCGCTGGTCAGAACTACATCGGCAAGAGCAATGCTTTCGTCGCTGGCTCGCCTAACGATCCGGTCAACAATCTTCGCATGGACCCCGAAGGCATCCGCGTAGGTTTCAATGGGGAAGTCTATATTTCCGATGAGTATGGCCCCGTCGTCCATCGCTTTGACCAGTCCGGCCAGCGCACCGGCAGCTTCAACGTTCCCGACTATTACACCATCGCCAATCCCAATAGCCTCGCCGCCACTGAGAACAGCAACGTCATCGTGCCCTTCAACACCGATCCCCGCCGCATCACCAACCGCGGCATGGAGAGCCTGACTATTTCTCCCGATGGTTCGACCCTCTTTGGCATGATGCAGAACTCTCTCCAGCAAGATGGCGGCACCGGCGGCAACCGCGTCCGAATTCTTCAATGGGACACCGCCAACCCCTCTGCCGCGCCGCAGGAATATGTTTATCTGTTGGAGCCGGGCAATCGGGTTGTCAGCGAGTTCGTCGCCATCAATGACCACGAGTTTCTCGTCGTTGAGCGCGATCAGCTTGCCGGTGTCAACGCCGCCTTCAAACGCGTGTTTAAGATCGACCTGACTGGGGCCACCGACATCGCAGGTGTTGCCGATCTTGATCTGGTCGCGGCACCTACTCCGGTGCAGAAGTCACTCTTCTTCGATCTGCTGACAGGCACGGGCATTGAGCCGACCTCCTTCACCGCACTGAAGGACTTGCTGTCGGACTCAGTTAACATGGATCTGTTCCCCGAAAAGATCGAGGGCATCACCTTCGGCCCGACGTTGCCTGGTGGTCGGCTTCTGCTGCTGATCAGCAACGACAACGATTTTCTCGGTGTCAACCCGAACTATGTTTTCGCCTTCGCGATCGATGCGGGTGATCTGAACTTTGTCGCTCAGACCTTTGCCGATGGCCTTGTCTTTGGCCCGATTCCCGAGCCAGCGACGTCGAGTTTGGGCTTGATAGGCTTGGCCATGCTCTTCCTTCGTCGACTTCGCGAGGTCTGATGAGTCAATCGTATGAGTCTTCGCAACATCGCCGACGGATTAGTTCCGTCGGCGATGTTGTAATCGGGTCGGCCGCAAAAGAAAAATCTCGTTCATCAACGGATTTGTCACTTCTCTCTCACCGATTCATGACAACCGAAGCCGACGAAAACTCATGGGTAACATGTCGAATGTCCGCATATGGATGTGCGGGCGCTGGAAGCTTTGCATCTTTACCAAGGATGGTGATCCATGATGCAGTCCAAGGCTGATCTTCACGTCCACACGAAGTTCTCAGACCGACCATCGGAGTGGTTTCTCCGTCGCGTCGGCGCTCCCGAGAGCTTCACGGAACCTCTGGATGTCTATCGTCGGTGCAAGGCCAAGGGGATGGACTTCGTCACCATCTCCGACCATAACCGCATCGAAGGCGCCTTGGAGATCGCTCATCTGCCTGGCACCTTCATCTCCTGCGAGGTGACAACTTACTTTCCGGAAGATGGCTGCAAGATGCATGTGCTCGTGACAGGCATCACCGAGAGTCAGTTTAAGGTCATCGATATACTGCGTGAGAACATCTATGATTTCCGCGACTACTGCATCAAGGAGCGGATCGTCACCAGTGTGGCCCATCCGCTTTACAGCGTGAATCAACTGCTCGATGCCGATCATTTCGAGAGGCTCATTCTCCTCTTCAACCGCTTCGAAGGAATCAACGGAGCCCGCCATCCGCGAGCCTGTGACCTGTCGAACGCGATCCTGAGCAGCTTGACGAAGGAGGATATGGAGCGGCTTGCGGACAAGCATCACATCGAGCCTGTCGGCGAAGAGCCATGGCGGAAGGTCTTCACCGCTGGCAGCGATGATCATGGCGGTGTTTACATCGCCAGTGCTTTTACGGTGACGCCCAAGGTTGCTACTGTCGGTGACTACCTGAATCACCTTCGACGCGGCGAGCACGACATGGCCGGCCGGGCTGGAACCAGCCTGCAACTGGCGCACAGTTTCTTCCATATTGCCTACGGGTATTACAAGTCGCGTCTGCTTCAAGGAAGTGGTGGCAAAGGTGGCATCATCGCTTCACTCCTCGATCGCCTGCTGCGCCCGATGGGTGCCTCTCATCAGGCCATCGGCGGCCTGCGCGGCAAGGTCCGCAGCACCATCGGCGACTGGGCACTGAACCGCAAGCGACAGAAGATGAGCGAGCCTGAGCGTTTGATCTTCGACGAATTCCGCAAGCTCATGGATGCGGGCCACGGTTTCACTGCTGACCCCGATGCCGAAGCCTTCAGTGACCGCGAGACCTTTGGCATCGCCAGCCGGCTCAGTCACCAGATCGGCTACGCGCTGACGAACAAGGTCATCGAGCGGCTACAGCAAGGCGACCTGTTCGAATCGCTTCAGACCATCGCCTCACTGGGGCCTGTCGCGCTGGGCGTCACACCTTATCTCACTGCGATGAAGACGCAGCACAAGGATGAAGGCATGCTCCAGAAGATGGCCAGGCACTTTGGCCAGGCGGATCGGTTCGAGCATCGCAGCGGCAAGCGGGCTTGGATCACCGACACATTCTGCGATATCAACGGCGTCACCACCACGATCCGCAGCATCGCTCGCGTCGCCAAGTCGCAGGGCCTTCCGCTCACGGTTGTCACCTGCGTCGATCAGCCGCTTAAAGATGACGGCATCGACTTGAAGAACTTCCAACCGGTCGGCGAGTTCACGATGCCTGAGTACGCATCGCAGAAGCTCGCGTTTCCGCCGTTCCTCGAGATGATCGATTACCTTGAGAAAGAAGAAATTTCCGAGCTGATCATCTCGACACCCGGGCCTGTCGGCCTGACAGCGCTCATGGCCGGCAAGTTGCTGGGGCTGCGTATGACCGGCATCTACCACACCGATTTTCCCAAGTACGTTCGGCAACTGGCGGAGGACCCGGCCATGGAAGCCGTCACCTGGCGGTACATGTATTGGTTCTACGAGCAGATGCACACGATCCTCGCTCCCAGTGAGGCGTATCGCGATATTCTCACCGACTACGGCTTTACCTCGAGCAAGATTGAGGTTTTTGGCCGGGGTGTCGATACCGCTGTGTTTCATACCGATCATCAAGTTCCAGGCTTCTGGCAGAATCGCGGGCTAAGCGAAGCATTCACTTTCCTGTATGTCGGACGCGTCTCGGCGGAGAAAAACGTCGAGCTGCTGCTGGCGTCCTTCGACCGGCTTCTCGCCAAGGGTGTGCCCGCACAGCTTGCGATCGTCGGCGACGGGCCACTGCTGTCGATGCTGCGTGAACGGCATCGCGACCGGCGCATCCTGTTCACGGGATTTCTCGAAGGACCGCAGCTCGCTGCCGCTTATGCCAGCAGCGACGCCTTCGTTTTCCCCAGCACGACCGACACCTTTGGCAACGTGGTGCTCGAGGCGATGGCCAGCGGCCTGCCGGTGATCGTGTCGAATCAGGGCGGCCCCAAGGAAACCGTCGGCCACAGCGGTGCGGGCATGGTGATCAATATGGAAATGCCCGGTGCTGTCGTCGAGGCGATGAGCAAACTGGTTAGCGACTGCGAACTGCACGCCTCGATGCGGCAGGCCGCGATTGAACGGGCCGCAGCATCGAGCTGGGAGGCAGTGTTCGATCGGCTCTGGAACGGCTCGCTTGCGGCACCAGCCGCGAGCAAGACGTGGCAGGACAGGCCGGGCGTTAAGCTCAATGCCGTCGCCGTTTAGCATGATGCGCACACATGTTCGCATCCTTAGCTCTCCTTATTCCTTGCACGGCAGATGAGTCTGTCGGGGTTGTGCCTGATCCATGAAGATTGCTCTCATCACCGAAGCCTGGCATCCGCAAGTCAATGGCGTCGTTACCACGTGGACGCATGTCACGCGTGAACTGACTGGACGAGGGCATGAGTTCCTTGTCGTGCATGCCGGGCAGTTTCGCACGCTGCCGTTCCCACGTTATCCCGACGTGCGCGTGGCATTGATGCCCGGACGTGGCGTGGCGCGGATGCTCGACGGGTTCGAGCCCGATGCGATCCACATCGCCACAGAGGGCCCCCTCGGCATGGCGGCCAGGCGCTACTGCATGCGCCACAAACTGCCGTTCACCACTTCGTATCACACGCATTTTCCCGACTATCTCAAGCGCTACTTCGGCATGCCCGTGAGCTGGACCTTTCCCTACTTCCGCAAGTTTCACAATGCAGCCGCCGCGACGCTGGTGCCCACGCCGCGCGTCAAGACCGAACTCGACAGCCAAGGATTCAGACATGTGGTCACCTGGTCGCGCGGTGTCGATGCGGAACTCTTTCATCCGATGGCCTCGATCATCGATGACTTGCCCCGGCCGATATTCGTCTGTTCCGGTCGAGTGTGCATCGAGAAGAATCTGCCAGCGTTCCTCAATCTCGACTTGCCCGGCAGCAAGCTGGTCGTAGGTCCAGGGCCACTACTTAAGACCTACCGCCGCAAGTATCCGAACGTTCGCTTCACCGGCTACCTGCCGCCGAAAGTCTTCGCGGCCACCGTCGCCAGCGCCGATGTTTTCGTCTTTCCCAGTGTGACTGATACGTTCGGCCTGGTCATGCTCGAAGCGATGGCGTGCGGTGTGCCCGTTGCTGCTTTCCCGGTCACCGGGCCTATCGATGTGGTCAGGCACGGTGTTTCGGGCATATTAAACGCCGATCTGCGCGAAGCAGCGTTGGCAGCACTGACACTGCGCCGCGAAGACTGCCGAGAATATGCGACCCATTTCACCTGGCGCGACTGTGCCGACAAGCTGCTGGCCACCTTGAAGCCAAGGACGCCGGTCGTGGTGCCATAAGCACGAGTCAACCATTGCAAAATGAATGACACCACGGAAACGATTGGTTCCCGTGGTGTCATTGTTTGAAACGCAGCGTGGTCGATCATGCGGTCAGCCTGATCGCCGCTTAGTCATTGTCGTGGATGGCCACGATGCCCTGTGCATCGGTGATCGTCGCATTGTTCGCGTTACTCAGGTTAACGGAGAAGGTCTCGTCAGCTTCGATGATGCGATCACCCAGAATCGGGATCAGCAGCCGCTTGCTGGTCTGTCCCGGGAGGAAGGTGAGCGTGGTCACAACGACGGGCGCGTAATCTTCGCCAGCGGTGGCTGTGTCGTCGGCCGTTTCCACATCAACCGTGATCTCGCGTCCACTGGCCGATGAAAGGGTGACCGTAACGACGGCGAATTTTCTGCCGCCATTGCCCTCGATGATCTCCATGTCGTTCACCGCGAGGGTCGGAGTCTGATCATCATCAATGATGACGCCCACGCCCTGCGCATCGGTGATGATGCCGAGATTGCTCGAAAGCAGCGTGACTGTCACCGTTTCATCCGCTTCGTCGAGTTCGTCGCTCTTGACTAGCACATCGATCGTGCGGGTCGTCTGGCCCGCCTCGAAAGTGACGGTGCCCACGAGGATCGGCTTGATGTCGAAGATGCCAGCTTTGCCTGCCCCCAGGCCGGGCGGAACGGTGTACTTGACGGTGATGGGTGTTGCCGCAGGCTCGCTGAGGGTTACTTCAAAGGTGAGGTTGGCTGTGCCATTGACCGGTTCATCGATCTGAGCGTCGCTGATGGTGATGGACGGTGCTGCTGAGTCAACGATGGCGCCCAGGCCGATCGCGTCACGGATGCGTGCGTTGGAGGCGTTTCGCAGTTTCACGGCGAAGAGTTCGTTCACCTCGGCATCGCCGTCGGCGAGCGTGTCCACGATGACGAAGGCGGAGGTCTCGCCAGGGTTGAAGGTAATGGTGGTGGTCCTCGCGGTGTAGTCGAGGTCGGCGACGGCAACGCCGGTGCGAGAGCCTGCGGAGAAGGTCGAGGCATCCACCGTGATAGTGCGCTCGCTTGCAGCCGACAGCCTCACTTCAAACTGGGCCTGATCGCCTTCAATGACGCTCACGTCACCGATGCGGATATTCGGCGCGGCATCATCATCCTTGATCGTGCCGATGCCTTGAGCGTCGGCAATGACCGCGTTGACAGCGTTGGACAGGTTGACGAAGAAGGTCTGGTTGTCTTCATCGATGAGGTCGCCCAGGACTTCGACAGCCACCTTCACCTTGGTCTGGCCAGAGGCGAAGGTGATCGTCGCTGGGGCCAGGGCGTTGTAGTCGAGACCTGCGATGGCGGTGCCATCGACAGTGCCGAGATCGACAGTGATGTCCTCGCTGGAAGCGGCGGATAGCGTGACGGTAAAGGTAGCCAGTCGTACGCCGTCGTTTCCTTCGCGGATAGTGACGTCGTTGATGGAGAGGGTGCGAATCTCGTCGTCGGCGACGGTGACGCTGGCAGAACCTGCATTGTCAGCGATCTGGTAATTCTTGCTCTTGCGAATCGAGAGCGTCGCCTGCTTGTCCATTTCGACCTTGTTGTCATCCTGTGCGATGACGTTGATCATCACACTGCTCTGTCCCGCAGGGATCGTAATGCTGGTGGCAGAAGCGTTCAGTTCGTTGCACTGGAAAAGATAGTCGCCCTTGGCACCGAACTTGGCCGAGCCACTGCGCGAAAGTTGCACGATCAGGTCCTGGCTGGTGTCGCCAGTGCGGGTGACGCAGAAGGCCGCGTTGTTGCCGTCTTCGCTGGCCTCATTGTCCAAGGCGGCGATCTGCAGCATAGCTGGCTGGGGCTGCGCGACCGGCTCTTGGGCGGAGCTGCCGCCATTGTTGATCACCGGTACGAAAGCGAGGGCTTCGATGTCCCATCGGTTCTGGTCGGGGCCAGCGGGAAGCGGCGCGGGGCCGTAGGAACCAACTTCAGTGGCGACACCGGTGAGGGTGTTGAGAGAGACGAGACCTTCGAAACTACCGGGGAAAGTGCCCGGTAATGAGGGATTCAGAGCACCGGTGTCACCGAGGCTGCCGTGAAGGACGCCGTTGGTGTCGAAGGCGATCTCCTCCATGTCTTTAACGCCGGTGTTACCGATGACGGTCATCTGACCGGTGGTTTTATCCAGCTCAAAAAGGAAGGTGGGTATGCCTGGAAGGACGTTGATGGCATTGCCATTGACATCGCGGACGATCTGTCCCCAGGCGGAATAGGCGGCCAGAAGCCGACCGGTGCCGGGCTCAAAAGCGAGTCCGTCGATGCCGGGATCGAAGGCATCCAACGCGTCGAGCGGATCGACGGCTGCCTTGATGAGCTTAACGGATTGAAGAATTGCGCCGGTCGTCTTGTCGATGCGGATCAGTCGCCCCGGATCAGTCGGGCCGCTGGTGGGCTCAATGGTGTCATCGACGCCCCAGAGGTCGCCAGTCGTCGGATCGAAAGTCAAGGCATCGATGTCGATGGCGGCGATGACGCCGATGACGTTGACGTGAGCGTTGGTCGTGTTGATGGTGACCAGTGTGGAATTGCCAGCAGTGATGTTCTGCTGGACGCCAAAGAGCGAGCCGGTGAATGGATCAAAGGCGATCGCTTCGATGTCGTCATAGAGCGTGTTAGAGGCGTCACGCAATTCACCGATAACGGTGAGCATTCCAGTAGCGGCATCGAGGGCGGCCAGAGCATTAATGGAGTCGGAGATCGCGTAAGCAGAGACGGTGGCGGCGGCGATGTTGACGGTGATGCTGCCGGTGTCGGTGCCGCCGTTGCCATCGCTGATCGTGTAGGTGAAGGTGTCGGTGCCGATAAAGCCAGTGTTGGGTGTGTAGGTGACAGTGGTGCCGTTGCCGGACACCGTGCCGTTGACGCCTTGGGTGACGGCAATGACAGCGAGGGTGTCGCCATCAATGTCGGTGTCGTTGGTCAGGACGTTGATCTTGATAGCTGAATTGATCGTGCCAGACTGAATATCATCATTGGCGACCGGTGCATCATTAACCGGATTCACAGTGATGTTCACAGTGGCGCTGTCTGTGCCACCGTTGCCATCGGAGATGGTGTAGGTGAAGGAGGCCGGGCCGTTGTAATTGGCGCTAGGCGTGAAGGTAATGTTGCCACCAGCGAGGCTGACCGAACCGTTGACCGCTGATCCGACGCTGGTGACGTTGAGGGTATCACCATCGATGTCGGTATCGTTGGTCAGCAGCGAAGCAGCAGCGATGACCAGCGGCGTGTCTTCGTTGGTGGAGCGTGTGTCGTTGACCGCATCAGGTGCATCATTCACTGCGTTGACAGTGATATTCACC
>Ga0105054_10006727_pt1 | contig 15945 bp, 9 predicted proteins | sample BON02_FD_78091 | JGI IMG/M metagenome (GOLD analysis project Ga0105054, IMG submission 78091) | Freshwater microbial communities from Lake Bonney liftoff mats and glacier meltwater in Antarctica - BON-02 (megahit assembly) | ecosystem: Environmental > Aquatic > Freshwater > Ice > Glacier...
ATCTCTGGAGGGAGAAGAACGGTGAAATTATATTATCAATTTAATGATAGAGGACACACGCAAAGCCACCGCCGCCGCCCGGGGGGGGGGGGGGGGGGGTGGGGGGGGGGGGGGGGGGGGGGGGGGGGGGGGGGGGGGGGGGGGGGAAGGGGTGAGTCGACTGGATTAACGTCACTCCGCGGGCCGCAAAATCCTTGGCATTGGCCTTGGTCAGGCCCAAGACACCGTCCTTGGCCGCCACGTAGTTGGCCTCTTGAGTTGGGAGGGAGGGAGGGAGGGAGGGAGGGTGAGGGGGGGTAATGGTCGTTTGGGGCGGTCGAGAGTAATTGAGGAAAGGTGGAAAGGGGAAACCCAAGCACAGAAGGAGGAAAAGCGCAAGCAACAAAGAGAAAGAAGAAGGTATGCATACCTGTCCGGAGTTCCCGATCTGCCCAACCACCGAGGCCATGTTGATGATGCGGCCACGGCGGGCTCGAAGCATGACGGAGGCGGCGGCCTTGGAGGCGTAAAAGACACCGGACAAGTTGATGTCGATCACGGCTTGCCAGTTCTCGGGCTTCATGGTCAGGACCAGACCTGCAGGAAGGGAGGGAGGGAGGGAAGGGAAGGGAGGGAGCGTTGTGAGTTCTGGGAAGAGACAGAAAGGGAAAGGGGGAGCGGAAGGCAGGAGGGAAGGGTGAATGCATGCTTGGAAAGGAGGAGGGATAGACAAAGAAACAAACAACCAGAACGTACCGTCTTTAGTGATGCCAGCGTTATTCACGAGGATGGACACGGGGTCCTTGAAGGCGGCGGCGGTCTCCTTGAACAGGGCCTCCACCTCGGCGGGCTTGGACATATCGGCCTAGGGGAAGGGAAGGGAAGGGGAAGGGGAGGGGGAAAGGAGGAGAGGGTGAGAATGAAATATAAAGAAAAGGAAGAAATTGTGCCACCCCACCCCTTTCCTTCCCCAAACGATGCCGCAACATACCTTGATAGCCACGGCCTCGGACCCCATGGCCTTGATCTCCTCCACCACGGCCAAAGCAGACTCAGCCGACGAGGCGTAGTTCACCACCACCTTCACCCCGTACTTGGCCAGCTCCAAAGCGCAGGCCTTGCCGATCCCACGGGACCCGCCCGTGACAATGGCCACATCCACCATCTCGCCGGCCGCGGCCGCCATCATGCGCACCGCACCGCTGCTGCGGACCGTGGCCCGGAAGGCGGGGGCTACGAAGGCCAGGGAGGAGGAGGAGAACATGACGAGTGTCGTGAGGGCGAGGGCGCGGGCAAGCATTTCTTTTGTGGGTTCGGCCTGTACTGCGATTAAAGAGAGCCTGTCGTTGTTGTGCTGTGAGGATGAGGGGGTGGGAAGGGTAGTGAAGGGCGTGAGCGTTGTTGTGGCTTTACGGGTTTGGACGCGTCTCGTCATGGCGCGAGCGTTGCTTTTCTTTTCAGGCAGGGGAGGCCATCAAAACCACCATTTGTGAAGCCAACCACAGCGGCAGCGCCCCAAAAACACGCCCTACGCCTGCTTGGCAACGTGCGGGACGTGCTGCGGCCAGTGCCGGTGGTGTTCGGATGGCTGTGAGAGACGTAGCTAGAGGGGCATGTAGGCAGCCGTCTGTTGTTTTGGTGATCACTCTCATCAGGCTCGGCGACTCGACACGCAGGCCTGGGATTTGTGTGAATGATGACCAAAGACGCGTGTTGGGTAGGTTCTTCCATGCATGCCGTGCTGCTTGGCGTCATTAGCTAGCTAGGGGTGTGTCATGTGTGTGAACTGTATGGTGTGGTTGTATAGATGCATGTTTGCTCCCTGCCTTCTCAGCCTCCCCCTCCCCCCCACCTCCCCTCCCCCTTCCACGCCACACCCTCATCATCCTCCCCCTCCTCCATCATCGCACCCTACCCCTCCACAGCCATGGCCGACGCCGCCAACTTCCGGCAGCGGAATCGCCTCTCGCCCGACGTGACCCGCATCCTGTACGTGCGCAATTTGCCCTTCAAACTCTCGAGCGACGAACTCTACGACATCTTTGGCAAGTACGGCCCCATCCGACAGGTACGTCTTGATTGAGCAGGGGAGGGAGGGAGGGGAGGGAAGGAAAGAGGGTGGGAGGGATGTGATGCCATGCATTTGAGTGTTCAGCAGTAGTGCACGTCGTCGGTGCAGTGATAGAGAGGTGGAGGGAATGGGGTGTGCTGACCTTCTGTATCATGCCTTTGCCCTGCCCCCTTCCGCCAGTGTGGAGCGACGAGGCGTCATGGCCCCCTTTCCCTTCGTGTGTCGTGCCAAGCAAAGCTCCCTTTTTCGAAAATCTTTCATCCCCTTCCATCCGCACCACACAGATTCGCGTGGGCGCCGCCAACGAGAATCGCGGCAAGGCCTTTGTGATCTACGAGGACATCTACGACGCCAAGGACGCCCTCGAGCACTTGAATGGCTTCAACGTCTGCGGCCGGTACCTAGTGGTCCTGTATTTCCACCCGGAGAAGGAGCAGAAGCGGATAAACTTGGAGAAGCAACGGAAGGAGGTGGAGGAGTTGAGGAAGATGGTCGATGCCGGCCGAGGAAAATAAAAAAGTGGAGGACTGGAAGGAAGAAAGGTGTGGGTGAATGTGTACATACAAGACAACTAAACGAAAATCCAAAAAGAAGAAGCGACAGCATGAAGTCTTTGAGAAATAGAAAAGGATGGTTATGGTAAAGGAAGAGGAGAAGGGTGCGGTGGGTGAGTGCGACCTTGCTCATAGCAGTAATTGAAACGAGAGTCAGCGCACGGAGAAACGTCCTCTCCCTCTCCTTTGATTTTTACCGATGTCTTTCTTTCTTTCTTTGTCGTTGCTTTTTTGAATGCATCAACTTAATGTGAAGGGCACGCCGCTACGGGGCTCGCCACTGAGCACACAGACACACACACACGAGTTATATCAGAACGCTCTCTCTCGTTCTCTCTCTCTCCCTCCTCTTCTCTTCTCCTCCTCTCTCTCCGCTGAAAAGGCACAATCACAGAACAAGAGCCGTCACGACCCCTTCCCTCCTGCCTTCCTCCTTCTTTTTTCTAACTGCTCATCAAATTTAGCACTTTACTTGAGCTCGCCGGAGTCGGCGATGACGACCTTCTTGCTGGGCGTGCCACGGGGGGAGCCAACGGCCTCCACCTTGCGCACAACGTCCATGCCCTCCGTCACCTTCCCAAAGACCGTGTGTCGCCCGTCCAACCTGGGGAGAAAAAGGAGAAAGATGAGTTGATATTATAAAAGAAGAAGAAGCGTAAGGACGAGGTAGAGAACCGAAGGAACGGACGCGAGATGAGAAAGAAAGGCGGGAGGAAAAGCAGATTGAGTCAGTCAGCAGCAAAAACCTACCAGGGGGTCACGACGGTGGTGATGAAGAACTGGGAGCCGTTCGTGTTGGGGCCAGCGTTGGCCATGGAGAGGAGGCCCGGCGTGGTGTGCTGGAGAGGGAGGGAAGGAAGGAGGGAGGGAGGGAGGGAGGGTAAGATAGGAGAATTCTGAAAGTAAGGGCACGACAGGTAGAGATATTACTTGCCTTGAGAACAAAATTTTCGTCAGGGAAGGTGCGTCCGTAGATGGATTGCCCGCCGGTGCCGTCGCCGCGGGTGATGTCGCCGCCTTGCAACATGAAGTCAGGAATCACGCGGTGGAACGCACTGCCCTTATATGTGAAGCCAGCCTCGCCCGTGGCGATCTGACGGAAGTTCTCTGCAAGTTGGGCGTAAGGATTGAATAAAGTGAGTTTGCGGATGGAACAATTCGAGGAAGCGAGGGGGGTGGGGAAGGAGGAAGGGAGGGGGAAAGGGGATGATGATGATAAGACGTACCGGCAGTCTTAGGGGCCTTGTCAGCCGCCAGCTCCATGACAATGCGGCCGGTCTTCTCCCCGCCAATCTCTATGTCAAAGTACACCTACCGGGGCAGTGCGTAGAGAGGGAAAGACGAGCGTGAGGCTAAGTATCTTTGCCGTCCATCTTGGCCGCTGACCTCCCCACGCCACCCAACACAAGCCTTACCTTGGGGTTCGCGGCCATGGCCAGGCTGCGGGATTGCATCACACGACGGCCGGCAGCATGGGCGGGGGCACGCGCGATGGAGGGCCCCACGCGCTGGAACGCCAAGACGGAAGCACGGGGCAACATGAATGCGGAGGCGCTTTGGAGGAGCACGAGGCAAGCGACGAGAAGGAGGGTGGCGGAGGAAGATTGTTTCATTCCTGTTGGGTGGACATGGGGAGAAACAAGGCAATAAAGATGAGTATGCTGGCGTGGCGTGGTTGTGCTTGCTGTGTACTCTTGTGTTGGTCTTCAAGTGCTGCTGCAGCGTTCTGCGGTGGTTGGAGAGGAGCTTGCTGCAGGCCGCAATGCCCTCCTTCACGCGACGCATGGGAGCGTAGAAATGCACCACAGCACAAACAAACAAACAAAAGACCCTAAAGCCACATATTCCTTTTTCGTGTCCTCTATGTCATTGCTTCTTTTCTATTCTTTCCTCTCGTTTTTCACAGGGGCGTCAATGTGTACACTATCGCTAGCTAGTTTCTGTCCTATTCTATTTCCCTTCTAGTACCCTCCCTCCCTTCCTCCCTCCCTCCCTCCCGCATTATTACAACCACGGGCTCCACCCGACAAAAATGCGGCACAAATTGTCCGGGTCCGTCGCCTCGGAAATGAGGTACTTGACGTGGCCCTCCACGCTCATGGCATCCCCTCCCGGGTCCTCGTACCCCTTGAGCTTCTGCCGAATGCGCAGCAAGGCCCGCTCCGCGTCGCTCGTCGGCCGCATCGTCTCCATGGCCGCCGTCGCTTTCCTCAGCTCCTCGCCCCCCACCACCTTGTGCGCCGCCTTGCGACGGCGGCCGGCGTCCTCTTCCTCCTCCTCGTCGCCTCCATCTGCGCCTCCCCCGCCCTTGCCACCACCACCACCAATGGCCGCCGTCGATCCCGCCGCCTCCCCAGCCGCCAACATCTGTGGCACGCCCGCGCGCACCCAGCTGTGCAACGGATCGTGGACACACACCTCCAGAATCGTGAGCAAAGACGGTGCGTGCTGCCGGAGCACGGCCATGGTGGTGTTGCAGCACTGCCGAAACACGCCCTCCGTGCCCGTCACCCCCATCGCGTCCACCACGTCCCGCGTCAAGCGAAAGGGCACCGTCTCGGGCTGCGGCAGAATCTTGCCTTGCTCAAACGTAAACCCGAAATCAATGTGCACGAGCCCCGCCGTCGCCTGGTCCACCAAGATGTTGCTGGCGTGCCGGTCCCCAATGCCCAAGACATAGCCCACAATGGAGCTTACAGCCACAGACCGCGTGTAGTGCAGCCGCTTCCGGTACCAGAGCGCAGGGTCCGGGAAGGTCTCGAGGAAGAAGAAGCGGAAGGCCGGGTGGAAGTTTTGGGTGATGGTCTGATAGGCTTCCCGCCGTTCCTCGCTCGTTCGCGCGGTCTTCAACAGCTCCCGACACTCCCGCGAGCTAAAGTCCGTGTCGCCGTTATAGCGCTCGTGCAAGGCTACGGCCCGGTCCGAGGAAGCGACCAACAGCCCGCCCAGCGTCTTGGTGTCCTCCACAAATTCCAACACACCGCTCTCCGGCGTCAAGGGCAGCACGCGATAGGTCCGAATGTGCAAGGCACGACGGCGGGCACGGGGGTCGCGGCAGAGCAGGGTGTTCATCGTCTCAAAGACCTGCATCATGATCGCGTCCGAGCGCACGTCGTCCGCCTTGACCACCTGCCGATACTTCCGTCCGTCCGAGCCCAGGCAGGCAATGATCATGGGCCGGCTGAGCCCCGAGTCTGCATTCATGAAACGGGACTCGAAGCGCTCCACCCGCACCACATGCGTGTTGCTGCTGCTGCTTCCGTCTGCGTCCTGCACGTCGTACCGCGCCAATGGATCGAGCCGAGGGGTCCTGGTCACCACCGCAGGCAAGGCCGCCAAGACCACGCCGTTGCCCGTCCCACTGCCCGGTCCAACGGCGCCGCGCCGCAAAATGTCGGGAAAGCTGCGGACGAGGGCCGGCTCGGCCGTAAGCGAGGCAAAGGCCAGGCTCTTGGTGTCCTTCATCTCCTGCGAGCGCTTGATAGAAGCCAGGCCGATGTAACCCTCCAGCAGCCGCTCCGTGTTCTTGACCAACGCCTCCAGGGTCGGGCTCCCGCTAGCCATCAGCCGGTCCAGGATGCCTTGCGCCGCCTGCACCTTCTCCTCTAAGTGGGGCATGCGGTTGTACGTCTCTCGCGCCGCCGCCGACTTCAAGCGCTTCCCGTGCCGCAACGCAAACAGCTGCAGCAAGGTGTGGTGAGGGTGCTCTCGGCAAATCCGGAACACCAACGTCTCCACCGCACTGATAGAGTCGGGCGCGCCTGAGCCCAGCCGAGACAAAATCTGATAGATCAAGGGCACGAGCTTGTACGTGGGTACCTCGGCCACCAGCTGGGCCATCTCCGCGTTCACGGCCGGATTGTCCGCGTTGCCCGGCTCGAACCACAGCGCCACCACCCGAAAGATGGGTCCCAGGTCATCGTCGCTCTCATCTCCAATGTCGTCCTCTTCCCCTTCCTCCCCATCTTCCTCATCCAATCGCGCGCTTCGACGGCTGTCGCGACTGCTGCCCCTCCCCCCTCCGCCTCCTCCTCCCTCCCCACCACCCAGCAACCCCTCCAAGCACAACGCCAAACGAAACTGCCTCAGCGCATCCAACAAAAGCCCAGACAACGAGTCCGCCTGCGCCTTGTAATCCGCCTCGTCCAAAGCCAACTCCTTCCTCAAGCTCCCAATTCGCCGCCTCAACTCGCTGCGCTTCGGATCCTTCTCCCCCACCCCCTCATACTCGCGCTGCGTCGCCTCCAGCTCCGCCTTGCGCTGCCGCAGCAGCTCGGCCTGCCGAACCATCTCCTCGGACTTGAGCCGCTCCGAGCGACGTTGATAAAGCTCGGCCAAGAAGTTGGCCAATGTCAAGTGCGCCCGTCGCCGCTGGGTGGGCGTGCCTCCCTCCAGCACCGCGCGCTCCACGGCAGGGAGCAAATGCCCATCAATGATGCGTTGCGTCCCCTCCGAGCGTGCCGCGGCCATCCACCGGCCCGCCAACTGCCGCGCCTGCACCTCGATCCCTCGCGTCCGAGGCTCCACCACCAACGCCGACCGCTCCAGTGCTTCCAAAGCAGGACCTAACGCTGCCGCTGTGCGAATTGCCAAGTCCGCCTCGCCCTTAGCCCACAAAATGCGGGCTTGCTCCAGTTTGCAAGCACAGCGATCCACCGTCAAAGCCCCCGGCGTACTGGCTCCAGGCGCCAGCAACAAACTCTCCACCCGATCCATCACACTCGCCGCAATGGTCAAATTCCCCGCCGCACGCGCAGCACCCGCAAGTCCACGTGCGTGCCGCACCAGCGCTTGACGCGCATCCATCGGCGGACAGAGCGCACGGAGCAGCACTTCGCGCACTGCCAGCACAGGCTCCACTAGCTCAAAATCATCCCCCAGCGCCCCTCGGGACCGAGCGCGCCACGCAGCAATCAAGGCCTGAGCCTCGCCCCGCCGTACCATGCCACTGGAAGTTGAGGCCAGACCCATGCTGCTGCCCGCGAGGCTGCTGCCTCCTGCGGCTGTTGCCGTCCCACATAAATCGTCATCCACGGCCATAGCATTGCTGCCGGTTCCGGCTTTGGCCACCACACGCAACGCCGCCACCTCCTCCATCTCACGCAGCGACTGCAAACGCGCCAGCACAGGCGACAAGAACCGACTCGGCTCCGAGGGCACTTCCTGGGCCAAACACGACAGCAACCCCAAGCGCGCGGCCCGCAAATGATGGGCAAGGCCAGCATGGTCTCGAGCCGCGAGCGCGCGCAACCCGGCGTGGACATGCTCATGGTACCGCTGTCGGCCGAGCAGGCTCAACGCAGGGCCCCCCACCAAGTCCTCCTCCGCCCGCCCCTCCCGGTGCCACGCTCGAAGAGAGTAGTCGTCGTCAAGCTCCAAAGGCGGGGTAGCGTCCGCAAAGACAGCTTCCGAGGACGATGATGAAGATGTCGCAGAAGAAGAGGGAGGAAGATGCCGTGCTACAAATGCATCCGGCCCCCGTAGCGCCGACGAGGAACTCGAGCCACCACTACCACTGCTGCTGCCGCCCAACGCAAGCTTTTGCCAGCGACATGCTCGCCACGAGGTCTCAAATTCCAGCTCCCGCAACGCGGCTTCGTGACTGGCTTGCGCCCGCGTCTCCAGTCCGGCTAAATACGCGCCCAACACATGGCCCAAGTCCAACTTTTGCAATGCAATCGCCGGACCCGCCGAAACACCACTACCTCCACCCCCTCCCCCTCCTCCCGCCGCAACCCCCGCGCTACCTCTACTTCCACCTTGGGTGCGTTGAAGGACAAGGCAATCATGCGCGGCCAGCGCTTGCCTCCAGTCAGGACTCTCACGAGCAGCCGCCGCCCGCGTTCGGCCTTCGAGGCCCGTGCCCGCTTGCACGCCCTCGGCACCGTCGGGCTCCGCGAGTCGCCCTGAGATGCGGAGAAGGAGAGAGCGAACCTCCCCCAACTCGTCCATCAGCAAGGCGGCTTGCTCCTGCTTCTGTTGCTGCTCCTGCTCCTTGCGAGTGGTGGAGGCGCCGCTGCTGCTGCTGCTGCTGCTGCTGCTGCTGCTGCTGCTGCTGCTGCTGCTGCTGCTGCTGCTGCTGCCTTTCTTCTTGCTGCTTGCACCACCACCACCGCCGCCAGCATGGCCCTTGGCTTGAGCCTGATGAAGCTGCCGCTCGTCCTCCACGTGCAATTCCAAGTACAGCGCCGCCGCCGTCAGCGCCCCGCACCGTAAAGCTGCCCGTGCCACCTCCAACTTATCCAACCCCAAGCCCATCATCCCCCTCACCGCTGCCACGGCCTCGTGTGCTCTGAGCGGGCGAGAGGCAGGATCCGCATCCGAAGCGACCACACCGCGACGTCGAGGCATTTTGCTGCTGCCGGCGGAAAGGGAGGGATGGAGTAATGCCTCGTGGATGCTCTGGGTGCGGAGAAAGGCGAGGGCAGCAATCAGGGTTTGGAGGGGTCGAGGCCCTCCCCGAGAAAGGCATCGCTGCAGGCATCGCGTGAGCTGCTGGCCCGCTCGTTCCCGGGTCATGACACGCTGAACGGACGGCTGCTGCTGCGGCCAGCCACCCCTGCCACCACGTTTGTGGGATTGGGTGCCCGTGGCCGGCGTCTTGGTGAAGGAGGAATCGGGTTCCAGGCGCAGAAGGCACAACAACACAAGGGGCAGCAAGGCCTCGGCCAGCGCCGGCTGACTCCGACACGCCCCACCGCACTGAATCAAAAACCGTCGGACGGCCACCACCTCGTCGTCCTCCTGCCCCTCCTCCACCTCTTGAGCAGGCGCCCCAGCCATGATACCCTCCCGTATCAACGTCCAAACCAGCTGCGTGATCCACTGCTTATAGGACCATCGCCGCGGGTCCCACACACGCCGACTCCACCACGTGCTGCTGCTGTCGCTGCTGCTGCCAGGGCGCTGCTGCTGCGTGGAAGCAACACGCGCCGACCGAGCCCGCTTGAGTGGAGAGCTCAAGGACGAAGCAGCCGCCGCCTCGGCTTCCTCTGCCTCCCGTTGGCGCCACTGCCACACGGCATCCGCGGCCTGATCACTGTGCTTGGTGGAGGACCGGGCAAACGACCGCAGCAAATCCGCGTCTTGTGCCTCAAATCCCAACTCCTGCCCACCCGACGTCCACACCGCTTCCATCCAAGGCCGAATCTCACACGCCACCGGTGCAGACCCCGCGCTGCCACCCTCCTCCTCCCCATTGTCACGCAGGGGACGAAGCAACGTAGCCCGCAAGGTCTCCACCGCCAGCTGCACAGTCCGGGCATCGGAACCCGTGACAAGCCCCAAGAGAATCTTCAGAGCTTTCCCCACGGTAGCTTGGCAGGGGGTTGCGGGTGAGGACGGCGTGGAGGGCGTGGGGGAGGAAGCACCCGAGGAACGACGGGAGGAGGAGGTGGATTTCCTGCTGCTGCCGCTGGTGGGGGAAGGAGCGGGTGGAGTCGCAGCAGCTGCTCCTGCGTTGCTTGAAGGCGCCCACAAGACCAACTCGCAAGGGGGAACAGCACCCAAAGCCCCTAAAGCACGCGCCGCGTCGATGCGCACCGCTGTCTCCTCGGGGCTACTGGACGAAGCATCCTGCTCACCTACTCCATTACCAGAACCACCCCCACCCGTAGCAGCAGCAGCCCCCCCTCGTTCTCCACCACCACCCCGACTCAAGGCCAACAATGCCGGCACCAACAACCTCCGCACCTCCGGCCCTGGATCCCGAGGCGGGCTGCGTTGAGAAGCGAGCTGACCCGTGGTAGCAGAAATGGGACTCAGGCGGGCGAGCAGCGCCTTGAGAGCCACTAAGCGTGTCACCTGCCCTGCCCTCCCTTGCCCCGCGCTTTTGGCCAAGGTGGCAGCAAAGCGCTTGGCATGCGCGACCAGCTGCTGCTGCCCATTCTCGTCAAGGGTGCTGCTACGAAGAAGGCCCGTGGTGGTGGTGGTGGAGACCGAGGCCGTAGCCCGTGCAATCGCCTTGCGCACCTCCTCCAACCCGTGCTCCTCCTTCTCCTCCCCCAACCACCCTCCCCCCCCAAGGCTCGGCAAAGGATCAAGCCCAGCAAGGTAAGGTTTCAGGCCACGTTCCTCAATGACCAGACGCTTCAACAGCCCCACCACCTTGGCAGCAATCGCCTTGGCCTCCTCCTCCGAAAAGACAGAGGAAGAAGCAGCGCCCTCCCCACCAGAAAGCAACAGCAGCGACCCCCCACACAGCAGCTCTTCCTCTTCCTCCTGCTCCGTCGCCTCCCCTCCTCCTCCACCCCCGTGTTGATGCCGCTGGCTCTGAAGCCGCACCAAGACCGTAAACAGCGAGACAACCAACGCTCCCAAATGAGGACCCAACCTCTCAGCCCCGCTATTGCTGCTACTGCTGCTGCTACTGCCACCCAAAGCAGCATCAAGGTACGTCTCCAGCAGGTCCAGGCCAGGGCAGGTGAGGGCGTCAGGGTGTCGTTCCAAGGCCCAGAGCAGCAAATGAAGCCCGAGGTGCAGCACAGCGGGCTCTTGCGCCGCTGGCCCCAGCACCATTAGCAGCTCCTTGGTCAGCTCTAGCAGCCGACGGGCACGTGATGGGCTGGTGGCTTGGGCGAGGCGAACCTTGAGGTGGAGGAGGAGCTCGACGGGGTTGCATTGAGACCAGAGCACCGTCAAGTCCACCATCTGCGCTCCTTCCTCTCCCTCTCCTCCTCCACCTCCTCCTCCCTCACCACCAGCAGTAGCAGGAGGAAGACGCGGCGCCCCCAAAACCCGCTCAGCCAGTGCTTGGAGGGCAGGACCCAAACCAGCAGGCGTCAAGGTGTGCAAGGCGCTGTTGCCGCTGGTGGTGCTGCTGGAAGAAGCAGAGGGAGGAGCAGGAGGTTCAGGTCCCAGGAGGTCAAGCATGGCCACCACTACGTCTTGGGGGTACTCGGCCACATCAAACCCCAGCCCGCTCTCCAAATCCTCATCCTTGGCCTTGGGGAGGGACCGACGGAGGAAGGCCTGCAAATCTGCTAGCTGAGTAGCAGCTGCATCGTGGAGGGTGGCTGCTGTTAGAAGCAGCAGCTCCAGGGCCTTGAGTTCAACCATGTGCGTCTCCACCACCTCCGCCACCCGTCCCTCCCGAGGCACCACCGACTGCTGCTGCTGCTGCTGATCTTTGTGCGACGGGGCCTCCAACGACAAGCCCCCGCCCTCATTGATCGCAAACACCAACCCCTGCCGCTGCTGCTGCCGCTCAGACAGCGGCCCCGCGACGAGAGCTAGAGAGTCCAGCAGCTCAAATCGATACGTGGGCGGGTAGCCCCCACAGGCCAGGCACGCCAAGGGCACCAGAATGGGCAACGCATGTCGAACAAACGCCCCCAGCAACCGTTCCTGTCGCGCCGCCGCATCCTCCTCCGTCTCCTCCTCCTCCTCATCCATCAAGCTCGCCCCACAAGCCGCGAATGGATCGTTCTCCTTCCCTCCCTCCTCCTCCTCCTCCTCATTCTCCGAAACCCCTCCTCCTCCTTCCCCCCTCCCTCGCACAGCAGCAGTAGTAGCCGCAGCAGAAGCAGCAGCAAGCGCCGCGCCGTGTGCCCCCCCTCCCCCCCCTCCGCCCAGTAACACCAAATGGAGAGGAAAATCCCTTAAGGGCAACCGCAAGACAACCAACCACTCATGCATCAAAAAAAGCAAATGCTCCTGCAGCAAGGCCGCCGTCGAAGGATACCCCAACCCCCCCGCCACGGACGACAACACCGCTTCCACCATAGGTCTCACCACCCTCGCTGCCCTCGCCCGCGCCGCCGCCGTAATCACATGCCGAGTCGAGAACGAGCCTGCTGCTGGTGCGCCTGCCGGGGCCCCCCACCAGCGACACAAGGCCAAAACAGCCACCCTTGCCACCTTGTCCGACGCCCGCCCCGCCGTCCCAAAAGCCATCAGCTGCCCCAAGCGCCGCTGCAACGGATCGATCGGCAAAGGCGTAGTTTGAGTGGATGTGATGGGGGGAGGAGAGGCGAGACCTGCTGCTTCATCGGCGTCTGGCCCTTCCCCCGGCCCGGACAACACGCCCTGCCGCCGGTACTGTTCCCACACACTCAAACTATTTGGATACACCGCAAAGACAGCAGGCAAAGCCCGAGAGGTAGAAAGACGGACCTCGCTATCCCCATGCCGGCAGCTATGCACCAAGCAAGTCAAAAAAAGCTTCCGCGTGGTATTATCCCCCCTCACGGCCTCCGACACCTCAAACAGCGCCTTTCTCGTGTCCGTCTCCAAGCACCGGTTATACCAACTCAACTCCTCCCGTGCCACCAGCTCAAACGACGACCACAGCCGATCCTGGACCGGTGCCAGCCCCTCCACCAGCCAGCGAGGGCTCTGACGACTCCCCAACTGCTGCAGCATCCGCAACAGGTGATGCAAGCGAATCTCCTGTCCCACCGTCACTCCCTCCCCGTTGTTGTTGTTACTACCAGACAAGGCCCTCGACAAGCTGGCACGAATAACCGAATTAGCTACTGCGGGGGGGTCCTGGTTCACCCATCGCTGGAGCTCGGCGAGGTGGGTGACGTACTCCTCGGGGTCCGCCAGAAGGAAGAGGGCATCGTGCCACAGCCCTGCTAGATCCAAGCCCGGCTCGTCCAGCAGCAGGCAGCTCGCCGCCTTGACAAATCGATGGGCGTGGATGTTGGTCGGGTCAATGACGAGGGCCACGCGGGAATAAGCGGCCAGCTCTCGGACCGAGAACCGCCCGGTGCTAGAAATCTCATAAGCCAAGGCACAATCTCCCCGCTGCATGCTTCCTCTCCCCCTCCCTCCCCCTCCCTTCCCCCGGCGATGCTGCTGCTGCATCCGCTGCCGCTGCCGCTGCCCGTCCTCCTCGTCCTCGTCCTCATCATCGTCCATGAGCATGTCGTCCTCCGTCCGACCCGAGGCGTACAACCGCCGCTGGGCCAAAGAAGACGCCTCGTCCTCCTCATCATCCATCAAATCATCCTCCTCCTTCCCTTCCGTCTCCTCGTCCTCGTCCTCCCTCCCTCCCCCACCCCAACCACCACCAGCAGTCACCTCCCCCGACCCCCTCGGCAACAACAACATCAACGACTCATCCATCCGCTTCTTAAAAAAACGCAAGACACTCCGCGCCTCCCGAGGCAAGCCCTCCTCCTCCCGCCTCGTCCCCCTCACCCCCACCCCTCCCTCCCCACTCTCCACCCACAACCCCACCTGCTCCAACCCTCCCCCCCCAAACCCCGCAAACGTCAACGGCAGATCTTCCAAAAGAGAAGTTAATACATCCAGCACCAACGCCCCCGCCTCCGCCACCTCCTCAGGGTCCGCCCCTCCTCCCCCCCCTCCTCCTCCTCCCCCCCGTCGTCGACCACTGCTCTCCAACCTAGGCCAGGGCATTCGATCAAGACACCCAGCCAGCTTGCCAAACAACTCCTCCACGCGCGTTGCTACAGGCACGATCCGGGGGAGGCCTGAGGGGAGGTCTTCTAGGGCGTCAATGACTGCATCATCATCCTCGTCGTCGCCCGCTTCCACCGTGGCTCGATCCACCTTCACGGCCAACAGCACAAACATGGTCTTCACCAGCAGCAGCAACGCCACCCGTGCCCCTTCCTCACCCAAAGCAGAAGCAGCGCCCCCCGCGCCTTGGGTGAGGGAGAGGATCGAGCCCGTGGACTGCGTGGAGGAGCCCCGACCAATCACCACCGTCGTCCCTTCCCCTCCATTGCTGCTGCTGCTGTTGCTGCCAAACAAGGACGTGCATGCCGCCTCCGTCCATGCCTCTAGATGCCTCACCACCCGCAAAGCCACCCCTCCCACCTGAGCCGCCGCGCTTCCACTCAATGCTGCCCCTCCTCCTCCTCCTCCTCCTTCTCCATCCCCTCGTCGTCGTCGTCGTCGCAAGGGCTGCCCTCCTGCCGAACACACCTTGGACACGTCTGCTGCTGCTGCTGTTGCTGCACTGACCGTCACACCCTGCAAGGCCGGACTCAAACCCCTCGGGTAAATCGAGGCCCCTGCTGCTGCTGCTGCTGCTGCTGCTGCTGCTGCTGCAGCTGAGACGGACGCTGCTGCTGCTGAAGAGGAGGACGTGCCTGCCTCGCCGCTGCCTATGGTGCTCCCTCCTCGCCACAGGTTCCGCTCTCCGTGCAAGCAAAAATGCATCCGAACCGCCCCGCTCTCCCCCCCCTCCTCCTCCCCCTTATCACCACTGCTGCTGCTGCTGCTATCGTTTTCACTCCCACTTCCTCCTCCAAACAACACCGCCAGCTGCCTTCGCCCCTCCTGCTCCGCCAGCGCCCGCCACGGACTCGTCAACGACCACTTCAGCTCGCCAACCGTAAAAGCCGACGACACCGATCCTAACCCCACTTCCTCCCCTCCTCCTCCTCCCTTCCCCTTCTTCCCACCCATCCCCAAAGGCGACAGCAGCTGATAACGCGAGGCCCCCAACAAGTCCATCAACGCCGCCAGTGCCCTTGAAATAGCTTTAGACCGATCACTCACCGTCGCCCGCGACAACAGCAACTGCCGACACACCCACGCCATCAAATAATCCCCCACCCGCTCCACCCGACTCCCCGGCTGGGGCAAGCTCCGCCTCTGCCGCTGCGCTGCTGCTGCCCCTCCTCCATAATTCCCTCCCTCCCCCCCTCCCCCTCCATAGTCTCCCCATTCTTCTCCTTCCACCGGCGCGTGCTCCAAAAACCCACACGGCACCCTCCCTCCCCCGCTCCCTCCCATCTCCGCCAAGGAGGAGGACAACCGAGAGGCAACGCCATCCGGCCCATCCAACACCTCCCCTCGTCGAAGCAGAGCGTGAAGCAACCCCAAAGGCCCCGCAGAGTCCTGCACCGTGTGAAATGCCGGCAGTCCCCACAGCTGGTCTTGAGCCCTAGCCAGGTCCGCGTCGCTCAACAGCACCGGATGCCGCACCATGATAGTGAGTAGACGCAGCACCCCCTCCCCCAGTCCTAGGCCATGTATGTCTAGGCGGCCCGTGGCAGACCAGCACTTAAGGTCAGGTCGAAGGAGGGTATAAAGGACGCTGCTCCACGCCGCCCGAAGCTGGATAGGAGAAGCAGTGACAGCCGGACGACGGGTACAGACTTGCGCCAAAGCAAGCAGGGCGGCCACGGTCCACATCAACAACACACCCTCTCCTCGCGAGGCCAAGACACCTTCCAGCAACCCCACCATCTCAAAAAGGCCCTCCCCCCGCGCATTGTCATCCAGCACCCACCCCTCCCCTCCCACCGGCAGATTCTCCAACACCGCTGTCAGCACCTGCAAATGAGCCAGGGTAGCATTCAACCCTCCTCCCCCCCCTCCTCCCCCTCCTCCTCCCCCTCCACCAATGCTGCCCCCCAA
>Ga0105054_10006728_pt1 | contig 15943 bp, 14 predicted proteins | sample BON02_FD_78091 | JGI IMG/M metagenome (GOLD analysis project Ga0105054, IMG submission 78091) | Freshwater microbial communities from Lake Bonney liftoff mats and glacier meltwater in Antarctica - BON-02 (megahit assembly) | ecosystem: Environmental > Aquatic > Freshwater > Ice > Glacier...
CACTTCCTAGGTCAGCTCTCTGATCGTGGGTATGATCAAGACCGTCTGGACGACATACGACGACTGGTGGACGCGCCGGACAGCGACCTGTTTGACGTCCTGAGCTACGTCTTGTTCGCTAATCCGCCCAAGACACGGCACGACCGCGCAGCAAGCGTCAGAGAGGGCAGCATCGCCGCAGCGGAGGTCGACATGAAGGAACTGCTGCTGGCCATTCTGAGCGCATATGAAACGCGTGGGGAAAGTGAGCTGGCGACCAAGAAGCTGGTATCGTTCCTGACGGCGCGGTTCGGTAGTGTGAATGAAGGTAAGGCAAGGCTGGGCGGTCTTCCGGCTGTCAGGGAAGCATTCCGGAAGATGCAACTCGACCTGTATACTGAGTGAGCATCGGACTTATTTCCAGCTTGGTGGGGAGCAACGCAGATATCAGGTGCAGTTTACCTTCCCGACAATGGCCGCGACCGCGAGACATAGGGTGTATAATTAGGGGGATAGGCCAAACCCCAACGGGGATAAAACTGTTTTATTTCATAGACTTACCGAAATAATATGGTGCGGGTGGAGGGACTTGAACCCCCACGCCTTGCGGCGCTAGAACCTAAATCTAGTGCGTCTACCAATTTCGCCACACCCGCGTTCCGGCGCGGTATGTAGCAAGTTCAATCCCGCTCGAAAAGACCTAATTCACCCCAAGGGCGCGAAAAACGGCGGGGAGTTGTTCGGGGATGTCCTCGGCAATCAATCCGGGGCCAAAATGGCGCGCGCACTCCACATGCAGCCAAGCAGCGGATTCGGCGGCCTGCATGGGGGCATATCCGCGCGCCAACAGCCCGGTGATGAACCCGGCCAGCACATCGCCTGACCCTGCCGTCGCCAGCCATGGGGCCGCGCGGTCATAATGGGCGGAATTGATGGCGCAGCGGCCTGTAGGGTCGGCAATAACCGTATCCGCCCCCTTGAACAGCACCACACAGCCCGCGCGGGCGGCGGCTTCGCGCGTCGCATCAACCTTGGAATAGGCCGGGCCCGTGGTTGCAGGGGTGTTCAGTTTTTTGGCAATGTCGGGGAATAACCGCGCAAATTCGCCCGCATGGGGGGTAAGGATGCAGTTTCGGTGCAAGGCAGCAAAAAGCGTGGGATTCTGGGCAAGCAGCGTAAGCGCATCGGCATCCAGCACGATTTTGCGGTCTGGATGCGGGCGGGGCGGTTCGGCCTGTTTATCGAGGCCCCGGGCCAAGCCCGCGACGTCATGGCCCTCATCCCCGTAGGGTGCGCATTCATTGCGCACCGCTGGACTCACGTCTAAGCGCACCCCTAACACCACCGCCAACAAACCCACCTGATGCGCCCCAACCCCAAACCCCGGCCCAACACAAACCGCATTAATCCGCCCATCCTCCAGCACCCTAGCCAACGCATCCGCATCCGCCGCAACCCGCAACATAATCGCAGTCAACTGCGCCGCATGCTCGGCCATTGCATCCGGCGGCGCAGCAATGCTCACCACCCCTGCCCCAATCCGCAACGCCCCACGCGCAGCAAGGCGGGCAGCGCCGGTTTGGTGGGCTGGGCCGGATAGAATGACGGCGTGGCCGTGGGAGTATTTATGCGCATCATCACGCTTATGCGCGATAGGCTTAACTAAACTAGACTTAGTCGTTAAGGTCACGACATCTCTCAAGTTGCTTTTCAACCCAATATCCACAACCACAACACGCTTAAACCTTGAATAACTTGCGCCCATATCAAGATAGTGGCCGAGTTTCGCGGTATGAAATGTGACAACGAGCTTTGCAAAAATGGCCCCGTTGGAGCCAAGGACTCGTCCACTATCGGCGCAAATGCCACTGGCGATGTCGACTGCGACGGTTTTCAATGTGTCGCGCGGCGATTGCCCATCCACCGTTGCCCCGACCCAGCCGCCTAACGCACGCGGGAATTCGCGCGTTAGCCCTGTACCAAACGCTGCATCAATGCAAACATCGGTTTTCTTATAGTACAAATCGTCATCCGCCATTTGCGTCGCGTCGGCTGTGGTGTAGCCAACCTCACACCACCGCTCATAATTTCTGCGCGCATCCGCCGGCAGCGCCTCCGCATCCCCATACAAATACACGTCAACATCCCAGCCGCGCGCCTTCAACAACCGCGCTACAACAAACCCGTCGCCGCCGTTATTCCCCGGCCCGCACAGCACCACGGCCTTATGGCTGGTCAGCGCCAGTTCCGGCCATTCCTCAAGCACCGCCTCCACCACGCCCTGCCCGGCGCGCTCCATCAATTCCAGCCCGGTAACGGCGCCGGACTCAATCGCGGCTTGCTCGATAGCGCGCATTTGGGCGGCGGTTAGCAGTTCACTCATGCTTTCACTCCGCATAAAACTTGGGCACAATGCTTAAATATTAGGCAGTAACGCAGAATCCCCTCGCCACGGCGCTATTCCGCAAGCATAGGCAATTGCACCCCGCGCGCCCAAGTGGTTTTTCAGATCTATTCGCCCAATGGAGGCCGCATGAAGAAGATTGAAGCCATTATCAAGCCGTTCAAGCTCGACGAAGTCAAAGAGGCGCTGCAAGATGCTGGCGTTCAGGGGCTTAGCGTTATTGAAGCCAAAGGCTTTGGCCGTCAAAAAGGCCATACCGAATTGTATCGTGGCGCAGAATATGTCGTCGATTTTTTGCCAAAGGTAAAAATCGAAGTCGTTGTGGCCGATGATCAGGTTGAACAGGTCATTGAGGCCATCGTTGACGCCGCCAAAACCGGGAAAATCGGTGATGGCAAGATTTTCGTATCCCCTGTTGAGCAGGCGATCCGTATCCGCACCGGCGAAGAGGGCAACGAGGCCCTTTAAGCCCGTAACATCCACCCAAGAACAGGTATAAATATGAGCGACGCCCAGACTATTCTTGCCCGGATCAAGGACGAAGACATCGAGTATATCGACGTTCGTTTTACCGATCCGCGTGGCAAACTTCAGCACGTGACGCTGCATAAAGACATCATTGACGAGGACTTCTTTGAAGAAGGCTTTATGTTTGATGGCAGTTCGATTGCAGGTTGGAAGTCGATCGACAAATCCGACATGAAGCTGATGCCCGACACCACCAGCACCTATATTGACCCGTTTTATGCGGAAAAAACGCTGTGCATCCATTGTACCGTGCTAGAACCCGACACCAACGAACGCTATGACCGTGACCCGCGTGGCACTGCGCAAAACGCAGAGGCATATTTGCGCGCATCCGGTGTTGGCGATGTTGCGTATTTCGGGCCAGAAGCCGAGTTCTTCTTGTTTGACGATGTGCGCTATTCCAATACCATGAACAAAGTCAGCTTTGAGGTTGATGCCGTTGATGCCGCTTGGAATACCGACACAGCCTATGAAATGGGCAATATGGGCCACCGCCCCGGCGTAAAGGGTGGCTATTTCCCTGTTAACCCAATTGATTCGGCGCAAGATATTCGCGGCGAAATGCTCAGCACCATGAAGCGCATGGGCATGAAAGTGGACAAGCACCACCACGAAGTTGGCAGCACCCAGCATGAGCTTGGTTTGGTGTTCGGCACGCTGACCGAGCAGGCCGACAACATGCAGAAATACAAATACGTTATCCATAACGTGGCACACGCTTATGGCAAAACCGCCACCTTTATGCCCAAGCCAATTTACGGCGATAACGGGTCAGGTATGCATGTGAACATGTCGATTTGGAAAGACGGCAAAAACCTATTCTCGGGTGACAAATACGCTGATCTTTCTGAAGAGGCATTGTTCTTCATTGGCGGCATTCTGAAGCACGCCAAAGCGTTAAACGCGCTGACCAACCCTTCCACCAACAGCTACAAACGCCTCATTCCCGGCTTTGAAGCCCCGGTTCTGCGCGCCTATTCGGCCCGTAACCGTTCAGGCTGCGTTCGTATCCCATGGACAGAAAGCCCCAAAGCCAAACGCGTTGAGGCCCGTTTCCCTGACCCAACCGCAAACCCCTATCTGTGCTTTGCAGCACTGATGATGGCTGGGCTTGACGGGATTAAGAACCGCATTCACCCCGGCGAAGCTTCGGATAAAGATCTGTATGATCTGCCACCCGAAGAACTGGCCGAAATTCCAACAGTCTGTGGCTCATTGCGCGAAGCGCTGGAATCACTCGCCGCTGACCATGATTTCTTGCTGGTGGGCAATGTGTTTACCAAAGACCAGCTTGAGTCATATATGAAGCTGAAATGGGAAGAAGTGTATAAAGTAGAACATACACCGCACCCTGCGGAATACGGGATGTATTATTCCTGCTAATCAGGATCACGCGAATATCGGGGCCCTTCGGGGCCCCTTTTGATTCCGATTGGGTGCTACAGGACCTAAGATTTTCGTGAGTATGCATTATTAGCAGTGCGTGACGGCGTGGTGGCTCACATGATCGAATTCTAGCTCTCAGCAAACGGCTGCATCCCAATTGGTGATACATAGACGCACCAAGGGATTCCCTGTAGATTTTCGACTTATCAAACTTTTGAGGGGCGCGGCATGGATAGGTACTCTGGCGGTTGCGTGTGTGGCAATGTTCGGTTTGTGGCGTCGGGTCAGCCATACCGGGTTGGCATTTGCCACTGTCTCGATTGCCGCAAACATCACGGATCTCTGTTTTACGCTTCAGCTATATTCCCCAACGATGCCGTGAAAATTGGCGGCGAAACACGGGACTACAAAGGGCGTCACTTCTGCCCCTGGTGCGGCGCGTCAGTTTTTGCGCGCAATCAAAGCGAAATCGAAGTGCATTTGGGGTCTCTTGATGCCCCCAACCGGCTGAAACCAACCTACGAATGCTGGACAATCCGGCGCGAGTCGTGGTTGCCACCGTTTCCGCAAATGAAACGCTATGAGCGTGACCGTGATAACACGGAGCAATTTGAAGACTAAACCGCGTTCAACCCACTCCAATCTCTATACATTGACACGCACGCCCCCTATATCCCTACGGTAGGGTTCAGGCACCTGCCGCGTGCAAGTATTGCTTTGGTGAAGCCTGAATAAGTGACCTGCCCCGCCCCCATCCATGCGGTTATGGTAATGCACGCAACCTTAACAAATGCATGGCTTAGAAAATGCATGTCATATGAATACGCTACCTTCGCTTGAAACGCTCAAAACCCAAGCCCGCGCGCTGCGCAATGCGCTTGAGGTAACTGCTCCGATAAGCTTCAGCCAATTGCTAGAACTGATTGCCAAGCAAAACAGCTATCGTGATTGGAACACGTTGTTTGCCACGCTTGGCAACCGCCCCCCTGCCCCAAAATTTAGCATTGGTGTCTTTGTAACCGGCGCTTATTTGGTCCACCCGTTTCGGGCGCGCATTCGCGGCGTGCGCGAACGGGCTGACGGGTGGTTTGCACTTGACCTGAAGTTTGATGCGCCAATTGACGTGGTCAAATTTGAAGCCTTCAGCAACTTTCGCAGCTATGTAAACTGCAACGTTCATAGGCTTGGCCGCACATTTGAGAAAACCTCGGATGGGCAGCCGCATGTGGTGCTTAACCTTAGCTAAAAACGACTATCCACTTGCCGCTTTTATAGGCGGCAAGTGCCCGATTGCGCCCTAGCCTGCCAGTAACAATCTTTGGGGGCACCATGAACGAACATTCCGTAGATCGCCGTAAAATAGACCCAACGCGGCGCAAGCCCGATGGCTCGCCCGATGACAATGACCGGGTGGAAATTGGCCCGACTAAGCTGGCCTTTGATGAATGGGCCGCGATTGGGTTGCAGGCCCCCAACCTTGATACCATGCGCCAATTCCGGCATCGCCGCTTGGTTGAGCATGTCAATGAACGGGATTTGGCCGGGCTGCTGATGTTTGACCCACTCAACATTCGTTATGCCACCGACAGCACCAATATGCAGTTGTGGAACACCCATAACCCGTTTCGCGCCTGCCTTGTTTGCGCCGATGGTCATATGGTGTTGTGGGATTACAAAAACTCACCCTTCCTATCGGCCTTCAACCCGCTGGTGAACGAGGTGCGCTCGGGCGCTTCAATGTTCTATTTCTCGGCCGGTGATTTGGGTGAGACCAAGGCCGAAGCCTTTGCTAAACAAGTGTCCGAAGTGCTTAACGAACACGCGCCGGGCCAAAAGAAACTGGCGATTGATAAAATTATGGTCGCCGGGTTGCGGGCGATTGAAGCGCGCAATTTTATTGTAACCGATGGTGAGGAAGTGACCGAGAAGGCCCGCTCTATCAAAGGCCCGGATGAAGTTTTGGCGATGCGTTGCGGGATATATGCCTGTGAAATGGCTGTGGCCGAAATGGAGCGCGTAGCCAAACCGGGGATGAGCGAGGATGATGTTTGGGCCGTGCTACAAGCCGAAAACATTCGTCGTGGCGGTGAGTGGATCGAAACGCGCCTACTGTCATCAGGCGTCCGCACCAACCCGTGGTTCCAAGAATGTGGCCCGCGTATTATCCAAAACAACGAAATTTTGGCCTTTGATACCGACCTGATCGGCGCCTATGGCATGTGTTGCGATATTTCGCGCACCTGGTGGCTGGGTGACGGCAAGCCGCGCCAAGACATGATTGATGACTATAATCTGGGTTGGGAACATATTGATAAAAACATGGCCATGCTAAAGCCCGGCGTTACCATGAAAGAACTGGCCTATAATTGCCACGTTTTGCCGGATATTTATCAAAAGCAGAAATATTCCTGTTCGATGCATGGCGTGGGACTGTGCGATGAATGGCCCCATATCGACTATGTTGACGCCTATCAGCCTGGCGCGTTTGATTACCCGCTTCAGGCCGGTATGATGCTATGTGTCGAGGCACTGATTAGTCGTGAAGGTGGGGATTTCTCGATTAAACTCGAAGATCAGGTCCTGATTACTGAAACCGGGTTTGAAAATATGACCCGCTATCCACGCGACAAGGTATTGATGGGGCTAAGTTAATAGCCCTGCACGACATGGTAAATATCGGACGGGCGGCGCCAAAGGATCTTGGGCCGCCCGATGCCGTAATAAAACCGTCCCACCGCGCGGCCAATATACCACAGGCCCCGTTTTTCATTGAAAACAAGCACTACGCCACCGATGAGCGTGAAAACCACCGCCTGAATCAAGCTTTGAAAACAAAAGAATAGATTCAAAATATGGCCGCGAAACCAGCCCCAGTGAATAAGGTTGATCAACCCTGCATGATGGCCCTGCGACATTAGTTTTCGCGTACGGAATTTGAATGTTGCCCGTTCTTCTGGGATCGTTTCCATACTCAAAGCAGCCGGGACATATCGGATACTTTCACCCCTATCGGACAATTGAACCGACAGCAAAACATCTGAGCCGCCAACAGTATTAAGCCTCATATCAAACCGCGCATTACGTCCTTCGGCAGCAAAAATACTACGCTTGAATACGACGTTTTGGGTGCAGAAGATGCGCAATTTTTGTCCACGTCGGCGCCCAAGCTTTTTGGTCGATTGAAAAATTGGCAGCGATGTCTCAGGCTCAATCATCATCGCGCCGCCGGCGAATATATTGCAATCAGGATAGTCATGGATGGCCGACGCTATCTCGGCCAGCCATTCGGCCGACAAAACCTCGTCATCATCAATAAAGCCAAGCCACGCGGAATCAGTCGCTAAAAACGCATCAATCGCCATATTGCGCGCCCGCACCACACCAATTTCAGGCTGGTGAAAATAAGTGACGCTCAAATCCGACTGAAATTTCTCAACAATGCTTTTGGCCACTTGCTCCGGGCCGCTTTCAATAACCAATATGCGGAGCTCAAAGCACGACGGCACCATCAGACTGGTGCAACTTTGCAACAGTTCAGCAAGCATTTTGGGTCGGAGCCGCGTACAGACAGCGATCGTAAGGAATTGCATTTTATTTTCAATTTTTATTGGTTATGTGTCTACAGACAAGAGTCTTAAATCATTCTGATGGAGTCTAAAATGATTAAAACTATCCGTGTTGCTCTGGCAGCCGTTCTCGCCGGTGGCGCAGCTTATGCTGGTTCCGCAGTCTTCGTCGCACCTGAAGTTGCAATGGTTGAAGAACCAATGCGCAACGGTTCGGGCGCGTGGCTAATCCCGCTGGCGATCATCGCGATCCTAGCGCTGACACTCACGAACAACGATTCGAATTCTTAAGCTTTAGGGCTTCGAAAGCACCCGGCCTTGGGGCCGGGTGCTTTTTTTTATTGACCATCGACGCTAAGATAAATGGGCGGGGCGGATCGCCAGATCGATGTTAAAAAGCCGAATGCGCGGCTTGCCTGCATTATGGCACGGCTAATCAAATAAAGCCCACGCCTTTCTGAGCCGACCAAAACCAACGCGCCAAGGAGCAGATGCGCAGTTGCACGAACAAACAATTTCACCGCCAGTATAACTGCAAGAAAACGCCCACGAATTGGCCCCTTGCGGTCGCTCAAGATGTTCCCGTTGATCTGTGCTTGATGGTGCCATTTGCGAATTTGATAGCCAATACCAGTCCGCTCTGCCGGAATTATTGCATAGGCCAGCGCCGTGGGGATATGTCGTATTATGCCACCAGAATCGCCTACCCGCAAAAACAGGTCGGCATCTTCACCGCCCACCAAATTATAGCGCATATCAAACCGCAAAGCAGCGCCGTCGTCTGCAAAAACCCAACGTTGCAGCAGGGAGTTACCGGTACCGCCATGCGCGATCCGGGCACCATATTTCAGCTTTCGTGTCGTAATTGCCTTAACAAGCGGTGATGCATTATCGGGAAATAACTTATGTGTAGGCCCTACAAATACCGAAGTATCAGGAAATTTTTGCCGCGCTGCAAGCAATTCAACCAGCCAATCCGGCGCAACAGTTTCATCATCGTCAACAAAAGCCAGCCAATCGGCATTTGTTTCTAAAAACGCGTCGATCACAGTGTTGCGCGCGTTCGTTAGCCCAGTTAACGCAGAATATCGCCATGTGATGTTAATCCGCGCGGAAAACTGCGCCACGACACCCTTAGCGCCAGATTTTGGGCCGTTCTCGACAACAATCACAATGACAGCTTCACCCGATAGCTGAATCGCTTTGACACAGCTTTCCAACAGTTCCGTTAGCATTTTGGGGCGTTCACGTGTGCACACGCCTATCGCAATCATACTGCCCACCTTTGCCTGCCAATTCGTCTGCGCGCCGAGATCATTTAACTGCCTAGCGTCAGTTTGCCTAATTATCCACACTATATATTGTGGTTCCTCCCTACAATCTGCCATAGTGGTGCCCGAGCAGAACAGGAAAACCCATGGCGGCGATCGACCTTTTTGATGATAATTCTGATCCGGATGACTATTCGGCCAAATCTATTGAAGTTTTGGAAGGGTTGGAACCCGTGCGCAAGCGGCCGGGCATGTATATTGGTGGCACCGATGAACGTGCACTGCACCACCTTGTGGCCGAGGTTTTGGACAATTCGATGGATGAGGCCGTTGCCGGCCATGCCAATCGGATAGATGTCGAACTGCATGCCGATTATTCGGTGACAATTCGCGATAATGGGCGTGGCATTCCTGTCGACCCGCACCCAAAATTCCCCGACAAATCAGCGCTTGAGGTGATTTTGTGCACGCTTCATGCAGGCGGTAAGTTTTCGGGAAAGGCCTATCAAACATCGGGTGGTTTGCATGGTGTCGGCATTTCAGTCGTAAACGCGCTATCGGACCGGGTTGAAGTTGAGGTGGCGCGCAATAAATTGCTGTATCGCCAATGCTTTAGCCGGGGCATTCCACAAGGGAAAATTGAAGAGGTCGGCGCGGCCCCAAATCGGCGTGGCACGTCAATTACCTTTCACCCAGACGCGGAGATTTTTGGCGCTTCGGCCCGGTTCAAGCCAGCGCGAATGCTGAAAATGGTCCGCTCCAAGGCGTATTTATTTTCAGGCGTTGAAATCCGTTGGAAATGTGCGGAGGAATGTATCACCGATACCACGCCTCAAACGGCTGTATTTCATTTTCCCGGTGGCCTTGCCGATTACCTGAACGAAACGCTGGAAGGTGCTGCAACTTATAGCGAAAAACCTTTCGCGGGCAAGGTGCAGTTCGCCGAGCGTTTTGGTGCTGCGACCGTTGGGTCGGTTGAATGGGCAATCAGTTGGACGCCGGCGCGTGATGCGTTTGTGAATTCCTATTGCAATACTGTGCCGACGGCCGAGGGTGGCACCCATGAGGGTGGATTTTGGGCGGCCGTGCTGAAAGGCGTGCGCGCTTACGGCGAATTGGTATCCAATCGCAAAGCGGCGCAAATCACCCGAGAAGACGTGATGGCCGGTGGCTGCGCAATGATTTCGGTGTTCATTCGCGAGCCGGAATTTGTTGGCCAAACCAAAGACAGGTTGGCCAGTGCCGAGGCCGCGCGCTTGGTTGAACAATCGGTTCGTGACCATTTTGACAATTGGCTCGCCTCTGATACCAAATCGGCTGGTGCAATTCTCGATTACTTGGTTTTACGTTCAGAAGAGCGCCTGCGCCGGAGGGCTGAAAAGGAAACGCAGCGCAAATCTGCCACTAAAAGGCTGCGCCTACCGGGCAAACTGGCCGATTGTTCAGCAGGTGCGCGTGAAGGGACCGAGCTGTTTTTGGTTGAAGGTGATTCCGCCGGAGGCAGTGCCAAGCAAGCGCGCAACCGCAAAAACCAAGCGATTTTGCCTCTGCGCGGTAAAATTCTGAACGTGCTTGGCGCGTCAGGCGCGAAAATGACACAAAATCAGGAATTGGCCGACCTATGCCAAGCAATGGGGGTTTCCACCGGCAGCAGGTTCAACATTGATGACCTGCGCTATGACCGAATTATCATCATGACCGATGCTGACGTTGACGGTGCGCATATTGCCAGCTTGCTCATGACGTTTTTCTTTACCCAAATGCGCCCACTGATCGAGACTGGCCACCTATTCCTTGCCGCCCCCCCGCTATTTCGTCTGAAACAAGGTGCAACGTCGGTTTATGCGTCGGATGAGTTGGAAAAGGATGACTGGCTAAAACGCGGGCTGGGCGGGCGCGGCAACATTGATGTAAGCCGCTTTAAAGGTTTGGGTGAAATGAACCCATCGCAGCTTAAAGAAACAACGATGGACCCGAAATCGCGCAAGCTGATCCGGGTGAGCATTGACGACGACGAACCCGGCGAAACCGATGATTTGGTGGAGCGTTTGATGGGTAAAAAGCCGGAAATGCGCTTCCAGTTTATCCAAGAAAACGCGCGGTTTGTGGAGGAGCTGGATGTTTAACCCAACTCGCTACCCGGTTTAGCTAACCTCAATATCCACCACGAATATCCCGTCTGCTCCGCCCACACATTGCGCAACCAGCATCAGGCCTGCGGATTTGTGGGTCGGGTTGGCATCGTAATCTGCCAATGCTTGGCGGTCACGATATGTTGCGATGAAACCCGCGTCATAATTAGGCGACTTGTGCTCATAATCGCGGTTTGGGCCATAATCCAGGCCGATAAACCCCGGCACTTCACCCACAAGCCCGCGCAACTTTGCTATCGCAATGGCAAGCGCATCATGGTCGGCATCTGGTCGCAGGTTCAAAAAAACGCAATGTTTGATCATGGCATCAGGCCCCTATGTTTGACAGCATTGACCATAGCGCTTCATCCACCTCAACCACTGTTTTTAATTGTTTACCCTGCCCCGGCATCCGTGCGCCGTCTTCGGCGGTAATGCTCGCGGCCAACTGTGCCAAACGTTCATAAAACGCGTCTGACGTGCTGGGATCTATCAGCAGGTAATACTGCCCAAGGTCATGTGGGGCGCCGTTTGGTGCTTTCAACGGCTTTACGTCTTTTGAAAGCAAGCCACCTGTCATGCCTGCGGCCAGCAATTCGGCCATCAGCCCAAAACCCCAACCTTTATAGCCACCTGACGACACCAACGCGCCTGCAAGCGCGGCTTCAGGGTCGGTCGTTGGCTGGCCTTCACTATCAACCGCCCAGCCAAGGGGGATGCGCTCGCCCGCCGCCTTGGCCATGGTGATTTTGCCAAGCGCCACGGCGCTGGTGGATTGGTCAAACTGCATCGCCAGCCCGCCCTTGCCATCGGGCACCGAAAACGCAATCGGGTTTGTGCCAATAATCCGGGTTTTACCGCCCGGCGGGGCCACAATGGGCGTTGCATTGGTAAGCCCAATGCCAATATAGCCAGCGCGCGCAATTTGTTCGGTGAAATAGCCAAGCGAGGTGCAGGTATGGGCGTGGCAAACAGCCAGTGACGCGGTGCCATTAGCGGCCACAGCCTTTAGCGCTGCGGGCAATGCACGCACAAAAGCTGGTTGTGCAAACCCAAACTGCGCATCTGCAACCACAGTTCCGGGGCGCGGCGTTGTTATAGCTGGCTCAGCCTGACCATTTACCCGGCCCGATGCCAATTGCAGGCAATAGCTTTCAAGGTAGTAAAGCCCGCAAATCACATTGCCACGCGCCTCGGCGGCAACAACGGCATCGGTTACGGCGCTGGCAATCCAATCCGCAGCACCATGGCGCAACAAGGCTGCCATGGTCAGGGTGCGAATATCATCAAGTGTTATGGAAATTTTCGGCATCATCATCCCTTAGTTTTTGAGCAGGATAAGAGCCGAACGCCCGGCGCGATACTATGTTTGCGACTGTTCTTCTAACGACAGCCACTCTTCTTCAGCACTGCCCAGCTTTTTTTGCCGATCGCTAAGCGCGTCAGTCGCCTTGGCAAAGCGCGCCGGATCAGTTGAATATAGGTTAGCCGTGGCAAGCAGCGCGGTTAGCTTTGCAATATCCGCCTCCAAGCCCGCAATCACTTTGGGCAATGATTTGAGCCGATGCGATTCGGTAAAGCTAAGGCCCGACTTGCTTGGCTTGGTCGCGGGTGCAAGCTGCGTTGGTTTTTTGGTATTGGCTGAAACGGGCGTTTCGGCAGGCGTGGTGCGTTGGCTAAGCGAATCTGTGTAGCCGCCCGCACAAACTGTAACATTGCCGGTGCCATCCAATACCAGCGTCGTTGTGGCGATTCTGTCAATGAAATCACGATCATGGCTGACCAAAAGAACGGTGCCGTCAAAATCGTCGACCAGTTCTTGCAACAGATCAAGCGTTTCCACATCAAGGTCATTCGTGGGTTCATCGAGGATGAGTAGGTTTGAAGGCTGCGCCATTAGCCGGGCCAGTAACAACCGCGCCTTTTCACCACCTGAAAGGGCTGAAATTGGGCTGCGGACCTGCTCGTCAGCAAACAGAAAATCTTTCAGATAACCCACAACATGCCGCGCCACGCCGCGCACCATAATTTGGTCATTGCGACCAGATCCGCCGATAGTTGGGTCTTCGGTTAGTGATGTCCATAGCGTTTGTTTTGGGTCAAGCTGGGCGCGGTTTTGGTCAAACACCGCCGGCACAAGGTTAACACCAAGTTTAATGGTGCCACTATCGGGCTGCAACGCACCGGTAAGCATATTGAGCAACGTGGTTTTACCAGCGCCATTTGGGCCAACAAACGCGACACGTTCACCGCGCTGAATGCGCAATGTGAGGTCGTTTACCAAAACACGGTCTCCGAATGCTTTGGTAATGTTGCGCGCATCCACCACAAGCGCACCCGATTTTGGGGCCGCCTCAAATTCCATGGCAGCCACACCTGCCCGCCGAATTTGGCCCGACCGCTCGGCGCGCAAATCAGCCAAGCGGCGCACGCGGCCCATATTGCGTTTACGACGCGCTGAAATACCCTCAACCGCCCATCGGCCTTCAGCTTTAATAAGTCGGTTTAGCTTGTGGCGTTGCTGGTCTTCTTCTTCAAAAACCTTATCGCGCCATTCTTCAAAATGGGTAAACCCACGATCAACGCGCCGCACTTGCCCACGATCGACCCACAAAATTGCCCGTGTCAGCGCGCGCAAAAAGGCGCGGTCATGGCTGATCAGGACAAAAGCTTTTTGCGTGCTGGCAAGCTCTGCTTCAAGCCACGCAATCATTTCAATATCAAGGTGGTTGGTCGGCTCGTCCAGCAACATCAGGTCAGCATCTTGGGCCAATAGGCGGGCAAGCGCTGCACGGCGGCGTTCCCCACCTGATGCGGCCTCGGGCGAAATATCGCCATCCAGCTTCACACCCTCAAGGGCAATATCTGCGCGGTAACCTTCATCTTCATGCAATCCGGCACGCACCCAGTCACTTAGCGTGGCATAGCCCGTAAAGTCTGGGTCTTGCGCCATCATGGCAATGTGCTGGCCGGGTTGAATAAAGATATTGCCCTTATCGGGCGTTACGCTGCCCGACATAATGCGCAATAGGGTTGATTTGCCTGAGCCGTTGCGCCCCACCAGTGCAACGCGGTCGCCCGGTTGAATGGCCATTGAAAGGCCGTCAAATAGCGGATCGCCGCCAAAATTCAGGGCGATATCGGTGAGAGTCATGATTGGGGGCTGTGCCATGGCCGCCATATCGCCCGGCGCGGTGGCTGCGTCAAGCCCCGGGACTTGCAACCGCACAAACCGCCGCATAGCCTGCGGCTGTTCTGACGGAGACAAAAATGCTTAAACCTCATGCCGCCACGATTGCCAGCACCTTCGCCCCACCGGTAATGGAAGCCCGCCGTTGGCTAGATGGGGTTGTGATGCCCGATGATCGGCCTTTGCTAAACCTTAGCCAAGCCGCCCCTGTGGCCCCACCCCCGGCCGCGTTGCGTGCCGCGCTTGCCGCTGCCGTGGCCGAGGATGACAGCCATATGTATGGGCCGGTGCTTGGCCTACCTGCATTGCGGGCCGAAATTGCGGCGCGCTGGTCGGCTGATTATCGTGGTGATATCCGGGCAGAGGATGTGGCGATCACGTCGGGGTGCAACCAAGCCTTTGCGGCAGCCATGTCCACCATAGCGGCCCCAGGTGAATCGGTTATTTTGCCGACGCCGTATTATTTCAACCATAAAATGTGGCTGGATATGCAGGGGATTAACGCTATCCCCCTGCCCTGTGGTGATGGCATGTTGCCCGATTTGGCGCAGGCCGAAGCGCTCATTTCGCCAAGCACCCGCGCCATCGTGCTCATTTCGCCCAATAACCCAACAGGTGCCGAATACCCGCGCGCGCTGATGACAGGCTTTTTGGCCTTGGCGCGCCAGCATGGCCTAGCGCTGATCATTGACGAAACCTACCGTGATTTCCACGCCGACCCGCACCCGGTGCATGACCTATTTGCCGACCAAAAGTGGCGCGACACACTTGTCCATCTATATTCCTTTTCTAAAGTGTTCCGCCTGACCGGCCACCGGGTTGGCGCGCTTGTTACCAGCCCTGCCCGGTTAGCTGAGGCTGAGAAGTTTTTAGATACGGTTGCCATTTGCCCCAACCAGCTTGGGCAAAAAGCCGCATTATTTGGCCTGCGCAATTTGCAAGATTTTATCGCCGAAGAACGCGCAGAAATTCTGAGGCGTAGAGCAATCGTGAAAGTGGGGTTTTCAAACCTTGCTGGTTGGCACTTACTTGGTTGCGGCGCATATTTCGCCTATGTTCAATATGATATGGAAATTGACAGTGACACCCTTGCCAAACGGTTGGTGACTGAAGCCTCGCTTTTGGTTTTGCCCGGCACAATGTTTGCGCCAAGCGACGATATTGCGGCGAAAAGGCAGCTGCGTATCGCTTTTGCGAATGCCAATGCGGCCGAGCTTGCAACGCTGTTTGCACGTTTGGCTGCTTTTCAACCCTAGCCGCAGCGCAATAGCCTTGCCTAGCGGCATCGCAATCCTTACAAACACCAAAAAATTGCCAATCTGGTTAAGGCGAAGGACTTATTATGCCAACTTCACTGCGCTCCCGCTCATCTAAGGTTCTTGTTTATTCACTGGTTGGTGCACTGATCGTCGGCATGGCCGGGTTTGGGATTAGTGATGTCCTTTCGGGCGGGTCCCGCACCGATGTGGCAACGGTTGGAAGTTCAA
>Ga0105054_10006729_pt1 | contig 15942 bp, 20 predicted proteins | sample BON02_FD_78091 | JGI IMG/M metagenome (GOLD analysis project Ga0105054, IMG submission 78091) | Freshwater microbial communities from Lake Bonney liftoff mats and glacier meltwater in Antarctica - BON-02 (megahit assembly) | ecosystem: Environmental > Aquatic > Freshwater > Ice > Glacier...
TAAAACATGATTGAAGTGTTGCATTTGGCAGTGCTCTTACAGTGATGCTGGTATGTTCAATCTTTCCACATTTGAGCCAATGATTGTTTTCTCTCTCTCCTCCAGCTTTCTTTGACAACGATACCCGATTCTCACAGTTTTTGAATCGCTGCTTGCTTGGTATCGATTTGGATTTCTTGGAAAGTCACCCACATCCCTCGATCATGAGTAGTACGCCTGGTTCGTCGCGTCAGTCATTATTTTCCATCGCAACTGTTGCCTGGTTGTCAAGAAACTCTTGGCCCAAGGGGTTTGGGGCATTTCGAGACCTAAGGGCACTGCTACCAGGGCTAAGGGCCTGGTGTCCGAGTCTAGGAGGCCCGATGCGGTTGAAGCCATCATGATGGAGGCAAACGGCCCTCGTACTGGACTCATGACGCGGTGCGAGCGTGCCGATGGCTGAGAGCACGATGGGAGTGTCTTTGTCGACGAAGGGCTCTTCACCATGTGAGTTGCGTCAGTCTATCTACGTCTGATCTAGCTCAACCTTCAGCAGATCAGGATTCACTCTCGGCTGAACGGGCGGAAGGTTACGAGATGAAAGTGCTTCGCTGTTCGTTGCAACGATGCCACGTCTGGCTAACGAGCGCAGGAAAACTGAGAATCGGACGATATGCTCGTGATTATATGCCGAGCTACAGTGTAGCAGCGATACCATTTGAAATTGAAGTGGACCTGCGTGTATCCAGTAAGAAATTTAAAGCCACCATATCACGACTGGAATACTCGGAGTCTGATAAAACATATTTCTGATTTAGCGAATAAATCCAAATTCAGGTGATTTCAATTTTGCTCAATGCCATTTAATTGGATTCAGGATTCACAAATAGTATTGTATCTTATTAAAGGAGTTGACTAATTCTATTAATATTTGTCAGCCTTCCTTTGACCATAGATTGACTTTGGCCATTTTATTCGACCGCTCGAGTTTAAGTGAATTCATGTAAAAGGAATTGGAAACTTGGATCGATTCATTCTCCAAGATCCACGACATGTTCCACATTTCAAGATCACAATAAAGATTTCGTACGAGACCCTTCAAGATTCTCATCGCTCTTTGCTCAACCCAACATACCACCCGGGAGTCAACTGTCATTCCAAACTCTTTGAACAGTTTGACTTCAACCTCACCGGACTCATCCCCGACTCGTATCGGCTTATCTCATCACCGACTAAGACTTTGAAGACCCCACCAAAGGCTTTACTGACGAAAAATACACAGTTGCGGTCAGCGACGGGGTCGAGGAGGAGGAAGATATCCATGTCCATTTCGTCACGTCCGCCAGGTCCTTCGTGATTGCGAAGAAGGAGCCAGAGCAGGTTGAACTTCTTGCCGTCTTCTCCATTGACGAGGGTAGTAGCTGCCCAAACAGTAAGGTCTTCGTTGTATCTGACAACTGCAATGAAGGCCTGCCAGTTGCCCATGTCGAACAGGTTCCTGTTGATGCGTCATCAAGAGGCACAAAGTTTTCAAGATGCACCCTATGGCCAGAGCTCATGAAGGTGCTCTTGTCACCAAGTTGACTGGCGCAATCACAAAAGTTGAAGTCAATCCCAACATCGCGCCGCATTCTCTCTTCTTCTCACCAATCATCCAAGAAATGGATGCCTGGCATCAGGCTGACAATTTGCCCGACCTCCATAACTACCTAAAGAAGCTCGACACCTACACTCTAAAATTCTACCAGCGCACTCAAGACTCGAACTACAAAATCGAACATCCGTCGGATGTTCTACACTTGCACCAAATGCCTCGGCCCTCATGATATCAAGGGCTGCACTCAAGTCAAGATGGCTGTGAAAACATGGAACTCGAACATGCTTAGCAACCACTCCAACAAAGAACGCAACAATGCCAAGGGCGGACGCGGATATTGCTACAAACGTAATGCTGGATAAGGGCAACAAGGACTCCAAGGTGGCACCCCCATCCAGCCCTACCAGCTCTACTAGCATCCGAATAAGGGCACCACTTTCAAGCTCTCCTACCCGAACAAATGCTAATTGCACTCCAACAAGCAACCCTAGGAGAAGCAAACCAACTTTACCAACATCAAGAATTGGGCGCGCGGCAGCAAAGGAGGTCAAGGTGCACGCGGCAACTACACAGCGAAAGTCCAAAACTATGACCCAGACTACCACAAGCGCTTCCAAGCAAACCATGTCTATGGTCAGCAACAGCAACTGCCAGCCATCATGCCTCCTCTATACATTTACCAGGCAAACGCAGCACTTCCACCTTTAGCTCCTCGAGATAGAAACTTCCATCAAGATCAATCGGTATCCAACCCCTTTGCTCTAAACACCGACATAGAGCAGCCACCAGAGAAAACGGCCTTCTCCAATGGTCGCTTTAACACTTCTACCGACGAGTTCAACAAAGACGGCTGCTTCGCCAAATGCACCGAAAACATAAATCAACAACGAAATGTTTGGCAAGCTCGGAGACAAATCTGACGACATCAACAGACGCTTGTTTTGCATGGACGAAATCAGTGACATCTATGATCTCTACAAATACCGCACAATGATTGTGACCTACAACGAGGACGAGGGACTAGAAATCGCCGACACTAACGATGAAGAATACCAAACTCGTCACCTTCATCGATCCAACTTTCTGAACTGCGAGAGCTCAGTCATCAAAGTCAAGTGTTTCGCTAATGGCCACTTTAAAGAAAGCAACGACGCTCCCAAAGATTCCTACAAATACAACTTAAAGGACTTCGACATGATCAAAGCAGTAGCTGACAAACGAACTCACCTTGGCCTTACCAATAAGAAAGAATTTGCAATCTGCCTAGCCATGGACTACATCGCATCATCAACGAACAAATTGCCCATTGACTATGCCACCAAATTCAGTCGCATCGTCAATTGGGCAACCGCCATGTACACCACCTTCGAACAAGATGCGACAGTGGAAGACTACCTTAAACCTGACTTTATGGACGGATACATCAAAAAGGGAGGACTGCCTATACACCACAACCGGATACCTGCAGTACGACAAGGAGATGGCATACTCAGGACGATGAAGATAGATCGGACGAAGAATATTATTATGGTGATCCCCTCACTCAATGAAAGCCATCCCTCAATGGAGGTGAAATCACCAAACACCGTCGCGTAGATATCACCCTCCTCACACCTAGTTCGGCCACGCATACGTTCTCGACGTCCACTTCAGCAAGTCTGCCATCGAATCAGACGTCATGGCGGTATCCGCCAAACGACAAAGGGTTTCACAAGTGTGCGGTCCATTCTTGGGCCGTCGTGCACAGCGAGATTGAGATCATGAGTGCTAAGACTTTCATTAATAAAGATAAATATCAGTACCTTGACTCCTGGTTGATGCATGCACGAACACATACACACAATTGTCTAATGGTGCTACATACAAATGTCCAACAATCACCCGGCGCCGTGGTGGATTCAGGCACATCAATGCACATACTGCAATACCGCTGATTCACAAGCAACTTATCTGAAGATCACACAGCCGTTTCCGGATTCAGTGGCAACACAAGTCGAGCAACACACAGAGGCGACTTCAACTGTGTAGTACGAACACAAAACGGAAGATTAATTCATCTTGTAGATCCATCAGTAGCCCTAGTCATTCCCAACAGCCACAGAAACCTATACTCTGTGCGCCACGGTCAACTTGCTGGACACACAGTCATATTGGGAGCACAAGCCGGACTACTACCATACGGCGATCCAGAACTGTTCGTCCCCTTTCTCGAAGACAAATTAACTGGCCTCTGTCTGCTACCCTTGCTACCTCTGCCACAAGCATACAACGGCATCTATCCAATCTACTACGCTCAGCAATCAAAATGACACGCCCAACGACATGACTAAAAAGTTTCGGATCAGGGTATCGTGCATGGCAGCACAGGCCTACGATTTTCTATGGTATTTGACAACGGATCACCAATGACACCTCTGCGTGCATCAACATCAGCCACTTTCGATCAAGACCGAACAGATCTTCTAAACACTCACATCCGTCTAGGGCATATCTCGATAAAATGAGCTAGATCACACAACATAGATGGAATTACACAATCATCATCAAAAATGCCCAAGGTCAAATGTCCTGTATGCGTCGCTTCCAAAGCTACATGACACAAGAGGCCATCAGCAAGCACGGCTGATACACGATTTGCCAACGGACCATGGCAAGACATGTATTCGGATCTCTCAGGCAAAATGCGAATCCCATCCATAAGCGGATATCGGTACTTCGCCGTCCTTGTATGCGCATGGTGGGGTGCAAAACATTGAAATTTATTGCTCGCAAGAATCACTTTATCGACGCATATCGTCGATTTCTGGCAACGACCAGCATCAAGCTACAATACATCCGCACACTCCGAACAGATCAAGGAGGAGAATATATCAATCACCCGATGCAAGCTCTCCTCGACGAGCATCTAGCATACTACGTCGTCTGTGCCAAAGACGAGCACAACCCTGAAGGAGCAGCTGAAACAGCCGAAAACAATCTACATCACAGTGCACGAGCAATGATGCTATATGGAAGTGTACCTAAACGCTCCTGGAACTTCGCCATTGCACATGTGGCATACATCCACAATATGATATCCATCACTGTGGCGCCTAGACAAATCCAAAACGACATTCGAGCTACTATTCTCGAAAAGACTATCCTCCATGTTCCTTGATGTCTATTTTGTTTTATGTCTCTTTTATTTCACTACATGTGTATGCGGTTGTCATTTATTCTATGGTCCATTTCAGGAGTGCCTTCGAGTCAGGCGCTTCCGGGCTACCTTATTACTGCACACAACCTGTGTGCATTCCTGCTGTACTTGGTGCGCTAGCTGTGTGGCGGCAAAACACACACAAAAAATGTCGAAGAGAGCAGATCTAACACAAGAATTATCCTGCGGCTGTTTTGCATCGTATACAAAAATAGACGCGCCCTTCAAGATCAAAGCCTAGATCTTCCATCCGATCAAGGAGTCTTCATCAGCATAGCGAAACACAACGGCGTAATCGACTACTGTGTGAGCGACGGATTACGAATCATCATCACACGACAAAATCTAGCCTTCGATCCACATCTGTATTCGTTTCACCAGGAACCACTATTCCGATGAAGTTGTGTTCTTGTTCCAAACTCCACATAATTCTATTATGATTGTAACGGTTGTGCGCGTGTGGATTGCCTTGTTCATGTGACAGGTGACGCTACATCGAAAGATCCGTCTTCAAACTCCCAGGCCCTACACTCCCAGACGAGTCTGAACTCGTCAAAAAATGGCCATGAGGACCAATGTGGTCAACGGTTCTGCTTTAATGCGGGGTCAACAGGCTCATTGGCCGGTTGAACACCATTTCCATAGTGAAAATGCGAAAGTGAAGTGAAGATTGCTTTTATTATTGCTCGTAAAGAAATAATGTAGTAGTAGACTTGTTAGTGGGTCCTCGACTTGTCTGGTGAAGGTGCGGATTGTCCTGCTTTTTCTTTTTTTCTGAAAAATAAGTGTTACTTTGCTTTGGTGTTGGGCAATGGAGGATTTTACGACACTTTGACCTTAGATCTCGAAAAATCTTACCATCACCCGGGACCCTCACCAATGAGGCCGAACGAACTTTGGACCCGCCACACCCGACCAGAAGACGGAGCCGCCAGGGCAAAACCCCAAGATTGTCAACGTAGTAGATGTAGGTCTGTTCGAAGAGGAAGAGGAAGAGGAAGAGGAGGGAATACGAATGACCAGCAACGTAGTTAAGGTGGAGAGTGAGGATCTAGACACCACAGGTTATTCCGGGGGACAGGGCGAGGATGAGTGTAAGCGATTTTCAATCGTGGTTGCGTCCCCCTTGGCTCGCTCGAGAAAACCCCGGCACCGTAACGATTCCCCAATATGGCTTAATAAAACAAAAAGCAACACACTCTCATACAACAAACACCCAAGAAAGAAAGAGAAAGCAAAACACTTTAATAAAACAAAGCAACGCGCTTGAATAAGAAAACAGCACACTTTTATAAAAGAAATTAACACACTTGCGATCATGATCGTCGGGCCGCATATTAATACAGGGAAGAGCCCACTAATTTTGAAGACTGTTATGTTTCTGTACTAATGTGGCCTATAAAGCACACCGTGACTAAATCGACTTGGGGCTCGAACGGAAAGACTGTTTTTACCAACCCAAAGTGGATCCACCGAGAGGCCCGGGGTGGTCACTTGAGTGGAGGGAGTATGACTGTAACTTTCTTGCCCTAAAATGAGACGGAATGCACTGTGTAGTAATTTGGCCTCGCTCCGGGCCTCTCGGTCCACTTTCAAATTAGGGTTTCAACACCAAAGGGGAAAAATTATTCGAGATTAATTTCACCGCCCGACCGTGAACCCATCCATCATGTCAGTGCAAAAATGTTGAAGGGCCAGCCCTGCCGATGTGCCCTTTTGTGAGCTGGTGACTGATCGTTACAAAAAAAATCCGCTATTGTGGTCAGCCTGAGGCGGAAACGAACGATTTAACCATGTTCAGTAATACAGACAAGTCTGTACAGGACATTTCTTATTGTTGCGTTGCGTAGTGGCGGTTCAATAATAATGGAAAACCCTGGTCAAACAAACAAACCATTACTACAGACTTGGGTCTGTCTTCACGTGCAAAGCCGAGAGCATTACGCAGCGCCTAGCACGTTGGTGTTCCTGGAATGAGTGAGGACGGAGAGCTCAGAGGATAGTCACAGTAAGCTGAATAAGGGACCTGGTTGTCAGGTCGGAGGGAATTCAATCTGCTCCAGTCTGAGACATTTCACAATCTGACACAAGCAGCAGCACAAGATGGTACGCAAAAAGCGACTCCATCAACAGAGCATCAAGTAGCACCCGAATACGCCTCATCAGCATCAGACATCGACGACTCATCTTGTGTAGAAATTCAAGAAGTGTTCGAGACAATCAGCCAGGAAAAGACCGACAAACAAGATTCGTACGAATCTGATCTGGAGTCTGAAGATGATAACAACGAAAGCACCCGCATTTCATCAAAACAGAAGCGCCCTCCTGCAGTCTTCACAGTGAGACCTGCAAATCCTTTCACAGAAAGAAAAACGAATCTTCGCAAGCACTGCAAATCCGACAAAGCATATTCGGATAACTGTAACTCAGTCCTATACATCGCTATCACAAAGCGATTTCCAGGACATGGTTCATTTGACGGAAAGATTACTGAATATCATCTAGTTAGTGACAACTACTCTATCACGTATCAAGACGGCGATTCACAAGTAATGTCTCACTCAAACGTCTTGAAATACGTAAAAGGCACCAAGCAATACGATGCCCATCACGAAAACCAAGTGGCACTCTACAGCGCCTTTCACGCAGCTCTGTCATCTAACACGACTCACTCAGATAACGTACCTGAGAACTACAAAGACGCCCGACCTGCATCCGACGTTGCTGATTGGATAAAAGGCTGTAGAAATGGGCAAACTTAGATCCCTCCGATGCTGGGAGGTCCTACCACGATCATCTCTCCATCAAAACTCATCAGTCATAACAAGTCGATGAACGTGCAGATACAAGACAAACGAGCTTGAAGATCTAAAATCAGTCAGCCGTCGATCGAGATTTGTATCCAAAGATATTTTTAAATCCAAGGTCTGCATTACTTCGAAACTACGCGCCAGTAGCTTCCTTCACAACGGTACGTCTACTATTTGCATTCACAAGTATCCCCAACTTTAAGGTATTGCAATATGACGTATTTGTCGCTTTTGTTCAAAACAAATTCGACTCAAATCACCCACCCGTGTACTGTGAATGCGACAAAGGATACGAAGATCGACGCAAATACGTTTATCGCCTTGACTGTCATCTTTACGGCATGATAGGATGTCCTCGAGGATGAGGTCAACTCTTCGCATGCATTTGTGCAGACTTCGGTCTAACACGCGTCAAAAGCGACGAAAGTGTCTTCTCTTCGTCAAATTCGTCATCAACTCAAAGAGTCGAATCCAAAACAAACATCCAAACCTGGCCAACTTTATCCAAGCCACTGCCTTCGTGCCCGAGAATGATAGAATCTATCAACCCTACATCCTTTAATACGGCACGTGACGTCGTCACGGTTTTGCTGATATTTGCTAAATATTTATCAATTTACCTACACATTTTCACATGCACATACAGAGGCACGCACACACAAGCACACATGTACAATCAGCACACAAGAGGAATGGCGACAACCAGGCACATGAGCCTGGTTGAGAGGGGCGGAAAAAAGGCTTTGTTAGAGAACTTGCACACACAAAATGAAATTGGTCAGGAAAAACCGATATTCACGAATCTAAAGAAAACTATCCGAGCACATAAAGCTTCCAGCAAAGCTACTAGACTATTTCTTGCGAAGTAATAAAAGCAACATCAATCAATGCCGTCGAAGTGACTGCAGCATCAGCGACTGGAAGAGTGGTTGATGAAATTTGGAGATACTTATCTCTGGATTTTGGCTCCGGGAATCGAGATCAGATCATAGTTTAGTCCATTCGGCTAGTACTTGTACTCTGAACTGGGCAGTCCGGGTTCGATTCCCGGAGCCAAAATCCAGAGATAGATATCTCCAGATTTCATCATCATCGCATGTCCTTGCGGACACCACAACTATGAGTTTAGTGTGCATGCTGCGGCATTTTTCTCTTTGTGTCCCCAACAGCTGTTATGGGTCACCATGGTTGAGCGTCCGTCATTATGGTCGTACGTCGTCTTGCCGTGCTGGCTCACCGTACGGCATCCCTCTCGGAACCGGAAGAGCCCAACAATGGTGGGGTACCCAGGCTACTCTTCTACTCTTGGGCTAACCTGATGACATACCATGCCGCATGCACACCCCGTCCGTAAGACTGCTTCCATTTAATAATTCCTGGAAATCAGAAAACAGAGTTTCGAAGTCCAAGATTGAATTCCCAGCCCTTGCTTCCATTTAAGGCCCGTTCTTACGGAGCTCTACAGATTCTGATTTTCCAAGGCCGGTACGTCCGGTCAGATCGCAATGTTTGGCCGCAACAGATTTTATTCATAGTAAAGCTGTAAACTGAGTGAGATTTCTTCAAAAAATGTTGATGTTTCTAACGGAGAAAACGAAAACTGATTTTGCACATATTCTGGTTCTTACACACATATTGGTTTTTCCATGTCAGCAATCAGGAATGCGCACAGTTTATATATTTGCACCATGTCATCATTGACCAAACATGTCGAAAACTCAGCCGCTCGATCTGGATGATGGTTTAAGTTGGGGTGGAAAATGTTCTAAAAATCTGTATGTACAAATAGTGTACTACGAAATGAGTAACTTATTTCGTAGAGCAAACCATCTTTACAGATTATCACAGAGTTTTTCATTGCGCAGAAGAGGGTCAAAACCCGGTATCTCGATCGAGATATGACAAGATTCGTTGTCGGAGCGCCAGTAAGAAAACCCAAATACTAAAAAAGTCGACAGTACGACAGAGATAAATCCAGATACCTGGAAATTCAGTTTTGGTAGAGCTCCGTTAGAATCGGCCTAATCAGTCGAGTTTTGATAGAATTAGAGGTGCTGTAAAAAACAAAGAGTCACACCAACAGGTGTGTAAAAAACAATGGGTCGCACCCTGTGTTTCGAACAATGGGTCCCACCAAGGTTGCAGAGGCAAGACAAATTCGAATATGATGTTTTAGTAAACTAAGAATGTTTCTGTTGTACCCACCCACAACTTTCCGCCAGGTACAGGAAGGTGGTAAATTGGTACAAGAAAATCCCTCCGGTCCAAAACTCGTTTTTTGAGATCGGCCCCACGGTAGGTGTTCCTTCAACTTTCGGTTTTGCCAAGTTCAACTTCCAGGTGCCCGAAAGCAGCGGTGTGCGTTCCCTTAGTTTCCGGGAATAGTTCCGGGAACGCTTATGGGAACCGTCGTGTTCCCTTAATTCCTGTTCCCTTCCCATTCTGGTACTGGTCCCCCTGGGGAGGACAGGTCAACTCCCTTCGTTTCGAGTCACGAATTTCCCCGCCAAAAAAGCAAATTCGATTTATCCTCCCAACAATCAGAGGAATGTCGGACGTTGCAGGGAGGAACGCGTGGCTGGCGAACATGACTGAGCTGGGGGCGGTGGGGGGGAGTTCAGGGGAACCAGTTCAGACAGTTGACCATCCCGGCATGGCTGCTATTGCAAATTTGCAACCGCTGCCTGCAGCAGCCTCTGCTGCAACCATTCCTGCTGTTGACGAACCAAGTAAATCCCCAGAGCCACGTGGGGTTGGACTTAGCATCGGCCCATTGATGTTGAAGCAGATGGAGCACGAATTTGTGGAGGAGGCGCAACCCCTTGGCCGCGAACAATACACAGAAAACAGTCCATCAGGAAACGTGCTGCAGCGCGCAGCTCGCAAGACTGCAGCAGTGTGGAAAACAGTTGAAAGGCTCAAGGATGTCTCTCTGATGGGCAAAATTCTGCATAATGATGAGGGCAGGGATGTGTACCAATATTGTCATGTTTGTGTGTTCTGCTGGGGACCTCTCGAAATGACTTTTGACAAGTTGAGGAAAGCGTGGAAAACTGGTGCGGCGCTGGAGCATCTGAAAGAGGAGCACGGCAAGGAGTCATTGGTTGCCAAAAAGGGATTGAGATTCCAACATATAGTATACATATTCACACATGATCACATGGTCACGTTTAAAATATGTACGTTCGTATATCTTAATGTTGACTATCACCATCAAGGACACTTTTTTGGAAGAGAATGAAATGATTCGCAATTTCAAAATATAGGGGAGGGGTCGAGGTCTTGAAATTTTGAATTGTTTGTCCACTAAAAACACTTAGTTTTGGGAGATCAAAACACCTAAACAATTCGTCCAAAATCCTCGCAAACACCTTCTCCAACTCGCTAGCGATTCTCAAATTTTTTTTTCCATAGGAAGATTCCCGGTTCCCTTCCCGTTCCCGTAACTTTGACTGAGTTATGGGAATGACTATTCCCGTTTCCTTCCCACAACTCCTTAAGGGAACGCAAACCGCTGCCCGAAAGATATGAATATCTTTCGGGAACCAGGAAGTTGAAACGTACCGACTGGAAACTCACAAAGTCCGGGACCCGAACATGCCTGGTACAAATGATTCAATGGAAGCATCTATTCCGAAACTCTTCTTTTAGACGAAAAGATTCCGATTCCTGGAATTATTAAATGGGAGAGGTCTGAGGCCCGTTCTTATGGAGCGCTACAGATTCTGATTTTCCAAGGCCGGTACGCTCCGTCAGAAGGCAACGTTTGGCGACTACGGTGTTCGCACGAAGTAAACCTGTGAACTGAGTTTGATTTTAATATTGTTTCTGTTTCTAACGGACAAACTGAAAACTGATGTTTGACATATATTGGATCGTACACACATATTGGTTTTTACATGTCAGCAATCATGTATGCTCCTGGTCATCATTGACCAAATATGTCGAAAACGCAGCCGCTCGAACTGGATGATGGTTTAAGTGAGAGGACCGGGGTGGTGTAGTAATCTGGTGAAAAATATGCATGTCTACATATTTTTGGTGGTGCAGTAATCTGTTGAAACATATGCAGACAGAGGGACCAACTCCGGGACGCCCCTTCGAGAAATTCCGGTCTAGCGGAAAGGAAGAGGCCAGGCCGGGGGGGGGTATTATTAAAAAGCGTCGAAGAAAGTCTCCTGCAAACCATATAAATTGGATCAGTCTGGTGTATTGTAACATAATGCGTTGTGTTGATTTCTGGAGCAGGTCGGCGCACAACAGTTACACTGATACTTCCACCACTCAAGTGACTGCCTCATTTAAGTTGGGGCGAAAAATGTTCTCAAAATCTTTAGGTACAAATAGTGTACTACGAAATGGGTAACCCAATTCGTACAGCAAACTTGCTCTATAGATTACCACAGAGTTTTTCGTTGCGCGGAAGAGGGTCAAATATCGGGCCTCTTCCACGACAAATTCGTTGTCGGAGCGTCCGTAAGAAAGCCCAAAAACTGAAAATGTCGACATCAAGACGGAGATACGTCCAGATGCCTGCAAAATCAGTTTTCGTATTGCTCCGATAGAAAGTGCCTAAGGACTTAGGATTGTATCAGGACGGGGTGTGCATGCGGCATGGTATGTCATCAGGTTAGCCCAGGAGTAAAAGAATAGCCTGAGTACCCCACCATTGATGGGCAGTCCTGGTTCCGAGCGAGAAGGAAGCCATACAGTGAGCCAGCATGGCAAGACGACGTACGAGCATGATGACGGAGCTCCATGGTGACCCACAACAGCCGGTGGGGACGCAAAGGAAAAAATGCCGCAATATGCACACGAAACTCGGACTTGAGGTGTCCACAAGGACATTATGATGAAATCTGGAGATATTTATCTCTGGATTTTGGCTCCAGGAACCGAACCGGGGCTGCCCAGGTGGGAGTACAAGTACTAGCCGACTGGACTAAAATGTCCTTTGATCAGATGATAGTTTAGTCCAGTCGGCTAGTACCTGCGCTCCGAAATGGGCAGCCTGGGTTCGATTCCCGGAGCCACAATTTAGAGATAAATATTTCCAGATTTCATCAGGCTTTAGACTGCAGTTCGTTCTGACGGGACTGGATCATTGTGTTAAGCACAATCTACCACCGTGGGCATAGGGTGACGTTATGTGCCTCCTGCGGCGGCACTTGGAGGTAATGATAGAGTCGAAATTCTGCTAGACATTGCATGGCTGCTGCTGATACTTGTCCGTATTTCCCCGCAGACATGAATGTGGTCTTTAATGTCCCCACTTCCTTCAAGATCCTGACTTGTTCTCTGCTTCTGTGTGGGCCTCGTTCCTGAGTTCGGTTGCCTCGACCTTCCAGTCTTTTATGCATGAGCTGTCAGGCTGTTGTGACTCACACATCAATCATCTGCACTATTGCCTGCTCAGCACTGCACTCACCTGCCGTATAGCTTTTGCGTATTCCTTGAGCTATTGGGCTTGTGGTTACATTGAGTTTTGGCTGGATGCGGGAAACTGCCGCGGCTTTGGGTCTATCTTCCTCAACTTCAGCTCACCTGGTCGGCCTCCTGGGTCTCGCACTTGGCCTTTGAAATTCCGAAACGTAAGCAAGTCTCCACCGACTGTGCACGATATTCATGCATGGTTGTTGCATTCTGCACCCACCCCATGAACTTGGCTCGTTGAGCTTTGGACTGCGCATGTGTTCGTGCACGTCAGGTTCCACGTGATGATGTGGTCGAGCGACGCGCTTGATCCCCTAAGGAGGTCCCTGAACGTGTGCGCTTCTGATTTAATGAGTGTCCGGTGCGTTGAATGCACAAAGTCCTGGAAAAACTTGTCCAACTTATCATGTACTGTACTTGTAGACTTAGCGTGGCCATAGCGAGAGAGCGCCGCGTCGAAGACACCTCCCATTATTCGCCGCTGCGTTAGCGCTCTATCATTACTCTGAGCAGATGGGTGACTTGCCTCGGCAAATCATACCGAATTGCCGTAGCTTGATGTACATTGACTATGCTGATGCTCATTTTGTCATGAGTGTTGACCTCCAGCCATAGGACACTGCCTGAGGCCATGTGCTCAAGAGCTGACATGATGTTTGTGCCAGGTGCGAGCCAGTGCATTAGCTTGGAAAACTCGTTTGTGTAGGAATGTGAATACTGTGATTTGAGCTTCGCTGCGTGCATACTCTTCAGTTAGGGTTCTGTTATTTTTGTCGTTTCCTACATCCATGTGGCTTCCCAATTCGATATAGAATTGGTACTCTGAGAACATCTGTCTGCGCTCTCGTCTGACTCTGACTGTAGTTCTTTTACGTATGAGTGCCTCCTGTAGCAGGACTGCCGCAGCTCCTTTCTGCATGATGATGATTGCTTTTATTACCACTCTTGGAGAAATAATGTAGTAATTGCGTTTGGAACTCTCTCGTCTTTGCTTACTTAGTTTTACATTGTGAGTGGCTTTGTTTGCGTTGTTTGTCCTTTTGCAGGTTATGAAAACCTGAAAACTTGAACATTCATGTCGATCTAGCGTGATTGGTGTGAGGTCCTACCCTCTTCAGTACCCACGCCCCTTTACCACCCTAAACCCATCTCCCCCCTTCTTTCTTAGACGAGAACTCAGACAGATGTTCCCACTATACGAATTCTATATCGCAGCAGGAAGCCACGTGGATGTAGGAAACCATGAAAATGACAGAACGCTAGCTGCGGAGTATGCACGAAACAAAGCGCAAATCACAATAGTCACGTTCCTACACAAACGAGTTTTTCAAACTAACACACTGGCTCGCACCTGGTACAAACCCCGTGACATGTCAGCGCTTGAGCCCATGGCCCAAGGCCGTGTTCTACGGCTAGAGGCCAAAACACATGACAATGTGAGTATCAGCATAGTCAATGTACATCAAGCCACGGCAAAGCGGCATGATTTGCAACGGCAAGTCACCCTCCTTCTCAGGGCAATAATAGACGCAGCGCTGCCGCAGCGGCGAATAATGGGAGGTGACTTCAACGCGGCACTCTCTCGCTATGGCTACGCTCAGTCTACGCGTGCGCTGTATGACAAGGTGGACAAGTTTTTCCAGGACTTCGTGCATTCAACGCACGGAACACCGATTGAATCAGAAGCGCACACGCGCAGGGATCTTCTCAGGGCATCAAGCGCGTCGCTCGACCACATCATCACGTGGAACCTGACGTGCACGAACACATACACAATGCAAAGCTCAACGAGCCAAGTTCATGGGGTGGGTGCAGAATGCAATAACCATGCATGAATATCGTGCACAGTCGATGGAGACTTGCTTGCGTATCGCAAAGGCCAAGTGGTAGGTGGCCGACCAGGTGAGCTGAAGTTGAGGAAGATAGACCCAAAGCGGCTCCCCCGGATCCAGTCAAAGCTTAACGTAATCATAAGCCCAATAGCTCAAGAAACACGCAGAAGCTATACGGCAGGTAAGTGCAGTGCTGAGCAGGCAATAGTGCAGATGATTGATGTGCGAGTCACAACAGCCAGACAGCTCATGCATAGAAAACCAAAAGGTCAGAGCAACCGTCAGGAACGAGGCCCACACAGAAGCCGAGAACAAGTCAGGATCTTGAAGGAAGTGGGGACATTAAAGGCGGCACTGATACTGTGGGGAAACCTGGACAAGCATCAGCAGCAGCCATGCAATGTCTAGCAGAATTTGGAATCTACCATGTCCTCCAAATGACGCCGCAGGAGGCACATCACGCCATCCTCTGCCCACAGTGGAAGATTGTGCTGAACGCAATGATCGAGTCCCGCCGGGACGAACTGCAGTCTAAAGCCATGAAACAGGACCGCTGGAACAACAGAGAGGCTGACAGGCAAGCCGAAAAGGCATTTTTGGAAGAGCACAAGGGACCTGGCAAATTCTCCGGTAAGTATGGGCCGCAGCCAACGCAGACGGAATTGGTCTGGAGAATGCCCTGGGGCTGCTGGCTCGAATACAATGATGACCGGATGCTCTCGGAGGCATGGAATGATGCAACTGAGGAGTTCTCTGAAGATTGACGAAGCAATACAGTCCATCAGATACAAGGCGCACGAATCACTCTCAGTGTGAGTTACAATGGGGAGCCATGCAAGAATGGATCCTCCACGCATGCTCTACATTGCATTGTAAAGCCGACTCAGCAAGCGCAGCTGCCGCTCCACCAGTCGCAGAGGCTGCAGTCTCTGCGACTGGTGGAGTGGCAGCATTATCCAATGCCGCAAACAGTGTCGGTGGCTACACAGCGGGGACATTGGGAGCCATGATGCATGACTGTGTCAAATGGGGTTTCACAGGGCAATGAGCATTGAAGCAAGCACAAGAGTGGCAAACGGTGTTGGAATTGGCGCA
>Ga0105054_10006730_pt1 | contig 15939 bp, 19 predicted proteins | sample BON02_FD_78091 | JGI IMG/M metagenome (GOLD analysis project Ga0105054, IMG submission 78091) | Freshwater microbial communities from Lake Bonney liftoff mats and glacier meltwater in Antarctica - BON-02 (megahit assembly) | ecosystem: Environmental > Aquatic > Freshwater > Ice > Glacier...
CGAACATAATATGGCCCCGATGAGCGTGCATTAATGCCTGCGCTGCGCATAGAACCCGCTAATTCAGACGCAGATTTTGACGAGTTGAACGCCCTGTGCGGCGAATTCGTTTAATGGAACTTGGAGCAATTTCCCGCATTCGAGGCGGAAATCCGCGCCTATTTTTCGGCTGATATCGGGGAAAAGAGACTGGCTAAATTGCCCGTGACACATGCCCGCCCAGCAGGCGCGGCCTTTTGGCATACCTAGATACTCAACCTTTAGGCTGTGTTATGTATTGCCCCTTTGGCCCCAAAACTGGCCGAGATTAAGCGTATGTTTATGCGGCCATCTGGGCGGCATTCTGGCGTTGCGCAGGCGCTTATGGACCTTGCTTTGAGCAGCATGCGCACCGATGGGTATGATGCCGTCTGGCTGGAAACGGCGCCGATGCTGGTTGACGCGCAACGCTTGTATAACCGCCTCGGGTTTCAACATTTGACGGGTGATGCCCAGCGTATGCCTGAATCAATTTCGGTGGAATATCAACGGTCGCTGTAAGCTAGTCTATATAAGCATCGTTCCGCCGCCCGGCGCGCTCATAATGAACGGGCAGGGCGCGGCCATAAAGTTGTTTGCAGCGCTCGGGCGTGGCCACCATGTCTGGCTCGTCCACATAAGACAAAATCGCCACATAGCGTGGGCGGTTGCCTGTGAGCGGCGCCACGCGGTGCAGCGAATATCGGCCCCGAAATAACTGCAAATCGCCGGGTTCAAGCTGCAAGGTTACAACCTTATCCGATGTGCCAGCCAATACATCTTGCACGGCGTCAAAATTCTCACCACCGGCGCGGATATTGGGCGCATATTCAAACGCCCCACCTGCCTCGGCGTTTTGAATGGCCAGCGTGACGGTGAAGTTATTGGTATCAAAATGCCACGGGAATCCGTTGCCTGCCACAGCCGCATTCACAATCGCATCGGCCAATGGGTCGGCATAGCGATAGAATTTATCTTCCTGCAAGCAGGCGCGAATAAAGTCATCAAAACCGGCAAAATCATGCACCATACGCAGCGGGCCAGATTTCGTAAAATTATCCGCCGGAATAAAAGCGTTGGACCGATCGAAGAACTGGTTGCGCGGGTCATTATCCGGCAGGTCAGGGTTGGGTTGCGTAAAATAGGCATTGGTACGGCTTTGTGATTTATGCGCCTTGTCGGCGACGCCTTCAGCCTCGGCCGTCATGGCGGCAATGCCCGCTGGGGTTAAAAACCCTTTCAAAACAGCGCAACCATCCTTGGCCAATTGCGCACGCGCATTTTCAATTGCGGCCTGTAAAAGCGGGCCGGGTTGGTGCACCGGATACGTGGCAAGGTTGATAAAAGCGGTCGAATCTTGCATGGCCAATTCTCCAAAGCTGCAAGGCTATGGAAGGGCCAGCGCGCGCGCCGGTCTTGCCCGCGCGCGACGCAGCCATGTCGGAATTGCGCGTCTTAGCCAGCGATCAACCCCATCTGCTCAAGCTTCAAAATCACCTGATGCGCGCAGTTATCAACCTCAATATTTTCGGTATCAAGGCGAAGCTCCGGCACGTCAGGTGCTTCATAAGGGTCTGAAATACCAGTGAATTCCTTGATTTTACCAGCCCGCGCCAGTTGATACAGCCCCTTGCGGTCACGCCGCTCGCATTCCTCAAGTGATGTTGCCACATGCACTTCTACAAAGGCACCAAAGGCCTCAATATCTTCACGCACGGCAGCCCGCATCGCGGTATAGGGCGCAATTGGGGCGCAAATCGCGATGCCACCATTTTTGGTAATTTCAGAAGCAACATAGCCAATGCGCCGAATGTTCAAATCGCGGTGTTCCTTGGAAAACCCAAGCTCAGACGACAGGTTTTTGCGCACCACGTCGCCATCTAGCAGGGTCACGGGCCGCCCGCCCATTTCCATCAACTTGACCATCAAAGCATTCGCGATGGTGGATTTGCCTGAACCAGATAGCCCGGTGAAAAACACCGTGAACCCTTGTTTTGAGCGCGCAGGCTTGGCGCGGCGCAATTCCTGCACCACATCAGGAAAGCTAAACCATTCGGGAATATCAATGCCCTCGGCCAAGCGGCGGCGCAGCTCGGTGCCCGAAATATCAAGGATGGTCATACCCTCCTCAACCTCATCGCGCGGTTCATACTGGGCCTTTTCCTGCACATAAACCATCTGCTTGAAATCAACCATTTCAATGCCGACTTCTGCCTGATGTTCGGCCACAAGCGTTTGCGCATCGTAAGGGCCGTAAAAATCTTCGCCTTGGCTGTTTTTGCCCGGCCCGGCATGGTCACGCCCCACAATCAAATGCGTGCAGCCGTGGTTTTTACGAATAATTGCATGCCACAGCGCCTCACGCGGGCCCCCCATGCGCATGGCAAGGTTCAGCAAGCTTAAATGCGTGGTCGCGCTTGGGTATTTATCCAACACCGCCTCGTAACAGCGCACGCGGGTAAAATGGTCAATATCGCCGGGCTTGGTCATCCCCACGACAGGGTGGATCAGCAAGTTGGCCTGCGCTTCTTTCGCCGCCCGAAAGGTAAGCTCTTGGTGCGCGCGGTGCAGCGGGTTGCGGGTTTGAAACGCCACAACACGGCGCCAACCCATTTTGCGAAAATAGGCGCGCAACTCATTCGGCGTATCGCGCCGCCCGCGGTAATCATAATGCACCGGGGCTTGAATGCCAGTGATTGCACCGCCCATATAAACCGGGCCAGCCTTATGCATCAGGTAATTGACCGCCGGATGCGCCTTATCGGTTGTGCCAAATACTGCTTGCGCCTCGGCTGCTTTATCCGGCGTCCAAATGTCCGAAATTGACAAGATCGCCAAAATAACGCCTTCCGCATCGCGCAGCGCAATGTCTTGGCCCGCCGCCACGCTTTCAGCAAATTTCTCGGTCACATCCAGCGTCACCGGCATCGGCCACAGCGCGCCATCCGCCGTGCGCATCGTGTCGCGCACCGCCTCATAATCAGCCTGCCCCTGAAACCCGGTCAGCGGATGAAACGCGCCGTTCATCAGCAATTCCAAATCGCATAATTGCCGTTCCGACAAATCCCAACTCGGCAAATTTGCCGCCTCACGCTTCAGCTTGGCGGCACTGTCATAGGAAACATAAAGCTCGGGGATGGGGGCAAGGTTAGTGGGGGTCATAATTGGTCCTAAATCAAATCGGTATTTTGCAGCCTTTTGCATCCGGAATCAGCCAAATGCAACAGTCCGCGCAGCTGATAAGACAATCATGCGCTTGAATTAAGGCCGTGTAAAAATTTGTTCTGCTTAGTCCTCACCACTCAAAAACCGTTCCGCTTCAAGTGCTGCCATACAACCCATTCCGGCGCTGGTAACGGCCTGACGGTAAATATGGTCGGTCAAATCACCGGCTGCAAACACGCCGGGAATGCTGGTGGCAGTCGAATCCGGCGCGGTCACAACATAGCCGCCCATATGCGTTTCCAACTGGTCTTTTACCAGTTCCGATGCCGGTGCATGCCCAATGGCTACAAACACACCGGCGCAGGCAATATCCTGCATTTCGCCGGTTTTGGAATTTTTGACCCGCACGCCTGTTACACCACTATCATCGCCAAGCACCTCATCCAATTCATGAAACCATAGCGTTTCAATCTTGGGGTTTTTCATCAACCTGTCTTGTAAAATCCGCTCCGCACGCAATGTGTCGCGGCGGTGAATTAGTGTTACTTTGGTTGCAAATTTGGTTAAGAACAGCGCCTCTTCAACAGCGGTATTGCCGCCGCCAATCACCACCACCTCAGCGCCGCGATAGAAAAACCCATCACAGGTCGCGCAGGCCGAAACGCCTTTGCCCTTGAATTTTTCTTCGCTGGCCAGCCCTAGCCAGCGCGCTTGCGCACCCGTGGCCAGCACCAGCGCTTCAGCAATATAGGTCGTGCCGCTATCACCCTTGGCCACAAAGGGCCGTTTGGACAAATCAACACTGTTGATATGGTCGCCAATAATTTCGGTGCCTGCGGCCGCGGCATGTTCTTGCATGGCGATCATCAGATCCGGCCCCTGCACCTCTTTTACACCGGGCCAGTTTTCCACATCGGTTGTAATCGTCAACTGGCCACCGGGCTGGATGCCCTGTACCAAAATCGGCTCAAGCATGGCACGGGCACCATACACCCCGGCGGTATACCCCGCAGGGCCCGAGCCGATGATCAACAAGCGGGTGTGGCGGGTATCAGACATGCTGTCCTCTTTCATTCAGATTTCAGCTTATATAGTCGCGCCATGCGCCACTGGAAACCCTAAGCATTTTTATGCGACGAGGACTCGATTATTGCGCGACCTTGAAATAATATTGCGCAAACCAGCGCAAAAGCGTAATCAGGGCCAAATTACAGCGGAATCTTATGCCACATATTAAGCTAGACCCGATTGACCGCAAAATCCTTGCCGAATTGCAAGCTGATGGCCGGATGACCAATGTCGAATTGTCGCACCGTGTTGGCATTTCAGCACCGCCTTGCCTGCGGCGCGTGCGCACCTTGGAAGAAATGGGCCTGCTCACAGGCTATCACGCCACTGTAAATGCCCGCGCATTGGGGTTTGAGGTGCAGGTTTTCGCCATGGTGGGCCTGCATTCCCAAGCCGAATCAGATCTGTCCGCCTTTGAGGCCAAAGCCCGAAGCTGGCCCTTCGTGCGCGAATGCCACATGCTGAACGGTGAAATTGACTTCATTCTAAAATGCGTCGCCCCCGATCTGTCCAGCTTTCAAACCTTCCTCACCGAACACCTCACCTCGGCCCCCAATGTCGCCTCGGTGCGCACCAGCCTTGTCATCCGCTGCGCCAAAGATGAACCCGGCGTGCCGTTTGACGTGCTAGAGGCTAGGGCTCAAGTCGAAGGCTAATATTTAGCCCTTGGTGAAGGCTAAGGGGCTGGGGGCTGGCATGATGCAAAAAACCAGAAATGCCACCGGCGGCGGCCTTTCTGCCCGCGTGCGTTATAAGGCGGATATGTTGCTCCATAACGGCTAAATTTGCCACTGCTCAACCTGCCAACGCAGCGCGGGCCGACCCGCCGAAAATACAGCCATCATAATGGCAGGCTTGCTCAAATACCTGCAAGATCAGCCGCAATATTATAACTCATCGCCCGAAGATAAGCGTGGCTTTTGCACCATTGCGGATGGCGGATTGCATGGCAAGCCCAATATGATTGGCTGACAAACCTGACCGTAGGCTCATTGGGTCATCCCAGCGATGCGCGGGTCACCCGCCATATCTACGCCGACACCCAATCACCTTGGGATCATGTCTGCGAAGACCTGCCGAAGTTGGCCGCGCAGGATGACGAGTTGCAGATTGATCTGCTGCGCGCGGAATTGAGCCCGGATAGTTAGCTGCGGCAACTCTCACCATCTGGCAACCATAGCAGGCAGATCTACTCGAAATTCGCCATTCCACAATCGGTTTAAATGATTGCACACAGGGCCAAAGCCGCTTTTTCCCTTTGGCCAGACCTCACCCTCTGCTACGCTCCCTTCCGGAGGCTCGATGCGGAACCCAGTTAAAACAATCACCGTAGCCGCCCTCATCGCGCTTGCCATTGTCGGTGGCACTTGGGTTGCCCTCGGCCCGGCGACAGCGGTTGAAAATGCCCCGCGGTCTGCTGAATTTGCCGACCCGGCTGGCCTAGGCCAACTGGATGGCCAGCGGTTTGACACTGAAATGGGCCAGCTCGGCCAGCCGCCCGATGTGGTGGATTTTGTTCAGTTTGATCAGGGTCTCTTCCTGTCCAAAGAATGCGAAGATCGCTGCAACTTCCCCGCCAGCGCCTATTTCGCGCGCGACGTTGATGGCGGCACTGATTTCATTGTCGAGGCGTATTGCCCGACCAAATCCACAACCATGGCCTGGCGCGGCAGTATTCGGGGTGACACAATTACCGGCACCGTGGAGTGGACCGCGTCGCGGTTTTATTGGACCGTGACCCGCACGCTCGAATTCAACGGCACACGCTCAGCCCTGCCCATCACCATCAGCCGATGAGCGATACGACGCGCCTTGTGCTGCGCGTCGGCCTGCGCCTAGCGGTGCTGATCGCGCTCATTTACGGCGCGCTGCATCTGTCCGCCTCTATCCGCCAATCGCTCGATTTTAAAATTATGCCGCATAATGAAACGGCGGTGCACCGCGCCATTATTCTTGGAACACTCGCCTATATTTTGCTTACCGCGATACCCTTTGTGCCGGGGGCAGAAATTGGCATGGCCATGCTAACTTTGCTTGGGCCAGCTATTGCGCCAATGGTTTACCTGGCCACCATTCTAAGCCTAACGCTGGCCTTTACCATTGGCCGATTGATCCCACCCGAGGTCTCGGCGCGGGCGCTCCACCGGGTTGGGCTACGCAAGGCCGGCGCCCTGATTGCTGATATTGCCACCCGCCCAGCAGACGAGCGGCTAGATGCATTGGTGTCGCAGGTTGATAGGGGGGGCGTTAAACTGGCCACACGCTTTCGCTACCCGCTGCTTGCACTGCTCATAAACATGCCGGGCAATGTTATTATCGGCGGGGGCGGGGGCATTGCTATGGTCGCCGGGCTCAGCCGGGTTTTTGCCCCCTTACCCTTTTTAGCCACCATCACCATCGCCGTGCTCCCCGTGCCCCTGGCGATCATCCTGATGGCCCCTTAAATATGCTGGTCTAGCAAAATAGTGTTGCCATCCGGGTCTTGCACCATGCAATTGGCCGGGCCGGTCGTGGCGGCATCCGCCTCAGCCATCAAGCTCGCCCCCGCCGCTTTTAGCTTTGCTTGAATCTCGCGCACGTCAACAAACCCCGCAACCGATTGCGCGTTCTGGTCCCAGCCGGGGTTGAATGTCATAATATTATCTTCAAACATCCCCTGAAACAGCCCGATTTTTGTGCTGCCATTGGCCATAACCAGCCAGCCCTGCGCCTGATCGCCGTGAAATTCCTGAAACCCTAAAACCTCTTAAAACGCTTTGGATTTCGCAATATCTTTCACCGCTAAACTTACCGAAAATGCACCCAGTTCCATAACAAACTCCCTTATAAATAAGCGTGCACTATGCCACGCTCAGCGCGCAAAATGAAGATAATTACCAAAACGTGAATGTTACGGCAGCGCCTCCAGCCGTTGCGCCAGCAATGCCTGCAATTCCCACATCATCGGGTCATGCAACTTTGCCGCCTCCAACTGCTCAACGGTGTTCAGCACATAATCCGGCATATTGCCGAACATGCCCACAGCATGGGTGATTTGCGTGGCGATCTCGTCCAAACTCAGCTCACCAACATAGCCAAACCCTTCCTCGGGGGCCACAAAGGCCAGCACGCTTATCGGGCCACCCTCGGTTTGCGCCTTTCGCCAAACCGGCGGAATTGGCGGCTCACGCGTGAACAGCAGCAAAAGCATGGAATCCAAATCCTCATTCGGCAACCGCAGCGCCACGCCATCGCATTGCCCGCCCTGCTCAAGGCTCAGCATAAGGCCTGGGTTGTCAGGATTGCCGCGATAACGCGTATCCGGACCAAGGCAAAACGACCGTTGCCAACCCTTCATCCGCGCATTGCGCCGTTCGGCCACCGGTACGCCGGGGTTCCAAATGAGCGATCCAAACGCAAATACCCATACATCACCGGCCGGGCGCGCGGCCAGCGCAGCCGCCATCCGTTCGGCAATGGCCTCGTCGGTTTGCAAATGGGCAATGTCTGCAATTGGGCCGGGGTCAGTTATTGTGGCGGGTAGCTTGGACACAAGCTCACGGGTTAGCTTTAATTGGCGCGACATCGACAAACCTTTCACAATTTGCGAAAGCCTAGCCGCAAGCAAGCGCAGTCATCAACACCTATAACCGGATCACTGCAATCTGGCGGCCATAATCCGGCTCACCACGTTGGGTGGCACGGCGATAGGAATAAAACCGTGTCTCATCAGAATGCGTGCAATGCCCAGTCCATTCCGCCTGCACACCGGCATCGCGCAATTGGCCCAGCAAAAAGCCCGGCAAATCAAACATCATCCGGTCGCCTTGGCCTTGGGCAAAATAGCGTGCATGCTCGACATCCTCCGCCAAAAAGGTCTCCATGTATTCCGGCCCAACCTCATAGGCGCGCTGGCTGATTGTCGGGCCGATGGCTACGCGAATATCAGCGCGCCGCGCCCCCAAATCCTCCATCGCGGCGATGGTGGTCAGCACCACGCCATCCAGCGCCCCGCGCCAGCCTGCATGGGCCGCGCCCACCACCCCCGCCACCCGGTCGGCAAATAATAGCGGCGCGCAATCGGCACTTAGCGCGGTAATCGCAATGCCCGGATGCGCTGTGACCAACGCATCGGCCTTGGGTTTATCCCCCGGCCAACCGGGGCGTGAGATGCGGATCACCTCGGTTGAATGGATCTGGTGCAGGCTCATCAAGGCTGCGGGGTCCACATCAAAATGTGTGGCCACCAGCGCACGGTTGGTGGTTGTTGCAGCCACCGCATCGGCCGAGCCAGTGCCGCAGTTCAACCCGGCATAAATGCCGCGTGACTGCCCGCCAAGCCGGGTCATAAACCCGTGGCGAACACCGCCTAGTAGGTCAGATTGCAGGGCTGAAATGCTCATGTTTATCAAATCCTACCGCTGTTTGCCCGGCTGGCATCAGCGCCAGCACCTTGAACAGGTTCCCCATTTCATCGGGGTGGGTCAAGCGGCGATGGGCCGCTGCCATATCGCTCGCGCCAGTTTTCGCCAGCGCCTGCGCGCGGTCGGTAATGCCCAACCGCTCCAAAAATCGCCCCTGTGTACTAAACGCACCGCCCAAACCTGCCGCCGCCGCCAAGGGCGCAAACTGCACATGCGCAGTAATATCCGCTTGGCCCGGCGCTTCAAACGGGCTTACAAATTCGTGGCTGCGCAGCGCTTGCAAGGTATCACCCGTGCCGCGCCAATCACCATAATCCACCATTAGCGCCGCGCCACCATGGGCGCTGATCCGCGCGCCAAGCGCTGCCGCAAACCCTTCCGCAGGGGCACAGGTCTCAACAACCACACCCGGCTGCGTGCCAAAGCGCGCATCCAACGCCCTATCCTCAAATTCTGGCCCAAGCCCCGGCACCAGCCCGGCCCCCACCAACACCTCCTGCCAGCCCGCCGCGCCCCGCTGAAATTGCCGTATTGGCAGCGCGTCAAAAAACTCATTCGCAACAAAAAACAAGGGCGCGTCGGGTAGGGCGGCAATGTCATCCACCCAGTTGACCGCCCCCAGCTTTTCCGCTTGCGTGGCGCGTAAGGCGGGCGAAGTTTCGATCAACCAAACCTCAGGCGCAAACCCCGGCACCTTCGCCGTGGCGCGCAGCATATCGGCCATCAGCGTGCCGCGCCCCGGCCCAACCTCGGCCAATACAAACCGCGCAGGCGCGCCTGCATCCATCCAAGCCTGTGCCAACCACAGGCCCAGCAACTCACCAAACATCTGGCTGATTTCGGGCGCAGTCGTAAAATCCCCGGCCGCGCCAAGCGGGTCGCGCGTGGGGTAATAGCCCAATGTCGGATGCCCGAGCGCCAGCGCCATATACCGGTCAAGCCGCATCGGCCCGGAAGCGGCTATTTCCGCCGCAATCAGCGCATCCAGCCCGCTCATGCCACCTTGCGGCGGGTCAGCAGCAGCGCCACCCCAATCAGCAGCATCGGGGCAGAAAGGCTTTGCCCCATCGTCAGCCCATAATCACCAAATTGCAGCACATGGCCCACGGGGTTATCAGGGGTAATGAACTGGCTATCGGCTTCACGGAACTGCTCAACAATTGTGCGCGCAATCCCGTAGCCCACCAAAAACACACCCATAATCCGCCCCGGCGCGCGCAGCCATTTTGCGCCCCAAACCAAGGCAATCAGCACAACGCCCAGCGCCAAACCTTCCAGTCCAGCCTCATATAACTGGCTTGGATGCCGCGTGCAGAGCACCAGCCAATCTTCAGGGCAGGGCGGCGCATCGGGGAAGAACATCCCCCAATCGGCAGTCGTTGGCCGCCCCCAAAGCTCGCCATTTATGAAATTCGCAATCCGCCCCAAAAACAGCCCGAAAACCGATGAGGCCGCGATCATATCAGCGGTCGATAGGAAGTTGATTTTGTTGCGCCAGCAAAAAATCGCCGCGCCAAGCAGCACACCCAACACGCCGCCATGAAACGCCATGCCGCCTTGCCAAACCTTTACAATATCAACCGGATTTTCGGCAAAATATGACCAGTTGTAAAAGAACACATAGCCAAGCCGCCCGCCGATGATGATGCCCAGCACCATCCATGTCATCAGGTCTTCAACCTGCCGTTTATCCATCGGCACCTTGGCCCAAAGGCGGGGGCGGTTCACCAGCATCACCGCATAACGCCAGGCCATAAATATCCCGACGATATAAGCCAGCGCATACCAACGAAGCGCAAAGGTCATCCCGCCTATGGCAAATGAGAAGATCTCAGGGTCAATGTCAGGGAATTGCAGCATATACAGCATCTCGGCCTCGCCTATGGTTTCGGGCTGACAGACCAATCTCGCCGCCTAAAGTCAAGTCCACCTTGGCAAAGCCCCGCCAATTGCCCATATAGGGTGAAAGCCGAAAGGAAACAGCATGCAGTCCAGCAACCGTATATTTGACGACCTATCCAAGATGATGTCCAACGCGATGGGCGTGGCCCAAGGGGCCAAAACCGAAGCCGAAACCGCCATGAAATCGCTCATGGATCGCTGGCTCGCCGACCGCAACTTCGTCTCTCGCGATGAATTCGACGCCGTGCGCGCCATGGCGCAAAAGGCACGCGAAGAAAATGAAGTGCTCAAGGCACGGATTGACGCGTTGGAGGGTGGGGCGAAAACAAAAGCCTAGTCTCGCATTGAAGCTGCGCGTTTTGAGTGGTGTAAATTCCTGAATAAGCCGGGGTCCATGGTGCGCAATAAATGCGCACCCTACGGTGCAGCCGTCTTGCCCCCCCAAACGCCAACGTAGGGTGTGCATTTATTGCGCACCAACCCGCATCACCAACACCATCTCCATCGCCAACCACTCACAACCACATCCCTCCGCATCAACCGGTGCAGTGCCACCCGCTGAAATGAGCGGCCCCACACGCACCGCGTGTGAAAGCCCCACCATCGCTTCCATTGGATTACCGCTAGAAATGAGTTCGCGATCAAGTTTCGTGATGCCCACCAGTTAGGCGGCAAGCCTAACATAAGGCCCGCGCCGCACCGATAGTGACCAATGCCATAACATTCCGGGTTAGACGCGTTGAGTGCGGGCGAAGGCGATGGACAAGATTTGGGCAGTTGGAGCCGCAATATCGCCGAAGTGCCAATACATGGAAAAACCGGCCACGATCATTCAGCCGGTGCCGCATTTGGCTGGTCTATCGCAAGCCTTAAGCGCCAGATCGGCTGTTAGCTGGCCTTTGAGGCCCCTTCAGCGACCGAGTCCTGAAAGCTTTTGGGATAGGATGTTTTTGTCGTTTGCCAAGCGGCGGAAAAACCGGGCTGGCGCAGACGCGAAAACATGCCGTTTTCATAAGCTTGCCAAACCTCATCATCAATCAAGCCCTGCTGATGTTGAACATAGGCACTATATGTCAGCGACATGACAACAGAAACAAGTTCGCGAAACTTAAACTGTTCCACAGCCAAAAATGCGCGACTCTCAGCGCAGCTTTCAGTAAACAGCTCTGCATTCTCAGCCAGTACCGAAAATACCTGCGCCTCAAGCGACATCAACGACTGAACGGTTGAACCTTAAATTACCTGCGCGTTGCGCCTAATTTCATAGACAAGAAACACCACGGATATCAGCCCGCCCGCCACGCCGATGATCGACGTTATCGCTGTGATCTGGCCCCAATCCATATATATCCACGAACCCAGTTTCGCCCAAAACCCAGTTTGGGCAAGTTAAGCAAGAGCGTGTAAGTTTCCCTCGGATCTGTCAATCCGGTATTCGACAGCCTTGCCGGGCTCGTTGGGCCCGGCCCTATAAACAACAGGGCCACCTACATTGGGCGGTCGATGACTAGTCGCAAACCACCACTTCCTAAACGGGTTCGATGCCGGAATGACAATTAAAAGCCGCTAGGGTTTCAACGCAGCCCGCAGGACCAGAACGCCACACCTGCCCCTAAAACTGGCCCATCATCGCCCGGCGTTTAGCCAATTTTGAGCTAAATTTGTTGGCGTCTTTGACCGTCGTGTCAAAAGCCTTTTTTGCGTCGGCCATGGCTCCGACCAAATCCTTGGTTTGCTTCAAATAATCGGTCTTAGCCTTTTTGTATTCTTTCAAAAAGCTAGTCAGTTTTTTATCCAAATCTTTTTTCAGTTTCACCGCTTCTGCGGTTTCACTGACATCAAGCGCCGTATTCAGAACGGCGGTAAACGCGCCAAACATCTTGGCATCCTTCTTGTTCAGAAGGTCACCAACATCAATCGCGGCGGACCCCGCATCATAGGTAGCCTTCAGCGCCGTCGGCGGCTTGGCCTTGTCAGTGGCGGCGTCAATGGCCAAGCCAACCACTTGGGGCGCAACCGCGATGCTAATGCGCGCCCCCAAACCAAGCGGGCCAGCCAATAGCGACCCCGCCGTAATTGCCGCATTGAACGACATCTTGGCCGCGCTACCAATGACCTTGTTTTTGGCTTTCGCCAAATCCTTAAGGATAGTCGCAAGCTCGGACTGTTTTTTCTTGAACGTCCCGCCATAGCCCACAACCTGCCCCAACACATTAACAAAGGCGGTTACCTGTATTCCTAGCTTTGCGTCAGCAACAGCCTTGAACACCACATTGGCTTGTTCCAGCAGGTCGAGCGTGTACATCAACTGCTCATAAGCTGATTGTATGTCGTCTAGCGTGTCAGATTTTTCATTTATGCATAGGTTAAGCTCATCGTTGAAATCGTCATATGATGTGTCAGTGTCTTTGAGCACCGACTTATATTGTGACAATGTCGAGCTATTGCAAAACCCAAGGGCCGAGTTTGAGAGCAAACGCTTGGCTTGGACAATTGCAGCATCCGCATCGTTATCAATCTCGCCAAAATACCTGACAACAATAGGGGCATTAACGAATTCCGCTACTTCCGCGGGTGTTGATTTGGCCATGTGCAATTCCCTAATAAATTGATCATAAAATGAGGTCGCCGGAAATGGCTTGTTCGAAGTGTTTTGAATAATACGTGGATTATGATTGCCGAGAGTTGCGTTTCAGGCAAGCATTATTAATTTGATGAGGTTGGGGGCCTAGGCTCAGGACACAAATAGTCTGCTCCTCACCGCCAAAATTTCTTTTTTTTAACCTATACGTTTGCAATACCGACAAGCCAGGCGGCACGATGCTTGCTAGGCGCGACCACAGCACAAGCTGCATTCGGTTCAGCCAAGCCAAATACGAGGCCGAAATCCCAATTCCCGGCCTTAATCGCCCGCCAGCGTCATGCCGAAAAGGCGGTATCGGCTGCTAAACGTCGCTCACAATCGCGTCCATCTCCATCTCAATCAGCTATTCCGGGTTCACAAACCGGCTGACAGCCATAATCGTATCGACAGGCCGAATATCGCGAAAATATTCTTTCCGCACATCAATCGCCGCTTTCCAATCATCAATATTGGTTAATATCACCCGAGTCCGCACCACATCATGCAACCCCGATCTGGCCCGTTCCAGCGCGGCCTTCATAACCTCAATGCATTGGCGCGTTTGCGCCGCCACATCGCCCACGCCCACTGTTTTACCATCCGCATCAACCGGTGCAGTGCCGCCCACCGAAATGAACGGTCCCACGCGCACCGCGCGTGAAAATCCAACCACAGCCTCCATTGGGTTGCCGTTGGAAATGAGTTCTCGATCAAGCTTCATGTAACCCTCCTGCTAGGCAGCAAACCTAACACAAAGGTGCGCTTACCCGCGCCATCCTTACAAGCACCGCGCCCCGTTCCATTCTGGCCGCCGACCAATCCGCCGATTTTCAGGCCCCGTGCTAACTTACTTCAACCCCCTACCACGGCTCTAGCCCCAGCAGTTTCTCCCCCAACGGGCTTAGCTTTGCGGTCGCGGCATTCTTCTTCTCCCAATCGCGCGGATCACCGGGGAAATCGGGGCGGTTGGGGTGGTCCAATTCGCGCCAAAGCCGCACGCGTTCTGCCCGCTCCGCCTCATTATCTTCATCCGAGGGGAACATCGAAATATACTGCGCCATGCGCACTTGGTTAGCCGAGAAATTGGGCCGCACCCCATGTGCAAGCAGTGAGTTGAAAATCATCAAATCGCCGGGGTTCAAATCAACGTTCTCGCGTTCCAACCCGGCCATATCGGGCAAAATCGGGTTGCGGTTATCGGGCTGGGTTTTTACCCAATCCTCAAAATGCTCAAACAAATACGGCACGCATTGAAACCCGCCCGTGTCCTTGTTTTGCGGCTTCAGGCTCAGCACGCCCTGCACACCAATTGGCAAGGGGCGCTGGGCGGTATCCACATCCCAATGGATAAACCCATCCGGGTTGCCCGATTTGTCTTTGCGCGGCGGGTTCAGGTTGGCGCGGTCAATGGCCACCCATAAATCCATCCGGTCCCAAATATCTACAAACGCATCGTAAACGCGTGGGCTCATCCGGTTATCCCACAGCAATTGGTGGTTATAAATCTCTATCATCCCGGCATTGTTCAGCTCAGCACGCACATGCGCGCGGCGCTGGGGCGCATACCAAGTGCTAGGTTCATCGGGGTCTTTCTCATCAAATTCCCATAACAATTCCGCCGTGCGCGCGGCCTGTTCAGCCGAAACCGCAGCCCGCACAATCACATAGCCTTTGGTGATCCAATGCTGCCAATCCGCTTCGCTAAGCACACGCAAGGGCAGGGTTTTCTGGATATCCTTTAGCTGCGTGGTCACCTTCAAGCTCACAGGATGGCTTATGTCTTTGGCGGTTGGATGTGTTTGCATGGTTATCCCTATAGCGCCCAATCGGCGCAGTTTACGCGTTGGCTTAATTAATTTTGAACCGCCGATGGGCTTTGGTCAAATATATTCGCTATCTTACGCGCCAATTGCGGTGCGCAATAAATGCGCACCCTACCAATACCTTTGCACCATAACCCGTAGGGTGCGCATTCATTGCGCACCATCAACCACCCTATCACTTGCAAAACTCCCACACATCATATAACCAGTTAGTTATGGAAGCAGCGACCCATCTACCTCAACCCAATCTCGACGCCATTTTTTCCGCCTTGGCAGATCCGACTCGTCGGGCCATCCTTGCGCGGCTTGCGCAGGGCGAGGCGTCGGTGAACGAACTTGCTGCCCCATTCGCCATCAGCCAACCCGCCGTGTCCAAGCATCTCAAGGTGCTTGAACGCGCCGGGCTTATTGCGCGTGGTATTGACGAACAGCGCCGGCCGGCGCGCCTGCAAGCCAAGGTGATGGCCAATGCCGCCGCTTGGCTTGATGATTTCCGTACCTTCTGGAGCGCTAGTTTTGATGAACTGGACCACGTGCTTGAAGGGCTAAAAGCCGAACAGAAGGATCAACAGAATGACTGACCTACCGATTTATTCCATTACCCGCGTCTTCAACGCGCCGCGCGCGCTCGTCTGGCGCGTCTGGAGCGAGCCTGACTTGTTATCGCGCTGGTATGGCCCCGGTGTAGACACAATCATCCACGAATTTGACCTGCGCGCCGGCGGTGTGTGGCGCAACGAAATGGGGCGAAAAATCTGACCGCTCCAAGACGAGCTTTCAAGAAGTGATCACGGGCGAAAAAATCATCTGGCACCACGCCTCAACTGATGCCGATTGGAACGTCGCCCCAGCCAAATGATGCCCGACTGGCCGCAAGTCTTGCTAACTGAGGTGACCTTGCCCGAGGCTGACGGCCAAACCAGCGTCACCCTCACCC
>Ga0105054_10006735_pt1 | contig 15935 bp, 7 predicted proteins | sample BON02_FD_78091 | JGI IMG/M metagenome (GOLD analysis project Ga0105054, IMG submission 78091) | Freshwater microbial communities from Lake Bonney liftoff mats and glacier meltwater in Antarctica - BON-02 (megahit assembly) | ecosystem: Environmental > Aquatic > Freshwater > Ice > Glacier...
ATAGAGGCACAAGACCCCCTAACCGTGCAGCATTAAAAACCGCATGCTGGGTTTCTTTCTCTATGTCCCAACTTCGTTGTAAACTAGTTGGTTCTCTATACACATAGGTCCGTGTAATGTCCGGTTAGATATAGTAAGTCCAGCTGGCTAACAGCATTAATTTGTTTTGAAAAACGAACTTTGTTCCAATCATTTTAATTTCTTTTTTTGACAGTATTAACAAGCTGATTTATAAAAACACGTTCTATTTATACGTTTTTATTATTACAGCGTTGTCATACTATCCGTTCAACATTCATAACTCACCTGGCCTTATTAACTACTCCTTTCGAACCAATGATTTCGATGTTATCCCTTAAGATCTTGTTACTGTCAAACTTTTGCGCACCAATCTCGCCATCTTCACAGTAGAGTATCTTGATTTTTTTCCTATTCAACATCATCAGACTTTATTATCTCAACTGGTTCACTACTAATATCCTCACCAATAAACTTATTTCCTCTCACCTCTACATTTTTACTATAAAGGATTCTTAATGGCTTCTTTCCTAACCATAATGTATCTTTAGAAACCATATTTGAGTCACGAATAAACCTATTATTTATTATGCTTACATTGGCAGCATTCATTATGGTGAGAGCAGGAAGTTGACGCCAATTAACAAATTCGTTATCAACTATATGGATGTTTTTAATTGCAACTTCCTCTGTTTCAATAATATCATATTGCCCTGTGGGAACGGTAAAAGCAGTTGTAACGACCGAAAATATATTTCTTCCGTTCTCTCGGGCTAGACTATGTTGAGCTGTTTCGGCAGTTTTAATCGGCCACCCTCCTGCTCCTACAAAACGATTACCTTTGATAAGAATATTATAAACCCTGTCACCAATTTCCTGATATGTATTAATCATGGCTATCGCCTGGTCACTGTGATTCTCAAACAGATTATTCTCTATAATTCCATCATGACTTTTTAGTAAAAATCCAAAACGGATTGCATTGTAAAATTTATTGTTTTTTACAACAAACCGGGGTAAGCAGGTATTTTTGTTTAAGATGAGAAGCGAACTGTCTGAAGAAGTACCTGACCGAAGTCCTGGAATAGGTCTGTCCGTAGTCACCAGAATAGAATTCGGTAATAATTGAATTTTTGAGACCACTGGTTCGGAAATTATTTTCTTTTGTAAGGGATCAATAACCGTTAACACATCACCGGCAACAACATCCCATTTATCAACAGAATCTCTTTTCTTGTATATATCAATTGGAAGAGGTGGATATACATACCGGTGTACAGCACGAACAAGTGCAAATGTGGAATCATTAACAACATCAACAACATAGGCACCAACCCCTTTAATAATAAGATTGTCGTCACCCAGTGCGTTGAAATTGCAATCTTCTACCCAGGGACCTTCACGTCCGCCTGCATTAAAACAACCATCAGCACCGGCAGAGAGCCAGTGGTCTTCCTTCGGAGATATATCAATCCCGATATAATTGACCCTCGTTGATGAAAATGATGCAATCATCATACTTGGTGATTCATACAACCTAAGATTTTGGAGGGTTATGTCCTCTGAACCGGATACTGTAAAGCACTGACCTCCACCTTCTATTCGTGAAATATGTACAAAAGGATCACCGATCTCAATAGTCTTCAGTCTTGAAGAATACTGGGTATGGTAAATCCATTCATTATCTTTTAAACGTTCCCAATGCTGCAGGTAAAGTCTGAATTCCGTTCCCTCTTTAAAGGCAGGTAAATTATTTTTGTCTTTGATAAACGCCCACTTATAAGTGGCGTTCATAAAATGCGCCATATCTGGCTCAGGCCATTTCGAATCTATTTTTACTTTCAACCATTTCTCTTCAGGATTTATCTCTGTAACCCAACCTTGTGTGAAATTCGAAATTTCATAGTCAACTGAAAAATTTCTTAAAACAATCCTTTTGCTGTTGGTTGTCCTCAAAAAAAGTATTGCAGGTCTGACCATCATGAATTTTGCCCCGTTGCCATCAAATATCAGATCTTCAGCACGATCAATATACAACGCATGCTTTTCGTCCATAGCATCGAGCCTGTATATACCCGGTTCAAAAATAATCTTAACTTTATCTTTTAAACGTTTGGCTTCATCAATAGCTTGTTGTATGGCTTCAGTGTCTATCTTATCATCATCCGGAAAGGCACCAAAATCACTTACTCTTAAAACATTATTTGTTTTAAAATCCCGTAAAGGTTCCTGTCGGATAGATATTCCAAAGTCCTTGGTATTATCATTATTGGCATTATCATTAGTTGACCTACAGCCAATAACGATCAAGCTAAGGACAATGTATATTGTTATTTTTTCTGTAATACTTCGCATAAATTTTTACTTACTTAATTATTGATTTTTTTATCATAAATGCCTTAGGCCTTCCTTCTATTTTCTTAAAGGAAAATACATTTCATAAGGCATGTCGTATTCAACCTGGTAGAACGGTTTATAAGAACTTTTTGAGTAATTCTCGGTTTTAACGCGGATCGTTTTTTTACTCATGAGCATTCTCATATTATTAATTTTGCAAGATGTTTAATTACAAATCGTTCTTGAGTTACACCACCATTCCTAAATTATCTTTTAATAGTCCTAGCTTTAAATATAGGTCCGACACGACTTCCAGGTTGGGGCTTAAAAACAAAGGTTAATTTGCCATTATCCGTGTTTAGCTCAACAGGAATTTCATAATGAACATCAATGAATTTTCCGTCTCTTTTCCCGGCAATATTTTCAGTCGCAATTTTTGTATCGTTAACTAATATATCAAAAGTCCTTGAACCTGTAAATCCGCCCCAGTATTCTACTACCAGTGACATTGGCTGTCCCTTTATTGTTTTAAGATCAAATGATAACCAGCCGTCTCTGCCTGCAACCATTCCTTTTCTATTTTTAAAATCTTGGATATATGTGCGATTCCCTTTGAAACCATGATTCTCTTCCGATTGTTCATCACCCGGTTGCAAGAAGTCATATGTCATATTTTCTAATTTCTTCTTTTCTTCTTGTTCTTCTTTGACATCTGCTTGGTGTTCCTTCCATTTTTCTTGATTAAATAAATCCAAATAAACCGAATATCTTCGATTGTATATTTTATAAAACGGTCTGAATACCAAATCATTAGGACTGCCAACACCTTTTGATTTAAAAGTATTTATACTTCCCGATACAGGCGCCAACCAATTTTCCGGATTTCGATCTTCCGACATAATTACCGGAACAAAACTGGAATCGTTAGAATTTGGATTTTCAATTTCACCCAAGTCTCCCCCTAATACCAGAGGTCCGTACATTACGGCAACTCTATCAGGATCATCGGGCATACTTTCTAGATGCAGACTAAAGGGCATTTCTACTTCCATTAAATCCCCTGTTTTCCAGGTTCTTGAAATTTCGTAAAAACTTCCAGGAATTTGTTTTACACCAACCTTTTCCCCGTTGATACTTACTTTCAATTTTTCTTTTGAAAGCCAGGATGGATATCTCATTTTAAGTGTAAATTCTGTAGGTTTTTCAGTTTCAATTTCAAACCTTGTTCCTTGTTCTTCTGGAAAAAGCGTACTTTGTTTTACAGTAACCCCTTTTTCTTTCCAATTAAGTTCCGATGCGATGAATTGACTAACATACAAAATGTCATCGCTGTGGAAATAAATATTAGCAGCATATTTACTATGGTTTTCCATACCTGTCCCAATACAGCATGTAAATGCATTAGGATCTTCATACTTTTTATAACCTCCCATTTCCAACGAAAGGTTATAAATAAGCCTTCCGTCTACCGGGTGCTGAGATGATAGAATTTGATTAAAGAGAGCCCGTTCGTAAAAATCTGCAACTTCTGCTGAAGCGTTCCACTTAAATAAATGTCTGGAAAGTTTTAGCATGTTGTTTACATTACAGGTCTCTGTAGTTTCATTACTAAGTCTGTTGCTTAACTTATCCGGAGGACCGAGATATTCATGGTTTCCGTGACCACCAGTTACGTAAGAATGGTGTTTCACCACCCTATCCCAAAAAAAAGTTGCCGTTTCCCTAGACTTTTCATTCCCAGTCAGTTCATATTGGCGTGCCAATCCAATTAGTTTTGGAATTTGGGTATTTCCATGCTTACCATTTAATTCATCTATTCCCTCAGATAAAGGCTTTAATACTTCATAATCATAAAACAGTTCTGCCAATCTCAAGTACTTTTCATTACCAAGGTCTGAATACAAATCAAATAATGTTTCGTTAATACCTCCATATTCGGTAAGCAGCATTTTCTGTATTTGCTGGTCATTTAGATCTGCCAATATGGTATGCAGCCAATCTGCAAATCTTTTTTCTACAACCAGCGCTTTCTCATTACCACATAAATGATAGGCATCTCTAAGGCCAGCCATAATTTTGTGATGAATATAGAATGGAGCCCACAGACTGTTAAGTGCAAATGGCTGTGCATCAATATCACCTTTAGCTATCTGCTCTGTAAATATTTTCTTTGTATCTTTAACAGCTCCTATATAACCTTGTCCGTCAGCGTTTTGACAAGTCTCTAATTCATCAATAATATAGTTTACCCTATCTAAAAATTCTTTTTCTCCAGACGTATTATACATAAGAGCACAGGCAGACAAATAGTGACCTAAAGTATGACCCGCTAGACTCTGACCACCAATACCGTCACTGAATATTGTTTCAGATTCCCAACCACCATAGACTTCTGCTTTAGGTTCTAGCCCTGCCTCTATCCTGAAACTGGCCAATAAACGATCGGGTTCATAATTTAATATGTACTTTTTATTTAGTTCTGTCGCGTCTTTAAATGGCCCTTCCAACAAATTTACATCAGTAATTTGAAATGGCAGTGCTTTAAAAGAAACTGCTTCACGTCCATTCTTTTGGGTAAGAGTTTCTTCAATACCTTTTTTCTCTTGACAGGAAATCATCATAATGCAAAATAATGTTCCACTAAATACAGCTTTTAACTTCTTCATAATTGTGTAAATCCTATTAATTATTTTATTCTTACTAGTTCAACCTTGCAGCCCTCGGGCGGAACCACAAACTCAGCCATGACTTCCACTGCTCCCTTGAGTTCTTTATTTCCAATATTTTTCCCGTTCATTCTCAAGTTATAAACTGCACCTTTAGTCCCTGTGAGTTTTAATCGCGTTTTGTGAACATTGCCTGTTATGTTAGAGATTGTTAGCATTATTGATTTGCCGTTCTGGTCGGTAACAATGGGTATCTTCTTTGAATATCTGTCTCTGTCCAGTTCTGCTAAAATCCTTGTTTTGTCAGTTACCAGACCAAATCTTACTCCCAATCCGTCCTGGGGGACAACCTGTAATTTACTTTTGCTTTTTTCCAGATTCCCTCCATAGGCAATCCAGCCGAAAAGAGGATCATTTGTTATCACGGTTGAAGCCGTACGCATAACCACTCCAAGTCCAAGATCAGCTTCCCCACAATAGGGATAGATTCCGTGGGGATTGCTTCTATTTTTTCCCCATCTAAATCCCATGCTGCCCTTTCCCGAATTAAAGGTCCATCCAATAGCTCCGTCATTCTCTTTTCCCGGGTACCAGTATCCATAGTTTGATTCGGCTGTTCCGGTATTCATCAATACAAACGAACCTAAATATGAAGCATATCCCAACTGGAGCCAGTCCCACGGCTGTTCGGCAAACTGGATACCATAATCTAGGATAGCTCTGCCTCCCGTCCTAGAAGGATAGTACATTGTTCCAGTCGATCCCAAGTCATAATATGAGGGATTAACAAACCCTCTATCAGCTATATTTGCCTGGAACTGACGGTCCATAAATAAGCGGCTATCCTCTTGTTTTACTTCAGGATGAGACCACCATTTTTTTAGATTTTTATCATACCATAAGTTTGTGTCTGGTTTCATGGCATTAAGGGTTCCGTACTTGGCCAGATCATAAGTGGAAGAAAAAGCCGTTCCGCCCGTACTGTACTCTGAGTGGTAGGGGTATTTATCATCATAAACAAAATACTTTACCTTTTTTTCCCATTCATGCCTCAACCAGGCGGCATCCTCTTGTCTGCCACATCTTTCAAGGTCAGCAATAAGTGGGAGAATTATAACTTCGTTCATAATACCCCATTTATAGGTATCCTCCCAAGGATATATTTCATAGGGATAAGTAAAATAAGCCTTTGCGGTCTGGAAAGCTCTTTCGAGATAACCCTTTGCATCAAGATATTTTACCTTTTCAGGATAGTATTCGGCTATCTGGAACATATGATAATACATCATTACAATGTGTGGATAATCATAATTCCGACAAATATTCATTTTATCAAGGTTGTTATTTCTAATGCCTGCAAATTGAGAAGAATCTCTTGAGACATACCAGTTTGGGACACTGTAAATCCCATATGGATTTGGCAACTCCTTATCTGTTCGTTGCAGGCCGCCCCACACGTAGTTCTTTATGTGATATTCGAGGGAGCTTATTTCAGCATCATCAGGATAATATACATTTTTAGCTGCAACAAAAGGAGCCTTTGTCAGTGCAGGGTCATCTCCTGCTAAAACAAATCCATAGAAAAAATCGAAACCATCAGTATTATCTGGGCCCCTAAGAACTTTGTTTTCCATATCCCATACGGAATATAGACCGTTATACCATTTTGTGGGATCACGATGCTGTTGCTTCTGGGTAATAAATTCGCTGCGTTTTTTAAGTAGGGTTTCAATAGGCTCGGTTGAGAAAAACTCAAGAATTGACTTTTTCCCTCCATTATAATGGATTGTAAGCTTATTCTCACCAAGATGCTTGAAGTCAACTTCAGCAATCGTATATCCAGGCTTTTTTCCTTTTATAAACTGAAGGTTAGTCTGTTGGGGATATTCGGCAGTTATTGAGTCAATTTCATTCTGGGTACGAATTGACACTTTTGCTGTGAGCCCTTGTGGTAATGTCATCCCAGGGGCAACCCTTAAATCAAACAATCCATTATTATAAAGAACTTCCCGCATTTCATCGTAACTATTAACCCATTCAAACCTGAAACCATACTCTACGCTGCTCTCTTCTTCTCCAGCAGGAGACATTTTGAGCTTTGTGCTCTTTAGCGGCATGCCCGGAACCCTATCCTGACCCTCTGCCTCAATTGCTGAATGGATAAAGACACTCGAACCATCAAAATATTCTAATCTTGTCCCTGGTTTTGTCATTACCAGCAGGAAAGGAGCCTCGCCTGAACGGCGGGCAAAGTAAAGATATGAAGCATCCCCTGCTATATATTGATGTTTGACAAAAGTTTGTTCATAAATTTGGTCGTGATCATAACGTCTGCCTGTAGGGTCATAACCTTCACCTTGGGGAGGAGTATTTGGAAGTGGTATTTCAATGTTGCCGATTGTCAAAGGGAACTCCATCATGGTTTGCAGCTTGATGGCAAAATCTATTCCTTTACCTACCTTCTCAAGTGTCCGTTCCATTTTTATTGGCATACCTTTTTCATAATCCGTATAGACCACTTTATTCGCAGAAACCAGCTCTGCTTTTGTTTCGCCACTGTATACCGGAATCCAATCACCATGGTCAATTTTATATAACACCCTGGCGTTTCCCCAAACCTTATCAGGGGCTATAATATTCGTTTTGTATTTATCTGCAGCTGAGGAAAAACGAGTCATGCCGGAATTATTGTAGTTAAAATTCCACTTATCAGAATAAAATGAGACAAGTCTCGCAGAAGCATAATTGAAATCTGCTACAATATCAGCGTCAGTAATTGTCGTAAAATGTTTCTGCGGCTGGGAGGCAACCTCTTGTATTGGACCGAAAAAAGTAAGTAAAAGTACATTGCTGGCTAACAGCATTAATTTGTTTTGAAAAACGAACTTTGTTCCAATCATTTTAATTTCTTTTCTTGACAGTATTAATAAGCTGATTTATACAAACACGTTCTATTTATGCGTTTTTATTATTACAGCGTTGTCATACTATCCGTTAAACATTCCTAACTCACCTGGCCCCATTAACTATTACTTTCGAATCAATGATTTCGATATTATCCCTTAAGACCTTATTATTATCAAACTTTTGCGCACCAATCTCGACATCTTCACTATAGAGGATTCTTATTATTTTCCTATTTAACCAAAGAGTGTCAGTTTCAACAAAAGATTTATCCCTGACAAACTCATTTCCCTGGATAATAACATGCCGGGCATTCATTACAGTAAGTGCAGGTAGTTGTCTCCAGTTTATAAATTTATTTTCAATAAAGTAAAGATTATGAAGAGCTATGGTTTCTGTTTCCAAAATATTATATTGTCCTCCAGGAATGGTGAATGCTGCGCTTATTATTGAAAAAATGTTTCTACCATTCGGTCTGGCAAGCTTATGCTGTGCGGTCTCAGCAGTCTTCACAGGCCAGCCACCGGCACCTTCAAAAATATTATTTTTGATTAGAATATTGTAAGCGCGACCTCCAAACTCCTGATATGTATTAATCATTGTAATCGACTGATCGCTATGATTCTTAAAATGATTTCCTTCAATTATACCATCATGGCTCTTAAGGAGAAAACCAAATCGTGGAGCATTAAAGAATTGATTATTTTTCACAACAAAGCCTTGCAAAGAATTGCTCTGATTAAAAACAGTTATGGAGCTATCTGAAGAGACACCTGCCCTTATGCCTGGCACCTTCTGGTCTACTGTTACAAGGACATAATCAGGAAAAACCTCTACTGCTGTAACGAGGGGTTCAGCAATAATACTTTTTTTAAGAGGATCTACAATTTCGAGTTTATCGCCCGGGGTTACTACCCATTTGCTTATTGAATCACGTTTACTGTAGGTTTCAAAGGATAATGGGGGATAAACAAATCTGTGCCTGGCATTCACTACTGCAAAGGTCGTATCATTAATCACATCAATAATATAAGCACCCGTTCCCTTTATAATAAGATTATCATCCCCAAGGGCATTAAAGGTACATCCCTCTACCCAGGGTCCCTCTCTTCCATTTACGTTAAAGCATCCATCTGCCCCTGCTGACATCCAGTTGCCCGGGGCAGGCGACATATCTATATCTAGATAGTTCATCCTGGATGTATTTGAGGAACCAAGCATACACGCCGGAGACTGGATAAGTCTCAGGTTCTTAAGTGTAATATCCTCAGAATTGGAAGCAGAAATAAGGCATCCATCAACTCGGGATATCTGAACAAAAGGATCACCCACCTCAACAGTCTTCAATTTAGATGTATGACTTGTATGGTATATCCAGATATTGCCTTCCAGTTTCTCCCAATCATTCAGGTATAATCTGAATTCAGTTCCCTCCTTAAAAGCCGGCAGATTATTCTTGTCCTTAATAAATGCCCATTTATAATCTGCATTTCTGAAGTTATCATTCCCCGGACTCGGCCATCCTGGATCAATCTTTACTTTTAACCACTTCTCATCAGGGTTAACCTCAGTGACCCACCCCTGTGTAAATGGAGATATTTCATAGTTTACCTCTAAATTACTTACTATTACTCTCTTGCTATCAAATATTTTCAAGAAGAGTATTTCTGGCCTTGTCATCATGAATTTTGCACCATTCCCTTCTAAAACGATCTCAGTGGCATTACTTATCTCTAACGCATTTCTCCTGTCAAATGCATCAAGCCTGTATATTCCCGGTTCAAAAAGGATCATAACCTTACCCCCAAGCTTATTGGCGGAATCTATAGCCATCTGTATTTCCTTAGTATCAATATACTCATCATCCGGTATGGCACCAAAGTTTGAAACCCTAATTGTGTCAGATACTAAAATGTCACGCAGCGGCGGTATTCTTACATTTATCTCAGACGCGTAGTCATAATTTACCCTATTGCACCCTGTAAAATGTATACATAATAATAATAAAAGGTAGATAGTAGTTGGTTGTCGCATAACTGTAACACTATATTAATAAATACATCTTAAATGCTTATTGGACCATATATAGTTTATAAAATATTGAATAGGCCTTCTCTTTCAAAAAATGCACAATGAAAAACCCCGGGACAGTGCCCCGAGGTATCAAGTGGAATATTGTGTTCCATTTAATGAAAACCTTAGGTTTTCAAACTTTCCTCTTTTACCCATAGGGAGAGCCCCTAGGAATTCTTTCGATTAATTTATGTAAAGAAGGATTAATACCTCCATCCTATCTCAATCAAAACTTATCCAATCAAAATCCAGGAACATAATTTCTAACTAAAGTTATTATTTAGCATCCCAGAAAACTTTATCAACAAGCGGGTTTACAACAATTTCTGGAAAATTGGGGTTTTTATCTTTATCCGATATTGGGTAAATCATGCGTTGTGGGATAGTATTTTCGGCACCAACTATAACATTGGGATTATTCGTCTTAAAATCAAATGCCGGATAACCTGTTCTAAGGAAATCATACCTTATCTCATAATTCTCAACATAATTGGCCATCCATTTATGAAGCATCACCAAGGCTTGCCCTGATTCTTCATCAGCTGGCATAGATATACCTGCGAGGTATGTTGTTATGTCTGCCTCTTCTACGCCGAGATCTTCCATATCAGCTCTTATTCCATCCTTTAAAGCCATCTCGGCATTTACCCATTCTCCTTTAAGAACATATGCCTCTGCTTTAAGAAAGCTAACTTCTGCATAAGACATGTAAACCGTTGGCCTATTACTTCTCAAATAGCTATTCGAAACTAAACTGAAGTCCTTCATATCAGTTGGATTTGGACCATCATTTATATAACCCCTGTAATCGCCAAAATTTGACAGGTCAAAGAGTTTTGCTCTGCGTGGATCATTTAAAGTGTTCATCTCTTCGATTATCTGGTAAGCAGGTGCCATCCTCTTCTCAAGGGACATATCCATAATATTTTGATAATAGTAGTTCAATTCATTATCTAGTGAACTATGCGGTAATAAGGCATCATCATCATTGGATTCCATACCATTACTCAATGCTGCCAGCACTATATCTGCCTGCCCGTTCTTTGTATATCCAGGTGCATATGTCAATCTCATAGCATACCTGGCTTTCATGGAATATGCCAACTTCAACCACTTATCAAGGTTTCCCTTATAGATTAGGTCTTCGGTACCGGGAAGCTTTTCATTTGCCGTGCTTTGAAGATTTGTAATCGCCTGATCTATAAGGCCTTGAACCCCTACATAAATATCTTCACCTTTATCAAATATTGGCGTAATATTATCAGGATATTGAAATGCCTCAGTATATGGAGCATCGTTATAATTATCAACTATAAGCGCCCAGTGAACTGCCTCAACCAGTTGACCGATACCTTTATATGCGTCATTTCCATTCATTTCTGCCATATCTACCAGTCTCCTGGCATTGGTAAGTACTCCCCCGTAAATCCAACTCCATGCCAAGTCATGACCATCTTGCGACATAAAACCGTTAACTTCATTTTCGGGATCTCTAAGCATAAGAGTTTGCTGTCCAAGATGAAACAGAGTTAACTTGGTGTTATTCCCAATACCTTCATATGACCATTGTGCTTCTATACCAGGAAGCATAAGTTTCTCATTCATATTATCTGCAGAAGGTATGCCAGGGTCATCATTAATGTCAAGATAATCTTCACTACATGAGCCCAGAGTAAACAAGGCACATATACAAATACTTATATATAAATAATTTTTCATGTTTTTAAATTTTAAATAGTTAGAAAGTAGCCTTCAACGTAACACTATATGTTTTGGAGGTGGGATATGCCCACGTATACCAACCAGTAACATTGTTGTTACCAAATTGATTAGCTTCCGGATCAGGTCCTGTAAAACCAGGATCGAACCAGCGCCATAGATTCTTGCCAGAAAATGTTATATCCAGATTAGAGAAAGTTCCTCCAAGTCGGTTCTGAAGAAAATCTTTAGGGACCGAGTAAGCAAGAGAAACATTACGAAGCTTAATAAAATCATTTTTGAGAGTTACCAGCTCAGTCGCATTCCAGGCATACGAATTAATATAGGCCTTATCATAAAAGGTTTCTATATCGTTCGGTTGGTCAGTAATAGTGTATGATCCATCTGGATTCCGACGGCCTTTTACTCCGTCAAAAACAGTCAGATTATTATCAGGTCTGTCTTCGGTTAGAGTAGACATTCCATATCCTAGAAGATAATTCTCAGAACCTGATATCACATGTCCACCAAACCTCATATCAAGAAATGCAGAGAGAGAGAAATTTTTATAATTAACAGAGTTGTTTATTCCCAGCTGCCAGTCAGGATTAACTTTACCAATTACCTTGGGACCACTCTGGTCGATTATCCATCTTCCATAATTCGGGCTTGCAGGATCATCATCCACTACCTGGTTACCATTTTCATCTCTAAGCCATGCATTACCCCTTATTGAAGGTATCGAATATCCTTCTACATATGCCACGCCTTGTCCATATTGATCAATATAAGTTAAATTATCAGAGATTTTGTCGAGTGTGTTCTTATTTGAATACCAGTTTGCACTTATATCCCAGGAAAAATTTGCTGTTTTTACCGGGGTTCCAAATACCAGTAACTCAACACCCTTATTTGAAATTTGTCCGATATTCATCAGTGCTGATGAAAAACCAGACGCTGGAGAGATACCTGCTCTTACAATTTGATCCTTACTAACTTTGTCGTAATACGAAGTCTCTAATCCCAGCCTACGATTGAAGAAATTCATCTCCAAACCTACCTCAAATTCATAACTCATCTCGTTTTTAAGAACCGGATTGTTTGCACTGGGGCTTGGAAGGAAACTACCTACTCCTTGGTATGGAAAACTTAGATTCCCAATTCCTTCATTTGAGCTGGCATTAGCAATCTCGTTTGCGCTACTAACACTATAAATAGGTGCATCATTACCAACCTGTGCATAGGATACTCTTAGCTTACCAAAATCAATAAAAGTATCATCCCCCAATAATTCGCTGAAAACAAATCCAAGGCTATTCGATGGATAGAAGAACGAATTATTACCAATCGGTAAAGTTGAAGACCAGTCATTTCTTCCTGTAAAGGTGTAATAAAACATGTTCTTCCAGCCTATCATAGCCGATCCATATACACTATAAGACCTCTTTCTTGCGGTATACACCGAAGGTATTTGGGATCTAGCGTTTGCAATATCATAAAAGCCAGGAATCATTAAATCAGAACCATCAATCATAGTTTGTCTACTTGTAAAACCTGATAGGTTATGCCCTACCATTAGATCTATATTAAAATCTCCCAATCCCTTGCTATAATTCAACATTATATCTGAATTATAACTGGTAAAGTCATTATTCATCTGGGTATATTGCCCATCCTGATCACCACCATATGCACCAAGATTAAAGTAGTCTTCTTCGAAATGCTTATACATATCCATACCTACGACCGCATTCAGAGATAATCCTTCGGCTAGGTCGGCTAGGTCAACATTAATACCAACATTAGGTATAAATCTATCCCTCTCTGAATGATTACCTACATTATTATCCTGTAGATACCAAAGGTAATTATTACGTCCGGCCCCTCTGAAAAGACGCTGGGTAACCCCCATCTTCTTCATAGACTGGGTTTGGATTCCAATTCGCAGGAGCACTTAAGAATCCGGTAAGCATTGATCTTGGGTTCCAAGACTCCCATAGCCTGTTACTTGAAGTATGCTTATAATCCATTCCCAAGGTTGCCGTTATTTTGTCTGATATCTTTACGTTGAAATTTGTTTTGACACCACTCCTCTTGAAATAAATAGTTTCAAGTGTTCCTTCCTGATCTAAATGTGATAATCCAACATAATAAGAAACCTTATCTGTCCCCCCCTGGATACCTACGTTAATATCATTGGTTAAACCCATTTTAAAAGTCTGCCACCTGTCATATCTTTCCGCACCAGGTGTGTCATCAATTCTGGCGCCCCATGATTTATCAGTTTTATATCCTTCGGGCACTGAAACGTACTCTCCAAGAGCCTCGTCAAAAAACCCATGTGCCCATGTATCCTGTATTGGAGTAGGAATAATATTTTCAAACGAGGATGTAAGCGATAAAGTAACTTTGGTCTTCGTATTCATTTGGCCTGTTTTGGTCGTAATCAATACAACACCGTTCGCAGCCCTTGATCCATATAGAGCTGAAGCCGCTGCCCCTTTCAATACAGAAATATTTTCTATGCTGTTTGGATCCAGATCAATCCCCGTATTAGTTCCTGATCCATTAAATATGTCTTTTGCCTGCAGATTACTATTGTCAATAGGCACCCCGTCAACAACAAACAAAGGTTCATTATTGTAAAGCAAGGAACTTGTTCCTCTTATTACAATTCGACTAGCGCTTCCTGCCTGACCAGATGGATTACCAATCTGAACACCCGCAATTTTACCTGACAAAGCTGCAACAACATTGTTTTCTTTAGATTGCATAAGGGTCTCATTATCTACATTGCCTACTGAATACCCCAAGGCTCTCTTCTCTTTTTTGATTCCCAGGGCTGTAACAACCACCTCGTCAAGACCAACTGAATCTTCCGATAAATCAACATTTATCGTGGTACGCCCATCTACAGGTATCTCCTGGGTTAAATATCCCAGATAGCTAAATACAAGTACAGGTGTTTCTCCCTGCACTTCAATAGCGTAATTGCCATCAAAATCCACAATGGCCCCGATTCCGGTGCCTTTAAGTACTACATTTACTCCCGGAAGTGGTTGCCCAATTTGATCAACTACCTTCCCTGTTACATTTTGAACTTGTGCAAAAATTGAAATTTGTCCAAACAGAAAAATCAGTAATACCAATAGATCCGTTTTGCTGATTCTAAATAAAAAGTTGATTTTCATAATTTGGTTTTAGTTTTAATTTTCATAATTTGGTTTTAGTTATAATTGTACATTATAGGCTTATTATGACTTGTCACATTCACATAATTTCCTAATATAAAGCTATACATGTACTGAATTTGTACGCAGTATTAGTTATGTTAGTTGAATGCATTTTTTCTTGCAAAATAACATTTTTCATAGCTTGATAATTACTGATTTTTCTTAGACAATTTTCTCCATTTACTTACATATACCAGAAAATGCTAGGTATATTTTTCTGTCTTATGGTACCTCTGTTGTGAAATAACCAAGTGACTATGATAACTTTTAGTCAGCTTTGTTTTGTCTCGGTTATTTTTTTGAACCATTACAGTTCGATAATTATATTTCGCTACAGTATATGGTGTTTTGATGCTTGAGTAAAATGAATTCAACATAAGTATTCAAATTTCGAAAAAGCCGAATGGCATTCAATTCTACTTGCAATTCAACTCTTTTTCATTTTAGTGTCTTATATACACTTAATAATATTACAATAATACATAATTAACGAATAACCTGTTAAGAGAATTTTAACTAAAATTGGCACTATATTAACACTTTATAGCATCTTGGCTCTATTGTCATTCAGCAATTATTTGTATTTAAGGACCTGTAAATAGAAAATCTTAAAATACATATACAGTCAATGCCTGTAGTGCAACGTGAGTGTCTATTGAAGGAGACCTTAGATTTGACCAAGAACATCGACCTGTCTTCGATCACCTCACGGAGGCAAGAGTTCGCCATTGTCCTTTTTTACAAAAAAAGGACAATGGCGTTACACAAATAAAATCGATCTTAAGGGTGGTCCACTTTCGTCCGGCACGCTATGCTCAGATTAGCGGTTCTTCGTCATATTTGGGGACGCATTAGCCGGTTTGAGATAATATTACCTTTTTACGCAATAGGTCAAAGCAAGCCCTGCCATACATTTGTCTTTTTATACTCTTTATCCTGTTTATATGTCCTTCTACAGCACCATTGCTCCAGGGCATATTAATCCCATTTTTAACGGCTTTAATAT
>Ga0105054_10006739_pt1 | contig 15928 bp, 10 predicted proteins | sample BON02_FD_78091 | JGI IMG/M metagenome (GOLD analysis project Ga0105054, IMG submission 78091) | Freshwater microbial communities from Lake Bonney liftoff mats and glacier meltwater in Antarctica - BON-02 (megahit assembly) | ecosystem: Environmental > Aquatic > Freshwater > Ice > Glacier...
GTCTTCGTGCCGCTGATCGAGCATGCCAAAGCGACGCTGCTCACTTATGTCGCCCGACAGACGCAGGCCACCTACGACCTGCTCCATCGCTTTGATGCGCACTACATTCGCCTGCGCCAGCAGCAGCGGCTGCTTCTTTACAGCGATCTTCCTTACAAGCTCGCACACGAACTGCCCAAGCGCGATGATGCGCTGCTCACCGAAATCTGCTATCGCCTCGATGGTTCCGTCAGTCATCTGCTGCTCGATGAGTTTCAGGACACCAGCTTCGATCAGTGGCGCGTGCTCGGCCTTTTCGCTGAAGAAGTCACCGCTCACAGCGATGGCTCGCGCACCTTCTTTTGCGTTGGTGATGTGAAGCAGGCGATCTACGGCTGGCGCGGCGGCCGGGCTGAACTGTTCAACCACATCCCCGCGCAGCTCAATCTCACCGCCGATGCACAGGTCACTCTCGATGTCAGCTTCCGCTCATCGCAAACAGTGCTTGATGCGGTGAATCTGGTTTTTAACTCCGTGCCTAGCAGTCCCGCCTGGACCACCGGCGAAAGCGACCGCGAAGAAGCCAGCAAGTGGGCGAAGGATTTTCGTGCGCATGAAGCGCAGCAGAAGAAGCTGCAAGGCCATGTTCAATTCATCACCGCACCTGCGATCGTCAAGGCGAATGATGATGCGAATCACGCCGATACCAGCAGTGAATTCGTACCCGAGGGCGAAAGTGATTCACTGCCCGCTGTCTATGAATCCTTCGTGGCTGACCACATTGCAAATCTCCACCGCGCACGACCGCAGCAATCCATCGGCGTGCTGGTGACCACTAACAAAGCCGCGGTGCCACTGCTGAGTCGCCTGCGCGCACTAGGCGTCGATGCCAGTGCGGAAGGCCGCAGTCATCTGACGGATGATCCTGCGGTGGAGGTGATTTTGTCAGCGCTGCGACTGGCGGATCATCCCGGCCACACCGCTGCTGCATTTCACGTGCTCAACTCGCCGCTCGCTTCGATCATCGGTTTGCGCTCGATGCGAACGCGCGATACCGCATCCACCGCGCTGGCCATTCGATCGCAGATGCTCGCGCACAGTTTCGCCACCATTGTCGGCCAGTGGATTCAAAAACTGGCACCCTCGTGCAGCACCACCAGCGCACGAAAGCTGCTGCAACTTGTCGAGCTCGCAGACCGCTACGAGATCGACGCCACCGCAAGGCTGGGCCCGTTTATCGATGCGGTTGAACATGCTGATTTCGAGGAGCCTTCGAGTTCACCGGTGCGCGTGATGACCATTCACAAATCCAAGGGGCTGGAGTTTGACATCGTTGTCCTGCCGCAGCTTGGCAAGAAAATGGGACAGATCACCAGCAACGATGGTGTGACCATTCTGCGCGATCCGGACACTGATGAAGTCCAGGCGATCTACCGCGGCACCAACAAGGATGTCCGTTCGCTGAGCACCTCACTCGAGGCAGCCTACGAACAGGAACGCATGCGGCGACTGCGCGATGATCTTTGCATGCTCTATGTCGCGATGACCCGCGCCAAGCAGGCGCTGCATCTGATCGCGGAGCCGGTGCGTGCGACCAAGAACGGCCTGAGCACACGCGGCCTGCGCGATCAATCCTTTGCCTCGCTCTTGCGCCACGCCCTGTGCGATGAGCCGGACAGTGAATATCCCGCTGGAAATCAGATGCTTTATGAACACGGCAACGCCAATTGGCACGCCAGCGCCAAGGTCGCTACGCCAACGCCAGTGAAGACCGCTGCACCGGCAGACAAGCTGAGCGATCAGCGCAAGCCAAGGGGCACCGCGCCGCTACCGGAGGTTCCGCGTTCTCGCAGGATCGTTTCACCTTCATCACTACATCAACAGGCGCATCGCTCCATCGAAGACATCCTCGCGCTCCACACCAGCGAAGGTCAATCGCGTGGCACCTTGTTCCACCGCTGGCTTGAGCAGATTCAGTGGCTCGGTGACAAGCAGTTTATTCCATCGGATGATCAGCTGATGAATGTGGCCCGATCAGTGGTGCCCGCTAGAAAAGACAGTGATACGTGGATCGCCCAGCAGATCAATACGTTTCGCGCCACGCTCGATCAACCCAATGTGCAGCGTGCCTTCTCGCCGCCTTTAATCAAAGCGGGACAAACGATCGAGCTATGGCGCGAGCGCAATTTCGCAGTGCATCTTGGCGATGATCTGCTGCGTGGCACCTTTGATCGTGTCGTCATCATTCGTGAGAAGCAAAGGCCCGTGCGCGCTCAGCTCATCGACTTCAAGACGGATCAGATTCATACTGAAAGCGCCAAGCAACTGCGAGCGGATCATTACCGTCCGCAGATTGATGCTTACCGCGATGCGCTGTCGGTGATGCTTGGCTTGCCCGCGAGGCAGATTACTGCTTCGCTGCTTTTTCTACATGATGGGCAGCATGTGCAGATGTGAGCACGCGCGGCGAGGACGCTATGGCTATGAAAGAAAGCGCCGCCGCATCTTTCGCAGCCGCAGCGTCCTCGCTGCGCGACTCTGCTTCATGCAGAATCTTCGCCTATCATCTTCCCTTCGATGTTCGCCACTTTACGCACAATCTGGAGACTGATGGCTGGTCAGCGGCTGCGCTATGGCGGCGCGATTGTCGCTATCGGTGTCGCCACACTTGTGGCCTACTTCGTGCCTCTGATCGGCAGAGCGACGATCGATCATGCCATTGCCCCGAACATCACCACGCCCGCGCCAACAGAAACCACACCACCCCGCGAGGCTTCACCCGATTCACCACTGGTTGATTCAACAAAAGTTGATTCAACGAAAGTCCTAAGCATCCTCGACCGCGTCACGCCTTGGATCGAGCGCATGACCAGCGAACTCTGGATGGCGGCGCTCCTCATGATCGGCCTCACCGCCACCGCAGGATTTTTCACGTTCCTCAAAGTTCGCTGGTCCGCCGGTGCTTCAGAACAAATCGCCCGCAAGCTGCGCAATCAGCTTTACGATCACCTACAAAAACTCCCCAGCAAATACCTCGACAAAGCAGATACCGGCGACCTCGTGCAGCGATGCACCAGCGACGTCGAAACGATGCGTCTGTTTCTATCCGCGCAAGTGGTGGAAATTGCCAACGCCCTGATTCTGCTCTGCACTGCGCTCCCGCTGATGATTGCGATCGATGTGCGCATGACGCTGGTCTCGCTTGCGCTGATTCCGATCATCATCACCTTCGCCATCATCTTTTTTATCAAAGTGAAGTATCGCTTCAAAGCTGTGGAAAAAGCCGAGAGCGAAATGACCACCGTTGTGCAGGAAAATCTCACCGGCATCCGCGTCGTACGTGCCTTCGCCATGCAGCAGTATGAGCGCGACAAGTTTGCTGCCAAGAACCAGGCTTATCGCGATCATTCGTTTCGGCTGGTCTCGCTGATGTCGATCTACTGGACCGCTTCCGATTTTCTGGTGCTGCTGCAGATGAGTGCAGCGCTGGGCTTTGGTGCGTATTGGATCACGCAAGGCGAAATGTCTGTCGGCACGCTCTATGCGTTTCTCGCTTATCTCCAGATGATGCTCTGGCCTGTGCGACAGATGGGCCGCATCCTCACCGATCTGGGCAAGGCAGTCGTTGCACTGGGACGCATGCGCGAGATTCTTGATGAGCCCGAGGAGACAAGTCCAGAGTCCAGAGTTCGGAGTCCGGAGTCGAAAGACGATACAGATAGAATCTCACTTGCCCCTGCAATCGCCGGCCGCAAGACTCGGTGCTCGGGACTCGGCACTCCGGTCTCTTTCAGGGGCCAACTTGATATTGAAGGCCTCACCTTTTCACACGATGGCATTCACCCGGTGCTCAGTGCTATTTCGCTGCACATCGAGGTCGGACAGACACTGGCGATCCTGGGCCCCAGCGGCGCAGGCAAATCGACGCTGATGCAGTTGTTGCTTCGTTTGTATGACTATGAAGCGGGCGAGATTCGCGTTGATGGTGTTGAGCTGCGCTCGCTGCCCCGGCAGTTTGTGCGATCACAGGTGGGCGTGGTGATGCAGGAGCCGTTTCTGTTTTCGAAGTCACTGGGCGAGAACATCAGGCACGGGAAGAGTGAAGCGATGCCCAATGAAATCGAGGCAGCTGCGCAGATCGCACACATTCACGAAACCATCGTCGGCTTTGAACAGGGATACAACACGGTCATCGGCGAGCGCGGCGTCAATCTCTCCGGCGGCCAGCGCCAGCGCATCGCCATCGCCCGCGCCATCGTGCGCAATCCCGCCATCCTTATTCTCGATGATGCGCTTTCTGCTGTGGACAGCCACACGGAATCGATGATCCTTGGCGCACTCAAAGATCGTCACGGCAAGCGCACCACCATTGTGATCGCTCATCGGCTTTCCACACTCATGCAGGCCGATCAGATCATCGTCCTCGACCACGGCAAAATCGTGCAGCAAGGCACACACGATCAGCTTCGCCAGCAGCAAGGCATGTATCAAAAACTCTGGCGCATTCAGAGTTCATTGGAAGCGGAACTCGAGCGCGACATGCAGACGACATGATGTCCGCCATGCGACGATGCCCCAACGTTGCCCGTGTACCCTCCGCCATGCGACGATGCCCCAATCACGAGTAGGATGCCCTGTCGCTTTCCAAAGGAGTTTCACGATGACCCGATCGAAATGGTTCGCATGTTCACTGGCAACAACACTGTTGATCATCGTCAGCGCAGCGATGTTTATTCAAGCAGAAGAAGCGAAACCCAAGTGGTACAAAGGCAATCTGCACACGCACTCGCTCTGGAGTGATGGCGATGATTTTCCGGAGATGATCGCTCATTGGTACGCGAAGGAAGGCTACGAGTTTCTTGCGCTCTCCGACCACAACATCCTGAGCAAGGGCGACAAGTGGATGAACCTGCGCGACATCAATAGACGCGGCGGCCCGCTGGCGCTGAGCAAATATCAGGAGCAGTTCGGCGACAAGTGGGTTGAGCAGCGCGGCGAAGGCGACAAGCATGAAGTGCGACTCAAGCCACTCGATGAGTTTCGCAAACTGGTGGAGAAGCCCGGCAAGTTTCTGATGATTCAATCAGAAGAAATCACAGACAAGTTCGGCAAGCAGCCGATCCACATCAACGCCACCAACATTCAGGAAGTGATCAAGCCTCTGGGTGGCAAGAGTGTGCGCGAGGTGATGACGAACAATCTGACGCAGGTGAAGGAACAGAGCGAGCGCACGGGCAAGCCGATCTTGGCGCATCTGAATCATCCGAATTTTGTGTGGGGCGTAACAGCGGAGGATATTGCTGCCGTCGTGCTCGATCGCTTCTTCGAAGTGCACAACGGCCACCCCGGCGTCAACCAACTCGGCGACGCCAGCCATCCGAGCATCGAGCGCATCTGGGATGTCGCCAACACCCTGCGCATCGCCAAGATGAAATCCGCCCCGCTCTACGGCGTAGGCACCGATGATTCGCACAACTATCACGGCGACCCCGCTTCGCCCAACCGCATCAAGCGAGCTGAGAGCGGCCGCGGCTGGGTGATGGTGCGATCCGCTCGCCTCGAACCTGAGGCGATTATTGCCGCGATGTTGGCCGGTGATTTCTACGCTTCCAGCGGTGTGACGCTGCGCGAGGTGCAATTCAATAATGACACGATCACCATCGAAATCGAGCCCGATGGCGATGCTCTGTTCACCACCACCTTCGTCGGAACGCTCAAAGATTTTGACGACACCAGCAAACCTGTGCTTGACAAAGAAGGCAACGAACTGCCCATCACGCGCCACTACTCCGATGACATCGGCAAGACTCTCGCAACAACCACCGGTACCAAAGCAAGCTACAAACTCACCGGCAAAGAGCTTTATGTGCGCGCCATTATTTCCTCGAACAAGCCAGCCGCCAATCCGTCCTACAAAGACCAGATGAAACAAGCCTGGACGCAGCCCGTCGGCTGGGAGAAGTGGATCAAGTAAGACGTATCTCGGACCCGCGACTTTTCCCATGGCACATGAATACGTTGAAGACGAATTCCACGGCAAGCTCGATTGGTCCATGTGGATCAGCGTGCTCAAGCGTGCCATGCGCTACAAGCGCAATGTCTATACGTTGTGCTTCGTCGCCATCGGCGCTGCCTTGGGCGATGCCTCGTTCGCGCCGCTGACCAAACTCGTCATTGATGAAGCCACCACTCAAGGCCTGACGCCGCGCCTCTGGTTCTGGGTCGCGGCCTACCTGGTGATGGTCAGCTTCCTCTGCCTGATCGTTTGGCTGTTCATCACCAATGCTGGAAAAATCTCGCGCTATCTGAGCCACGACATTCGCAAGGAATGTTTCGACAAACTTCAGGACCTGCCCTTTGCCTATTTCGATGCTCGGCCCGTCGGCTGGCTGATGTCGCGCATCACCAGCGACTGCGATCGCCTGGCGCAGATCATCGCGTGGGGTCTGACCGATCTGCTCTGGGGCGTGTGCATCCTGGCGCTGATGACTTCGATCATGCTCGTTACTCAGTGGCAGATGGCGCTGATTGTGATCGGTGTCGTGCTGCCTGTGGTGCTGGTGAGCCGATGGTTTCAGAAGCAGATTCTCCTGAGCAGTCGGCAGGTGCGCAAGATGCACTCGATGATCACCGCGTCTTACAACGAAGAGATTATGGGCATCCGCACCACCAAATCACTGGTGCGTGAAGCGGACAACCTCAGCGAATTCAGTCAGCTCTCGCAGCAGATGCTCGGCCACTCGATGCGCGGCGCCACGCTCTCGGCGGTCTATCTGCCGCTGATTACGACCACTGGCAGCGTAGCCGCGGGCATGGTGCTCTGGTACGGCGGCGCGAGCGCCATCGCTGGCACCATGACGCTGGGCACGCTGGTCATGTTCATCCACTACGCCACGCAGTTCTTTGGCCCCATCGGACAGATGGCGAGAATCATTACTGAAATGCAAGGTGCTCAGGCCGCCGGTGAGCGCGTGCTTAGCCTGCTCAATACGGTGCCTGCGATCAAGGATTCGGCGGAGGTGATTGAGCGAATCAAACAGCACAAAGACAATGTGCAATTCTCAAATCACAAATCACAAATCACAAATTTGAAATCCGACACAACTCCTCCTCTCGCTATCGATGGCTATCCCGACACGCTCTCCACCATCGAGTTCCGCGATGTCTCGTTCGCTTACGCCAACGGCAAGCCGGTGCTCACTGATTTCAATCTCACCGTCAAGCCCGGCGAGACCATCGCACTCGTGGGCCCTACCGGCGGCGGCAAGTCCACCATCGTCAGCCTCGTCTGTCGCTTCTACGAACCGACGCAAGGCCAGATCCTCATCGATGGCATCGACTATCGCCAGCGCAGCTTGCACTGGCTTCAATCGAATCTGGGCATCGTGCTTCAGACGCCACACCTTTTCAGCGGCACCATCCGCGAGAACATTCGCTACGGCCGACTCGATGCGACTGATGCTGAAGTGGAAGAAGCAGCCACGCTCGTTCATGCTCACGGATTCATCGCCCAGATGAACCTGGGCTATGACGCACCTGTAGGCGAAGGCGGCAACCGTCTTTCCACCGGCCAGAAGCAGCTCGTTTCCTTCGCCCGCGCCATCCTCGCGCAGCCACGCGTCTTCGTTATGGATGAAGCAACTTCATCCATCGACACACAGACCGAGCATCTGATTCAAAAAGGCCTGGAAGTGATGCTCGACGGTCGCATCAGCTTAGTGATCGCTCATCGCCTTTCGACGATTCGCAATGCTGATCGCATTCTCGTGATCGAAGCTGGACGCATCGCCGAGATGGGCACGCATCAGGAACTGATCCAACAGCGCGGCCACTACTTCAATCTCTACACCAGTCACTCACGCATTGAGCGGCAAGTGCAATCCGTTGAAGATGCGTATGAGAAATGAGAAATGAAAAGCACCATCGGTGTGCGGCCCGCTCACTCGCCGCTTGCGGCTTCGCTCTTCCCGCCGAGGGCTTGGTCATCAGTCAATTCAACTCACGCCATCACGCTCATCGCGCTGCTGCTGGCAGGAGCGGCAGTCGCTGAGCCGCCGGCATATGCCTGCTGAGCCTGTGAAGTGGAGACCGTCTGTTCCATGCTGATCGAGGATGAAGATGAAGAGCTCATCATGATCATTGAAGATGCACTGGACTGGCCACCCATACCACCGGCGAGCGCTGCGATCATGTCGCTGCCGCTCTTGGAGCCGTCGCTCTGCTCGCCCATGAGTGCTTGAAGGATCATCAGAGCGATGGCCATCTTGAGGGTTTCGTTGCCAGCGAGGCCGCTGTCGATGGAGCTGAGCATGTCCGAGACATTGGAGCTGACCATCGACATGCTCGATGACTCGGAACTGGCGGACATCGAGGTCATCGCTGAGGTGCTGTTGGCCTGGCCAGCGGCGGGAGCGGCGACGTTGCCTGTGGGCATCATGCTGCTGGCGCTAAAGCTGGAGATGTTCGAGCTGATGGATGAAACGCTGCTCATGGTGATGCTCCTGATCGTGTTTGCCACCTTCGTGGCGGGACGATGAGAGAGATACACCATGCGTGCCAGCAGCAGGCACGTCTGTTTTGCACGACAAATCAGCGACAAACCACTGGTTTTTTGGCACTTTTCCACCTGTAACGACTGTGCGGAAAATGCGGGAATGTGTGATGGCGACAACATCGCGCGCTCGAACTTGTGTTGCGTGAACACCACATGACAACGCCACGCGACAGCGCGCGCGCCTCGCGCACCCCTTTCACTCATGCCCCATCACTCACGCCCCATCATTCACGCCAGCGTGGGTGATGACTGGGCGCGGCGAGGACTTTTGCACCAGCGCCACCATCAGAAAGATGCCGCACAGTGCCGCCACTTGCAGCCACGACATCGCCTCCCGGTCAGCCATACCCAAGAGCATGGCGACGATGGGAATGATGTAGGTGACCATGCCTGCAAAGAGCGGGCCGTGATCGTGGATAAGTTTGTAGAAGAGGATGGTGGCGATGCCTGTGCCGATGATGCCCACTTGCAAGAGCGCGAGGATGGCGATGGTGAGGCCATCGTTGACCTGTACTGTTTCAGCGAGCAGGCTCAGAGGCACGAGACCAATCGACGCCAAGAGCAGCGACATGAAAGTCAAAGGCACCGCGGGCAGATCGTGGAGATATTTCTTGATGTAGGTATTGACGATGGCGTAGCCGACGGGCACGCCTGCGCTAAGCAGCAGATGAACCCAGGTGAGGCCTTGCACTGTTGCGCCTTCGCGGAAGACGATGACAAAGCAGAGCAGTCCGCCGATGACACCCACAATCTGGCGCGGCGAAGGATGAATGCGCAGCATCGGAATCGAAACGAGAATCGTCGAGAGCGGCACGAGGCTCACCATCATCCCGACGAAGGCGCTGCTGCCCGAAGCTGCAATCACATAAGGCTGCGCGGTGAACGGAAAGATGTATGAGCAGACCGCCACCAGACACAGATGCGGCAGATGCCTTCGGCGCACCGGCCACTTTTCGCGCTGAATCGCCATGATGATCGCCACCACGATCGCCCCCAGCGCCACACGCCAGGCAGCGACACTGATAGGCCCAAACGACACCGTGGCCTTCTTCATCAAGATGAAGTTGGAGCCCCACAACAGGCAGATGATGGCGAAGGCCACGTGATGCATGAGGCGGTAGTGTAGGGCAGTGAAAGCAAATGCAGGTCACTGCTTCTGATTCCCCTCCCTGCTAGGGAGGTGTAAGAGGAGGGTCGAGTGCTCGATGTAATTTTCACGAGACATTGCGATTTCTCTTATCGCGAATCCAACCCTCCCCCAGCCCCTCCCTAAGAGGGAGGGGAGTACGAACCCGCTGCGCCAGCCTTGGTAATTCATCGGCTTCTGTCTGCGACACGCCCTGCACCATCCCAATTCTTCCCTATCATCTTCTCATGCTCACCCTGCGAAATATCGAATGGATCGGCGACGCAGCCACCGGTTTTCTGCGGCTGCTCGACCAGACCAAGCTCCCTACCGAAGAGACCTACATCGACTGCCAGGATGTTGAAACCGTCTGGGATTCCATCAAGCGCCTCGTAGTGCGCGGTGCCCCAGCCATCGGCGTCACCGCTGCCTATGGCTGCGTCATCGCAGCGCAGGCAACGGGCGATGTGAAAGAGAATCTAGGGCGCGCCTGTGAATACCTGGCGACCAGTCGGCCTACTGCTGTCAATCTTTTCTGGGCACTGGAGCGCATGCAGCGCGTGGAGCCTTGCACGGATGAGGCGCTACTGAACGAAGCGAAGAACGTGCATGAAGAAGATGCCGACATGTGCAGACGCATCGGCGAACATGGCCTGGCGCTCATCAAGCGAATCAGCAGCGACTCGGCTGTCACCATCCTCACGCACTGCAATGCCGGCGCTCTAGCAACAGGCGGCATCGGCACCGCGACAGCGCCGATGTATCTCGCCCATCAGCGCGGCTTACCCGTGCGCATCTTCGCCGACGAAACGCGACCGCTACTACAAGGAGCTCGCCTCACCGCTTTTGAACTCGCAGCGGCGGGCGTGGATGTCACGCTCATCTGCGACGACATGGCAGCACAGGTGATGCGCGAAGGCCGCATTGACATGGTCATCACCGGCGCTGACCGCATCGCAGCCAACGGCGACAGCGCTAATAAGATCGGAACGTACAACGTCGCTGTGCTCGCCAAGCATCATGGCATCCCGTTCTACATCGCAGCGCCCAGTTCCACGTTTGATCTTTCTATTGCCGACGGCTCCAAGATTCCCATCGAACAGCGCGACAGTAGAGAGATCACCGAAGGATTTGGGCGCAGAACTGCGCCGATGTTGCCGGGCGTGAAGACTTACAACCCGGCCTTTGATGTGACGCCTCACGAACTAATCGCGGCGATCGTGACGGAGAAAGGCATCATCGAGCCGGTGAATGCGGAGAATGTGAAGCGCATGCTCGGCTGAGAATTGGAAGAGATGAAAACTGTTTCACGCAGCAGCCGCAGCAGCCTTGCGAGCCTTGGGCGCTTTCTTCGCTTTGCTTTTGGCGGCAACGGGAGCAGCAGGCTCGGACATGGTGCCCGCCCAGCGCGACTGATTCCAGATCGGGTGCGGCTCGCTGCTTTGGATCAGCGTGACCTTGCACTTGTGGATGCCTTGCGAGTGCAGTTTGGTGAGCGACTTGTCCACGAGCTCCTGCAAGAGCGAAGCTTCATCGGGCGAAGCTGCGACGAAGAGCTCGTGCGTCTGCGTGCCCTCGACGGGATAGCACAGGGCCACGCCTTGCGTCTGCTCTTCCTCTGAAGCAATCAGGCTCAGCGCCAGAACAAATGGCGATGCAATAGCGCGCGGCTTCTGCGGCAACCCTTCGAGGAAGGTGGAAGCCTTATCGCGATCAGCAGGAATGCATTGACGAATATTCACAGCGTTTCCATGGGCATCGAATCAGTGCCTGTGAGACTTATCGGATGGATCGGGCAGGCAGTTTGGGACAGGCCGAAGCTCGCGACGCAATCAGAGCACTTCGTTCGCCAAGGCGAACAGCTAAATAGGTGGCGATTCACCATTTTTCGGCTCAGTTCACGCATTGATTCGATATGATTGTTGGGACCTTTCACACACACCTTGGAACTGCCCATGCTTGTCACGGATGACCTGCTTGCCGACCTCCCGATTCCTCATGAGCGCGATGTGCCTTTGGGGCCGATGACTTGGTTCGGCATCGGCGGCAAGGCTTCGCTCGTTGCTCATCCGCAATCCGCCAGCGACCTGAGCGCGATCATCCAGCGCTGTCGCCAGGTGAGTGCGCCAGTGCGCGTGCTGGGCGCGGGGGCCAACCTGCTGGTGAGCGATAAAGGCGTCGATGGTGTTGTTGTTGTGCTCGATGGCCCTGCCTTTCAGAAGATTGAAATCACAGACAACATCGTTCGCGCCGGCGCAGGTGTGCATCTCTTCAAGCTGATCAACGCGACAGTCGCCCAAGGTCTCGCCGGTCTGGAAGTGCTGGCGGGCATTCCCGCCACCGTCGGCGGCGCGCTGTGCATGAACGCCGGCGGAACCTACGGCGACATCGGCAGGTCCGTGCGATCCATCACGCTCATGGACTCGCAAGGCGAGGTCTTCACCCGCGATCGCAGCGATCTCGTTTTCTCCTATCGCGCTTCCAACATCAGCGCCCGCTTCATCATCGAAGCTGAGTTTGAACTGGAAGCGGAAGATCACGATGCGCTGAGCAAGCGATACAAACAAGTGCTCGCTTACAAGCAGGCGACGCAGCCGCTTAGTGCCAATTCCGCTGGCTGCACGTTCAAGAATCCGCCCGATGATCCGACCACCGGCGAGAAGCGTCCCGCTGGCAAACTCATCGACTTGGCAGGCCTCAAAGGCACCCGCATCGGCGGCGCGGAAGTCTCACCCCAGCATGCCAACTTCATCGTCTGTCACAAGGGCTGCACTGCCAGCGATGTGATTGCGCTCATCGAGAAAATGCAACAGGTGGTGCGCGATAAGTTCAACATCGAACTCGAACGCGAAGTCGTCATCTGGCCTTGAACCCCCTGCGATCCTGTGCGATCCTTTGCGACCCTGCCGCGCTCACTCCACTCACTGCGCGGGTAGCGCCCAAGGCGGATTCATCGGCACCGACTCGCTGTTCCACGTCAGCTTCCACAGATCTTCCAGTTTCGTCCAGCCCGATGACCCATCCACATAGCCATGCACCACGCCGCGATTGTGGCGATCCATGCAGACGCGGCCCGCTGCCGAGTTCTCCGCAAACAGATTCGCCGGCGGAGGGCTCACCGAACCCGGTCGATTGGAAAACCACGTATCCACCCAGTTCATATCGCTGAAGAACGGCGTCGTCGAAGGCGTCCGGGTCAGCTTGATGCTCTTCCAATGCTTGGCATGATCTGCCGCGTTGACCGAGGTGCCGTTGATATGGGCCGTGCGACCTGAGTGCATCCACGCGTTCCATCCGTAGCTGCCATAGTTCTTGCCCAGAAATCCCCAACCAGCACTGACCCAAGGCTGCCCCCATGCGGCTTTCACCGTGCCCCACCCTGCTGCATTCGCGCCAGCTTGTGACGCCTGATCGATCACCGTCTCGGGGCACATGCGAATCTGATCCATGTCGCCGGTGTATTCATCGATGAGTGTCATCCAAAACGAGCTGTAATACAGGCCGCCATCGTTGTCGTAAGGAAATATCTTGCCACGCCAGTAAGTGGAATACGCAATGGCAGCACCCGACAGCGAACGGGCATTGACCATGCAGACTGCGATGCGAGCCTGTTGCCTGGCCTTGGCTAAGGAAGGCAAGAGCAAGCTGATAAGCAAGGCGATGAGCGATACCACCAGCAACATCTCAATGAGCGTAAAGCCACGGCGAAGATGTGTTGATAATTGCGACACGTTCTTTTGACCCGAAGGTGAATACTTCTACTTCAAAACGTAGAAACCGCGAAACATGACATGCACAGCTACACTCAGAAGGCTTATAAAATCATACCATGCGTTGACCAGAACTCATCGCATCAGCCATAAACAATTCACTAAATACTCCCGCTCCTTCGCAGAGCCAGATGCTCTCGCTGCCATGCAACATCGCAGGCTGTGGCACGCTCGGATTCGGCGGCAGCACCGGCGACACCGGGGGAGCCGGGGGCTTGCGCCAGGGGAAGTTCTCACCACCAAAGGGCCCAATCGTGAACACATACACCAGCACCAGCAGAATCAGCACCATCACCAGGATCACGAACTTGCCCTTCCAGCTCGATCGCTGGCGGCCGGTCGCATCGTGAATCTGCTGCTGCGAGCGAGCCTCCCCGCTGGCCAGGGCTGCCTCTTCCTTAGCGAGCATGGCGAGATATTTCTCTTCCTCCTTGGGCCCGCCAATACGGGTGACGGAAGCGTAATGCCCCTCGCCAGTGGTGCGAGGCAGCACAAAGAAAACTCGTCCATCTTTGTCGCGAACGCTTCGGCCAATGTCCTTGTCACGGACACGAACGATCAGACCAGAGTACGGGCTGTTGATGTCTATCCACATGGCAGGCTCGGGGAAGGTGTGGGTGTCGGGTGTCGAGTTCGATGCGAATCATCTTCCATCTGGCGGCCCATCGAACCTGCGTAGCGTAACGGCCGACTGTTCTTTCGTGAAGTGGACACACCCCGCACCAGGGCAATCGCATGTACGTCGGGTGAGCGAAGCTCCCGCTGAGCTGATCCGTTGATGAGGCTTGTCTTGAGGCCCAAGAAACGGAGTTCGTCCGGCGGGCCACACTGGAATGGGTGCCCTGAATATCCCTTCATTTCTTCACGCCATTGCTCATGACAGTCTCCGCCGACGCCACGAGCGTGCCTTGGCGTAATTCGCGATCATCTTTTTTTGGAAAAGTGAAAGGTTGGGATTTTCAAGATGCCCAAGACGCAATTCTTTGGGAAACCGAGGTGGAGCGTGGGTTTTTCAGGAGTCCCCTTCTTCTGTCTTCATCTGTGTTCATCTGTGGTTTCATCACGCCTGACCCGTCAATCTCCTTTTTGCGCTCTTTGCGACTTTTCGCGGCCATCCCAGAACTTCGTTCGCCAAGGCGAACGGCTCAATAGCAAACGATGATTCAGTGTTCACTTTCGCTTTGCTGCGCTATTGCCTATACTTCATCGCTGAACGTTCCGCTTCTTTCACCCGCCTGCTTACGCGCATCGTCCCGGAGGCTTTTCATCCATGACGACCTCTCTGCGAAAATCATTTTTCTCGATCTTTTTCCTTGCGGTGCTGCTCTCTGTCTCACTGGCCCATGCGGCTCGTGAAGCGGTGCTGACGCTCAAGGATGGTCGCACCATCAAAGGCGAAGTGGCCGAGGAGGATGACAAAGCGGTCTCGCTGATCATCTCCGGCATCAAGACGCCTTATGCTCGCGAACTCATCAAGAGCATCGAGTACGTCAAGTCCGTCGAAGAGGAATACGCAGAAAAGCGCCCCAAGCTCAGCGATGATGACATTGCCGGTCGCTACCAACTGGCCCGCTGGCTCTACGACAAGAAGGCGTATGCACTGGCCAAGGCCGAGCTCAATGATCTGGCCAAGCGCGATCCCAAGAACGCGGATGTGAACCTGCTCAAGCGCATCGTCGATGAAAAAGCCAAGGATCTGGCCCCGCTGCCAACCCCCGGAACTACCCCCGGAACTACGCCGGGCACGACGCCTGACACGACCACACCTGACACTCCGACTGGTGATGTGAACTTGCCCAAGGATCGGCTCGACGCCAAGCAGATCAACCGCATTCGCCTGCTGGAGGTCAATGAGGATCTGAATCCGCGCATCACCATTCCGCCCAACGTGGTCGAGAAATTTCTGACCGAGTTTTCTGATAGCGATGAGGTTCCCAAGGGTGCCACCGCGCGCAACAAATTCAAAGCTCAGAAGGATATTGAAAAGCTCAAGGTGATGATGGCGGTGGGCGCGAACAAGTTCTACGAAGACATCATCAGCCACGATGATCCGCCAGCCATTCGCGACTTCCGCAACATTCACCGCAACTACATCCTCGCCTTCTGCGCCACCGCAGATTGCCACGGCGGTGCCAAGGGAGGTAGCTTCTTCCTCTTCAATACAGCAGCCAGCAGCAGCGAAACGATTCACACCAATTTCTACATCCTGACCCAGACCAAGACCAAGACGGCTTACATGGTCGATCGCGATTACCCCTCCAAGTCGCTGATCCTTCAGTATGGTCTGCCCGTGGGTAAATCAGCCAACCCGCATCCCGATGTGCCCGGCTTCAAGGCCCCGATGCTCACCGGCGAGAAGGATCGCACGTACCAGATGCTCATCGAGTGGATCACCAAATCGCTCTACCGCCCTGAGCCTAAGTACGACCTGAGATACACGCTGCCTTCCGTCGCCAAGCCCGCTAAGGCAGCGCCGCAAGTGACCCCGGCAGAGCCCAA
>Ga0105054_10006740_pt1 | contig 15926 bp, 17 predicted proteins | sample BON02_FD_78091 | JGI IMG/M metagenome (GOLD analysis project Ga0105054, IMG submission 78091) | Freshwater microbial communities from Lake Bonney liftoff mats and glacier meltwater in Antarctica - BON-02 (megahit assembly) | ecosystem: Environmental > Aquatic > Freshwater > Ice > Glacier...
CGATCTTCAGATCGCTCTCGCCCAGGGCGCGGAAATCGGTGGGCGGCGTCACGTCCTCGCCATGGACGAAGGCGAAATAGCCCCAGTCATAGGGCACGAACATGTCATCCTCCCAGTCCACCGGCAGATCGAAGGCCACATCGCCCAGATCGTGCAACCCGAACAGCCCGGTCTCGGCGGCGGCGGCAGTCAGGTTGGTGTCAAGGCCCAGCACCACATCGGCGTCGGTGCGCGCCCCCTCCAGCCGCAACCGGGCGAGCAACGCTGCACCATCGCCCGCCGCCACGAATTGCAGATCGCAGGCGCACACCGCCTCGAACGCGGTTTCCACCGCCGGGCCAGGGCCCCATTCGGTGACAAAGCTGTCATAGGTGTAAACGGTCAGGACGGGCTTGTCCTGGGCCATGGCCGGGCTGGCCAACAGCGCCAGGGGCAAAAGATATTTCATGTCGCACGATCCTCTCTGGGCCCCGACGGGGCGAAGCAGGTGATCGGAAGTGGGGAGAGACGCAATCTCACCTTCCCTCCGCCGGTTCTAGCCGGTTCAGGTTCGACGGGTTCGCTTGCGCATCTCAGCCTGAGGGCACCCCGAGGTCTGATCATACTAGTCGACCCCGCGCGCCCCTGCAAGACGGTCGCGCAGCCCTTCCCTTGCGCCCGCGATGGCACTAGGAACACAGCACCCAACCGGAGCCCGCCCCCCATGAGCCTGAACACCTTCGGCCACCTGTTCCGCGTCACCACCTGGGGCGAAAGCCACGGCCCGGCCCTCGGTTGCACGATAGACGGCTGCCCCCCCGGCGTGCCGATCGAGGCGGGCGCGCTGCAGCACTGGCTGGATCTGCGCAAGCCCGGGCAGAACAAATACACCACCCAGCGGCGCGAGGCAGACGAGGTTGAGGTTCTGTCGGGCGTGTTTGAGGGCGTCAGCACCGGCACCCCGATCCAGTTGACGATCCGCAACACCGACCAGCGGTCGAAGGACTACAGCGACATCGCCGGGAAATTCCGCCCCGGCCATGCCGACATCACCTATTGGCAGAAATACGCTGTGCGCGATCCGCGCGGCGGCGGGCGGTCGTCGGCGCGCGAAACAGCCGCGCGGGTGGCGGCGGGAGGCGTGGCGCGGGCGGCCTTGTCGGCTCTCGTGCCCGGCCTGTCGATCACCGGATACATGGTGCAGATGGGGCCACACGCCATCGACCGCGCGGCATTCGACCGGGACGAGATCGCGCGCAATTCGTTCTGGACGCCGGATGCCGACGCCGCTGCCCGCTGGGCCGGATACCTCGACGATCTGCGCAAATCCGGCAACTCCTGCGGCGCGGTGATCGAGGTTGTCGCCCAGGGCGTGCCCCCCGGCCTCGGCGCGCCGATCTATGGCAAGCTCGACACCGACCTCGCGGCGGCGATGATGAGCATCAATGCCGTCAAGGGCGTGGAAATCGGCGACGGCATGGCCTCGGCGGCCCTGACCGGCGAGGCGAATGCAGACGAGATATTCATCGGCAACGACGGTGCGCCGGTGTTTTCCAGCAACCATGCGGGCGGCATCCTGGGCGGCATCTCGACCGGTCAGGACGTGGTCGTGCGCTTTGCCGTCAAGCCAACGTCCAGCATCCTGAAACCTCGCCGGACGATCACGAAATCCGGCGAGGCGACGGAAATCGTCACCAAGGGCCGCCATGACCCCTGTGTCGGCATCCGCGCCGTGCCGGTGGGCGAGGCGATGATGGCCTGCGTGATCCTCGATCATCTGCTGCTGGACCGGGGCCAGACCGGCGGCGTGCGGGGGCGCATCGGATAGGCCCCCCGGTTCAGAACCCGAAGGCACCATAGGGCAGGAAGCGCACCATGTCGCCCGGGCGCACCTGTTGCGCGGGTTCGGCCAGTTCCACCAGCCCTTCCGCCCAGGACAGCCCCGATATCCGCCCCGACCCTTCCGAGCCGAACACCTCGACCCGGCCATCCCGCAGCCGGGCGCGCAGATATTCGCGCCGGCCCGCCTTCTTGCGCTTCTCGAATGCCGCAGGCACGTCGAAACCCATGGGCGCGCGCCAACCGGCCCCCGCCAGCAGGCCAAGGGCCGGGCGCGCGAAGATCAGCGCACAGACCAGCGCTGCCACCGGATTGCCGGGCAGCCCGAACACCGGCCTGCCGTTCCACACGCCCAGCGCCAGCGGCCGCCCCGGTTTCAGCGCGATCCGCCAGGCGGTCAGCGCCCCCGCCTCGCGCAAGATGGCCGACACATGATCCTCCTCGCCCGCCGAAGCGCCGCCCGAGGTGAGCACGGCGTCACACCCCGCCGTGTCCAGTCGGGCGCGCAGGGCGGCACGGTCATCGCCCACATGGCCAAGGTCAAGCGGCACGCAGCCCCAGCGCGCGACCAGCGCCAGCAGCATCGGGCGGTTGGCGTCATAGGTGCGGGCCGGATCGGCGGTGGCGCCGGGAGCGCACAACTCGTCGCCGGTCGACAGTACGCCCACGCGCAGGCGGGCGAAAACCGACACCTCGGCGCAGCCCACTGCCGCCAGCAGCGCCAGATCGGGGGGGCGCAACACATGGCCGCGGGGCAGGGCCAGAGCGCCCTGTGCCACATCTTCGCCCGCCCGGCGGGTATTGGCGCCGGGTTTGGGCAGGGCGGCGAAGGCGACATGATCGTGGGAAACGGTGCAATCCTCTTGCAATACGACCGTATCCACCCCGCCCGGCACCAGCGCGCCGGTCAGGATGCGCAGGGCATGGCCCGGCGGAACGATGCCACCAAACGGTGCTCCCGCCGCCGCGCGTCCTTCAACCAGCGGCAAATCCTGCCGCCCGGCGACAAGCGCGCCATGGGCAAAACCATAACCATCGACCGCAGCATTGGCGCCGGGCGGATTGGCCCGGGGCGCGTGGTGATCGCGCGCCGTGATGCGGCCATCGGTGGCGTGGGTCGGGACCGTTTCCACCGCCACCACGGGGTGCAACCTGTCGCGCAGCAGCGCCAGCGCCTCGTCCACCGGGGTCCAGTGCACGCCAGGGGGCAGGGCGAAACAGTCGTTGGAAAGCGCCTGTCGGGAATGCGCTTCGGCCATGCTGTGCGCAAACATCCGAGACAGCGACATTTCATGGCCGATACCGAGAATCCAGCCCTCTTCACAGCGCGCATTCATCGGCGGCGAATCAAGCAGTTCTGACAGTCGACCTGCCTGTTGCAATGGCCACATAGCCTCGGCCATAACGACCACTTGCGCGGCATCCCTGATCGGCACGCTGATCGGCACGCTCTGACCAGTCTTCTTTACCAGAAAGCGGGGCAGGTCAGGATCGGTCGTCATCCGTTCTGCAACCTCGGCCTTCAGAAGCGAAGGCCAAACCTCGACCAACTGCACCGGTGCACGGCCGTCATCAAAGGGCCATACGCCGATACTGTCGCCATGGCGGGCGCGCAGTCGCGCAAGACAGGCCATTCCAGTCATCGCCTGCGATCCGACAGCGCCGCCGCCTCCCATCTGCCAGACCGTGAAACTGCCTTTCGCGTTCCTCTCGACCATGCGCCTGGCCTCCAGACCCTCGGGCATGTCTGGCTGTCTGCGTTGCAACCCCGCAATATCGGATTGCAGACCATTGAACCAGAACGGGCCATCACCAGGCCATCGAGCGTTCAGGCGCGCGGCGAGGTGAAATCGCCCCTCACCTTTCGGCAGAGACTTGAAAGCATTGGCGAACCAGTCCCACAAGGCGCGTGGGTCGGGGCTGCCGCCGATGCGCGCAGCGGCCCCGGCAGGATAGCCGAACGGAAAGTCAAAGCCGATCATCAATTTACGCCCGGCATCACGCTCGGCAATGATGAGATCGTTCAACCAGACTTCCGCGGTACGGACGTTTCGCAGGTAAACAGGGGCTTCAGCCCGCACATCACGGGCAACGGCTGCCCAGATCGCATCAGCCTTCGGCCGAGGGCCGGTGTCCGGGGCACCCGACCAATCCACCATCGCGAAGGTATCAAACCTCACAACCCCACCTCGCCCGCGATGAAGTCGGCGATGGCGGCTGTGTCGTCCAGGTGAAACAGCGCCCGCCCCGGCACCTCCAGATCAACATCCGACGCCACGGCGCGGATCGTCGGATCGTTCGGCGCGATCAGCGGGTTGGCCGTGGCCGCGCGCCAGGCCTCGACCTTGGGGTGGCTGTCGCGCTTCCACCCCTCGATCAGGATCAGATCGACAGGATCAAGCCGCGCCAGAAGCTCGACCAACGACGGTTCGGGCGCGCCGCGCAACTCGCCCATCAGCGCCCAGCGGTTGGCCGAGGACAACAACACCTGTTGCGCGCCCGCCATGCGGTGGCGGTGGCTGTCGCGCCCCGGGTGATCGACGTCAAAGCTGTGGTGGGCGTGCTTCAGGGTGGAAACCCGCAGCCCCCGGGCGGTGAATTCGGCCACCAGCCGCTCGATCAGCCCCGTCTTGCCGGCGTTCTTCCAGCCGGTGACGCCATAGATCTTCACAGCATCGCCTCGGCCCGCGCGAGATCCTCGGGGGTGTTGACGTTGAAGAACGGATCGCCCCCGACGAACAGCGCCTCGGCCGCGCCATGGCGGTCGGTCCAGTGCACCACCTTGCGCAAACCACCTTGCAAGGCGGCGCGCAGATCGTCGCGAAGCGCCACGGGCCAGAGGCCAAAGGTCGGATGCACCCCGTCCGGCGTCGCCGCCAGCGCAAGGGGCGCACCCGTGGCCAGCAGGCGCGGCACCAGATCGCAGGGGAAGAACGGCGTGTCGGCGGCGGCGGTCACGATATGTCCGGCGCCCTGTTCGGCGGCCCAGTCCAGCCCCGCCAGAACCCCCGCCAGGGGCCCCGCGAACCCGTCGATGGTATCGCGGATCACCGGCAGGCCCAGCCCGGCAAAGCGCAAGGGATCGCCGTTGGCATTCAGCGCAAGGCCCGCAACCTGCGGCTCCAGCCGGGCCACCACATGGCTCAGGATCGTGCCTGCACCCAAGGGCAGCAACCCCTTGTCACCGCCGCCCATCCGCCGGGCCAGACCACCGGCCAGGATCACGCCGAGGGGTTGGTTCATGGTGCCTCCTGTTTTTGCCAGCGGGCCGTGCGGATGTATTCCACAGCCAGCAGCCCCGCCGCAAGGATCAGCACAGCCGGGGACACCAGCAGCACCGCCGCCGCCAACAACCCGCCCAGCAGCAATGCGCCCCACAGGCGGAACGCGCGGGCATGACGGCATGCGGAAGGCGGGCACAGATCGGGCCGGGGCAGGCCGAACAGCATGACCCGGGTGCGCAACCGGCGCACCGGAAACTTGCGCGTGGCGGCGCTGCCTGGACCGGGCACATCGAACGGATGTTCTCGCGGCCAGTCGAGCCTGCGCAACAGATCGGACGGGCAGCGGTGCATCGTGTCGAGCAGGGCAAACCAGTGGCCCCGGCACAGCAGCAGCACGGCCATGGCGGCGCACAGACCGCCCAGCAGGGCCCAGAATACCCATCCCATGGTCACGCCGCTCCGCGCCAGGCCGACAGGCGGGCGCGAAACGCACCTGGGGTCAGGCCCGGGGGCAAGGCGTCATCGGGAACCGGGTGGATCATCGCGCCGATGCGCAGGGCAGTGGCACCCTGCGTGTCGATCACCGCGTCGATGGCCGCCCAGTGGATGTGCGACTGTCCGGTGGCGTTTGTGAAATACCGGCTGGTGGCGTCGAACCGCGCCTCGGTATCGCCTTCGCGGGCGAGACGCGTGGCGGTGAAGGCTGACAGTTTGGCCACCTGGCGGCGGTGCATGGCGAACCAGAATACCATGCCCAGGCCGAACCCGAACAGCGCACCGTTGACCGCCGCGGTCCCGAGGATGTCAAGCAGCCCCGAGGATGCCGCCACCCCCACGATCAGCCCGGCAACCATCATCGGCACCATGAACCGCAAGGGAAAGCGCCGCGCCTTCATCTGATCCCAGGGTTCCTGCCATGCGGTCATGGCGCGGCTCACCAGATCGGGGGTCGGGTGAAAGCGCAGGGTCACAGGCTCAGTCATCGCCGCCGCCCTTGCGCGACGACCGGCGCGGCTCATCCGCTACCACCGACAGATCGGCGTCGCGCACCAGCCGGTCTTCGCCCGACAGACACACGAACCGCCGCCCGCGCATCCGCCCGATCAGCGTCAGGCCCACCTGCTGCGCGATCTCGACCCCCCAGGCAGTGAAGCCCGACCGGGACGCCAGCACCGGAATGCCCATCAGCGCCGTCTTGATCACCATTTCCGAGGTCAGCCGCCCGGTGGTGTACATGATCTTGTCGCCCGCGCTGACCCCCTCGCTCAGCATCCAGCCGGCGATCTTGTCCACGGCGTTGTGACGGCCCACATCCTCCATATAGACCAGCGGGCGATCCTGTTGGCACAGCACCGACCCGTGGATGGCTCCGGCGTCCAGATACAGCGACGGCGTGCGGTTGATCCGGTCGGCCAGCGCATAGAGCCACGAGGTGCGCACCTGCGCGGCGGGCAGGGTCAGCCCCTCCAGCCCCTCCATCATGTCGCCGAACACCGTGCCGACGGCACAGCCACTGGTGCGGGTCTTCTTCTTCAGCTTCTCCTCGAACGTCGTGGTGCCGTCGGTGCGCACCACGACGACGCGCAATTCTTCATCATAGTCCACACCCCGGATCGCCTCGCCATCGCGCAGCATCCCCTGATTGCGCAGGAAACCCAGCGCCAGATATTCTGGATAGTCGCCGATGGTCATCGCGGTGACGATCTCGGCGCCGTTCAGGAAGATGGTCAGCGGCCGTTCCTCGACCACCGAAATCGGCCCCACGGCGCCAGTGTGATCGACCCCGACGATCTGCCGGGTCAGACCGGGGCGAGAGGGGTCGGGGGCGATCAGAAAGGGCGTGTCGGGGTCGGGATTTCGCATTTGAACCTCGGGCGCGGGCTGCGTAAGACGGTCGTTGCAACCTAGGACATTCCCATGACAGGCTCCACACCCAAATCCGCCTATCGGCGCGGCCTTCGTGACGGTGCGCCGTTCCTCATCGTGCTGGTGCCCTTTGCCCTGCTGTTCGGCGTGGTGGCCACCGAGGCGGGGCTGACCCCGGGCCAGACGATGGGCTTCAACGTGCTGGTCATCGCGGGGGCGGCACAGTTCACCGCCGTGTCGCTGATGCAGGAGGGCGCGCCGCTGTTCGTCGTGCTGTCCACGGCGCTGGCGGTGAACCTGCGCATGGCGATGTATTCCGCCGCGCTGGTGCCGCACCTCGGGGCGGCGCCGCTGTGGCAGCGCGCCGTCGTCGCCTATATGAACGTCGACCAGACCTATGCGTGCAGCGTCGTGGAATACGAACGCCGCCCCGACATGACCCTGGCCGAGAAACTGGCGTTCTTCTTCGGCCTTGCCACGCTGATCCTGCCCTTCTGGATCGGTTTTGCATGGGTTGGCATTTATGCGGCGGCGGCGATCCCGCCCGCCTTCGCGCTGGATTTCGCCATGCCCATCGCATTTATCGCGATCATCGCGCCGTCGCTGAAATCGCTGGCCCATGTGGCAGCGGCGCTGACCTCGGTCGTTGCGGCGCTGCTGCTTGCGTGGTTGCCCTCAGGGCTCGGGCTGCTGTTGGCGGCGGGGTGCGCGATGGCGGTGGGGGCCGCTGTGGAAACCGTGACGGAGCGGCGGGCATGACTTTCACCACCGCCGAAATCTGGGCCGTGATCGTGCTGCTGGGACTTGGCACCTACCTGATCCGGTTCTCGTTCCTGGGCCTGATCGGCGACCGGCCGATGCCGCCCTTCGTGCTCAAACTGCTGCGCTATACGCCCGTGGCCGTGCTGCCCGGCATGGTGGCGCCGCTGGTCCTGTGGCCGGGCGCCACGGGGGGCGAACCAGACCTGGCGCGCGGCCTTGCGGCGCTGGCGGCCTTTGGCATCGGCCTTGCGACGCGCAGCACGATCTGGGCGATGCTGGGCGGCGCCGGAATGCTCTACGCCGCGCTGTTCGCGCTGGGATAGGCCAGGGCCAGCGCCGCGCGTTCCGGCCCTGCCTTGGTGGTCCAAGCTGTGAACTGCACTGGACTGACGCTGCTCACTTGCAAATCGCCTCGCTGGCTAAACCGCGAGGCTTGCTCAAGGGCTGGTGTTTCTTTCTTCCAACATTTTCAAAATGCGATCCAACCGGGCATCTTGGGCTGCATTAACTTCACGCTGGGCGTCAATCGACTCCTCAACAGCGCCCATCGCAACTATTCCGCTATCGAATCTGTCGCTCGCGTAGGCAAGAACTGCGAATACCAATCCTATCGCTCCAAAAATGCCGATGAAGCCGGACATGACGAGCGGCCAAAATTTCGGCATCTGATCGAGCTTCGCCAAAATTTCAGCAAACCGGGCGTCGTTCTGTGCCTTCACCGCTTCCATAAACTTGTCCACATATCCTTGAGTTTCCGCGTCCACAGCTGGCCCTCCGCCTCCACCGCCGCCCTGTAAGTTGATACCCGAAAGATTAACATTCTCGTACCTCTCCGGGCTGTCGTTGTTGCCCGCGGGAGTGGAGAGATTAACAACTTGCCCCATCACTCGTTTCTCGACCAGTTTTTGAGGCCCAGAAAGCTACGAATGACCAGTTCATCGCCACCCCCACCACCAACGGCGAGAGCGTGAATAAACTGCATAGTGCTGAGTGCCCTTCCTTCGAAGATGAACTCACAAGCGTCAAAATCACAGTTAACTAAAGGTGGCGGCCTGCCACCCTCAAAACGAGCTTGCAATTTCGAAATATCCTATCACGGAACTCAGCGTAATCGAGGCGAACGATTTGCCCTTCGATAACGTCACGTTCCATGTAGCCTCACTTTCAAACAGCTGACGCAATATTGTGCGACAAAAATTCGGTTCGTCAACTGGACCGGTGCCTGCGCAAAATACGGTACACTTTCAATTTTGTAAACAAAGGAAAAATCCACTCAGCCCCCGATCATCTCGGACTGACGCACGATCACCTCGGCCTGGCGCATCGACGCGATGTCGACCAGCCGCCCCTTGTAGACCGCCGCGCCCTGCCCGTCGCGCTTGGCCTGCTCCATCGCGGCCAGAATCTCGCGCGCCTCGGCCACGGCTGCGGCAGATGGGGTGAACACTTCATTGGCCAGCGCCACCTGTTTCGGGTGGATTGCCCATTTGCCCACCATCCCCAGCGTGGCCGAGCGCAGGGCCTGGGCGCGGAACCCCTCGTCATCGCTGAAATCGCCGAACGGCCCGTCGACCGGCAGCACGCCATGGGTGCGGCAAGCGGCGACGATGGCGGTCTGCGCCCAGTGCCATGGGTCGGACCAGTATTTCTGACCGTCGCGGTGCATATAGTAATTCTCCTGCGTCCCGCCGATCCCGGTGGTCTGCATGCCCATGGAGGCGGCGAAATCTGCCGCGCCCAGGCTCATCGCCTGCAGGCGCGGCGAACTGGCGGCGATTTCCTCGACATGGCTGAGACCGGCAGCGGTTTCGATGATCACCTCCAGCGCGATCCGCCTGCTCCGCCGCTTCGCCGCCTCGACCGCCGTGACCAACGCATCCACTGCATAGACATCCGCCGCACAGCCCACCTTGGGGATCATGATCTGGTCGATCCGCTCGCCCGCCTGTTCCAGCACGTCCACCACATCGCGGTACCAATAGGGCGTGTCCAGCCCGTTTATCCGCACGCTCAGGTGCTTTGTCCCCCAGTCGATATCGTTGATCGCCGCGATGATATTGGCCCGCGCCGCCGGTTTGTCGGCGGGCGCCACGCTGTCCTCAAGATCGAGGTTGATCACATCCGCCGCACTGGCCGCCATCTTCTCGAAGATCGCCGGGCGCGATCCGGGGCCGAACAACTGGCAGCGGTTGGGCCGCGCGGGGGGGCTGGGCTGGAGACGGAAGGACATGGAAGGCCTCGCAAGATAATTACGGAATTTGGTGCCGCACGAGTAGGATATTGCGCCGCTGCGCACAACCCGCTGCACCGCAGAAAGTGTCGCCTGACGCGGCGCGTTTTGCTAGGGTGACGCGACAGGGGGCGCCATGCAACATCTGAAACTCTTCACCTCGCTGTGGGCAATGCAGCCGCACGATCAGACCAGGGTCAAACTGCCCCTTGAGCAGGTGTGCGAGATGGTCGCCGAGGCCGGGTATCACGGCCTGGCCATCGACCTTGGCGCGGCGGACGTGTCCGTGGCCCATGCCGTGCGCCCGCACCTCGAACGCCATGGCCTGACGCCGCTCATCGTGGCGTTTCCCAAGACGGTCGCAGGGTTTGAGGACACGCTGCTGATGGCCCGCGATTTCGGCGCGCCCTTCGTCGACGTGATCGGTCAGGTGATGCCCATCGACCTTGGCGCGATGGAAACCGTGATCCGCACCTGGATCGACATGGCCGACCGCATCGGTGTGCCGATCCAGTTTGAAACCCACCGCAACTGCGTCACCAACGATCTCTACACCACCCTGCAACTCATCGACCGCATCCCCGAAATGCGCCTGTGTGCCGACCTGTCCCACTACGTCGTCGACCGCGAATTCTGGTATCCCATGTCAGACCATGACCTGGCCCTGATCTCCCGCATCCTGCGCCGCTCCGACAGCTTTCAGGGCCGCGTCGCCAGCCGCCAGCAGATTCAACTGCAACTGGGGTTTCCCCAGCACCGCAAATGGGTCGACCTGTTCAAGGGCTGGTGGCGCGAGGGGATGGCAGACTGGCGCGCCCGCAATCCCACGGGCGAGTGCATCTTCATCTGCGAACTGGGTCCGCCCGAATACGCGATGACCGGCCCCGACGGGCGCGAGATGTCGAACCGCTGGGAGGAGGCGTTGCAGATCAAATCTTGGGTCGAAGACATCTGGCACGACCTTGAACGCTCCGGCACCCCCTGATTCTTTCTTGCCTGAAATATCTCCGCCGGAGGCGCACATCTGCCAAGGTTGCCCCAGGTCGGCGGTCATCCCGCCACCTTGCGCAAGTTTCCGGCGCAGATGGCGCGAACCTGCGAATATACTTTCGAAATGCCGACCGCCAACGGTGAATTCAGGATCACCTTTCACCCCGATCCCCTATAAACCGGCAAAACCCCCAGAAGGACCGTGGTCATGATCCAGAAACCCTATCTCCTGTTCCTCGGCGATGCGCCCGATGCCCTGGCCGCCAAGGTGGCCCAAGGGATCAAGGACTGGAACCCCGAGGTGGCTCTGGGCCAGTTGCGCCTGCCCGGCTGCGGCGCCGACATGGGCCTGCCCGACATGACCCTGGAACAGGCCAAGGCGGCTGGGGTCAAGACCGTAGTGATCGGCGTGGCCAACCGGGGCGGCGTGATTTCCGACAAGTGGAAGGTCGTGCTGGTCGAGGCGATCAAGATGGGGTTCGACCTCGCCGCCGGGCTCCACAACCTCTTGCGCAACGAAAATGACCTGATCTCGGCTGCGCGCATGCACGGCCCCACCCTGCACGACGTGCGCATCCCCACCGAGGCCTATCCCATCGCCAACGGGAAAAAACGCACGGGCAAACGCTGCCTGGCCATCGGCACCGACTGTTCCATCGGCAAGATGTACACCGGCATGGCGATGGACCGCGAAATGCAGGAGCGCGGCCTGAAATCCACCTTCCGCCCCACCGGGCAGACCGGCATCCTGATCACTGGCGGCGGCGTGCCGCTGGATGCGGTAATCGCCGATTTCATGGCGGGTGCGGTGGAATACCTGACCCCCGACAACGACGCAGACCACTGGGATCACATCGAGGGGCAGGGCAGCCTGTACCACATCTCGTATTCCGGTGTGACCATGGCGCTGATCCATGGCGGCCAGCCCGATGCCATGGTCCTGTGCCACGAACCGACCCGCACCCACATGCGCGGGTTGCCCGACTATCCCCTGCCCTCGCTGGAAGATTTGCGCGACATGGCCCTGCCCATCGCGCGCATCGTCAACCCCGCCTGTCGGATCACCGGCGTGTCGATCAACACCAAGGCGCTGGACGAGGCGGCGGCAAGGAAGCTGATCGCCGAGACCGAGGATCGCATGGGCCTGCCCTGCACCGATCCGTATCGGTTCGGCACGGCCAACCTCGTCGACGCGCTGCTGGATTTGTGATGCAGCGCACCGTCACCCACGACACGTTCCGCCTGGCCGAGGCCTTCACCATCTCGCGCGGTTCGCGCACCGAGGCGAAGGTGCTGACCGTGCATCTGGACGACGGCACCGACAAGGGCTGGGGTGAATGTGTGCCCTATGCCCGCTATGGCGAAACGCTTGAGTCGGTGACGGCGCAGATCGAGGCCCTGCCGCTCGACATCACCCGCGCCCGGTTGCAAGAGGTGATGAAGCCGGGTGCCGGGCGCTGCGCCATGGATGCGGCCCTGTGGGACATCGAGGCAAAGCGCACCGGCAAACGGGTGTGGCAACTGGCCGGGCTGGCGCAGCCGGGGCCGGAAATCACGGCCTTCACCCTGTCCCTCGACACCCCCGAAAACATGCGCGCAGCGGCGGCAAGGAATGCCCACCGCCCGCTGCTGAAGATAAAGCTGGGCACGCCCGACGACATGCCCCGGCTGGAGGCTGTGCGCGCCGGGGCGCCGAATGCCGAAATCATCGTCGACGCCAATGAGGGGTGGAGCGCGGATGTCTACTCCGACCTCGCCCCCCACCTCGTGCGCATGGGCGTGAAACTGGTCGAACAACCCATGCCCGCCGGACAGGACGCCATGTTGGGCGAAATCGCCCGCCCCCTGCCGGTTTGCGCCGACGAGTCGTGCCACGACCGCCACTCATTGCCCGACCTGCTGGGCAAATACGACATGATCAACATCAAGCTCGACAAGACCGGCGGGCTGACCGAGGCGCTGTTGCTGCGCGACGCGGCGATGAAACAAGGCTTTGCCATCATGGTCGGCTGCATGGTCGGCACATCGTTGGCCATGGCGCCTGCCGTCCTGCTGGCCCAGGGCGCGGCGTTCACCGACCTTGACGGGCCGCTTCTGCTGGCCAAGGATCGCGCCACGCCGCTACAGTTTGACGAGCGCGGCGTGCATCCGTCCACGCCCGCGCTGTGGGGCTGAGCCTCACGGCAAGGTGACTGCCCATTTCAGGCGTATCGGCCCAAGGTGTGCGCGATCCCGCACCGGAGCCTGCCCATGCGCCTGATCACAACCCTGATCGCCCTGTGCCTCGCCACCCCCGCACTTGCCTGCGGCCCCGAAACCGACTGCGTGATCGGCGACCGGACCTATCGCCTGTATGTCCCAGACGGGGCCGAAACCCCCATGGGTGCGCTGCTGTTCGCCCATGGCTATCGCGGATCGGCGGCGGGGGCGATGCGCAACGCGGCGCTGCGCAGGCTGGCAGACGAACAGGGGATGGCCCTGATCGCCCTGAAATCGACGGGCGACGACTGGAACCTCGCACACCGCCCCCGCGCCCCCGAACAGGCGATGGCTGCGGAATACGGCTATGTCGCCGATGTCCTGGCCGATGCCGCGACCCGCGTGAAGCTGGACGATGGCAAGCTGGTGATGTCGGGCTTTTCCGCTGGCGGCATGATGACCTGGACCATCGCCTGCGGCATGTCCGAACGCTTTGCCGGGTTCGTGCCCATGTCGGGCACGTTCTGGGCGCCGTCGCCCCCCACCTGCACCACGCCGCCCGCCAACATCGTGCACATCCACGGAACCGAGGACGGCACCGTGCCGCTGGCCGGGCGCCCCATCGGACCGACGAAACAGGGCGATGTGCGTGCCGTTCTGAACATGTATGCCGGTTACGGCGGCTATGCCCGGGGCGAAACCCGCGCGGCGCCGGCCGACACTCAATGCGCGCAGGCCCGCAACCCGGAGGGCAAGCTGCTGGAGTTCTGCACCTTCGCGGGCGGCCACAGCTTTTCCGTCGCGCGATTGCGCTATGGGATCGAACAGGTGCTGGGCAAGTCTTGACAGCCGCGCGGCGCTGACCCACTCCGGGACGACACAACGCCGAAAGGAGCCCGGATGACCCGCACCGTATATCTGAACGGAGAGTACCTGCCCGAAGATCTTGCCAGGGTGTCGATCTTCGACCGGGGCTTCCTGTTTGCCGATGGCGTCTATGAGGTGACTTCGGTTCTGGGTGGCAAACTGCTCGACTTCGACGGCCACGCCGTGCGCCTTGCCCGCTCGCTCTCCGAACTGGGCATGGCCAACCCGATCACCAAGGATGACCTGTTGCAGGTACACCGCGAACTGGTGCGCCTGAACGACATCGATGACGGCCTGATCTATCTGCAGATCACCCGTGGCGCCGCCGACCGCGATTTCGCCTATCCCGCCGAGGGCACACCGCAAACGGTGGTGCTTTTCACCCAGTCCAAACCGGGGCTTGCCGACAGCCCCCTGGCGCAGACCGGCCTGAAGGTGATCAGCATCGAGGATCAGCGCTGGGGTCGGCGCGACATCAAGACGGTGCAACTGCTGTATCCGTCCATGGGCAAGATGATGGCCAAGGCCGCCGGCGCCCACGATGCCTGGATGGTCGAGGACGGGTTCATCACCGAAGGCACGTCCAACAACGCCTATATCGTGAAGAACGGCAAGATCGTGACCCGCCACCTGGGCCACGAAATCCTGCAAGGCATCACCCGCGCCGCCGTTCTGCGCTTTGCCCGCGAGGCACAGATGGAGGTCGAGGAGCGCGCCTTCACTCTCGACGAAGCACGGGATGCCGACGAGGCGTTCATCACCTCGGCGTCGATGTTCGTGATGCCGGTGGTCGAGATGGACGGCGTCCCCATCGGCACCGGCAAGGTGGGTCATGTGGCCACTCGTCTGCGCGAAATCTATCTGGACGAAAGCCGCAAGGCGGCGGTTTGATGCGTTTCGGGAAATAGCCCGGTACATGGTTTATCGCCAATGTCGCGAGAATGCGAAGCGTGGCAGGGCATTGGCGATGCAGGTTTTTCCTTACAAGCAGGGTTCGGTGAATCCGCCAGGCTCAGGAAGCATGGACCAGATGCCGGCTACACAAAAGACCGGACACTCTCCGAGCGCCTGATCAACCTCGACGTCGACCGCCAGAAGGTCAAGGACAGCCCACCATGGGACCCGGCGCTGCCGCTTGACCGGGAGCACGAGAACCGCATGGCAGGACACTTTGCCAGGGCCGACCCCGATCTCGCGCCCGACCCGCTGGCAAAGCCACTGAACCCTGACTGGCGATGACTGCCCTCGCGGCATCGCGCGCGCATGCCGCGCCCACCGACAGACTGGCCCATGATCCGACCCGACGATGATCTGGATCAACACCCATGCAACCGCCCTGGGATACCCCTCCCTCCAACGATCCCCGTTGCGCGTTCTCGAAAGGAACCTTCCCATGAGCCTTCACATCGGCGATATCGCCCCCGATTTTTCTGCCGACACCTCGACCGGAAAGATCAGTTTTCACGACTGGATCGGCAAGGATTGGGTATTTTTCTTCAGCCATCCCGGTGATTTCACGCCCGTCTGCACGACCGAAATCGGCCGCACCGCGCAACTGGCCGACGAATTTGCCAAGCGCCATGTCAAACCCCTGGGAATCTCGACCGATGGTGTTGCCGAACACCTGAAATGGATCGAGGACGTGAACGACACCCAGGACACAACCGTGAAATTCCCGATTGTCGGCGACCCGGACAGCACGGTGGCGCGGCTGTACGACATGATTCACGCCCACGAAAGTTCGACAGCGGCGGTGCGGACGGTCTTTATCATCGACCCCGACAGGAAGATCCGCCTGACGATGACCTATCCGATGAACGTCGGGCGCAATTTCGACGAAATTCTGAGGGTGATCGACGCGCTTCAGACGGGCGATGCAAAGCATATCGCCACCCCCGCAGACTGGACGCCGGGCGACAAGGTCATCATCCCGCCGTCGATCAAGACCGCCGAGGCGGAAAAGCTGTTCC
>Ga0105054_10006743_pt1 | contig 15924 bp, 18 predicted proteins | sample BON02_FD_78091 | JGI IMG/M metagenome (GOLD analysis project Ga0105054, IMG submission 78091) | Freshwater microbial communities from Lake Bonney liftoff mats and glacier meltwater in Antarctica - BON-02 (megahit assembly) | ecosystem: Environmental > Aquatic > Freshwater > Ice > Glacier...
ACTTACTGTTTCGCGTCAAAATTATCCCCTAAAATTATTAGGGTCAAAAATATTAATCGCTAGTCGGGCCCTCGGTCATTAAACGGTACATGCGCTCAAGATCGTCGAGGTCGGCAAAATGAATTACAACCTTTCCATTTTTCTCGAGCATCGTTACATTGACCGTCGTGCCGAGATGCTCGGCCAACAAATTCTCGAGTTCAAGCAACCCCGCTGGTCGTAATGTGCCGCGTTCTGTTTTAGAATTGTCAGTACCACTTTTGGTACTCTTCGTTGTGCTGGGTTTTGTCGCACTGATTGCTGGATTTTGTTGTTCGCGCACTGCGTTTTCGATTGCACGCACCGTCCAACTTTCTTGCGCGGCACGTTTGGCTAGTCGCTCCTGAAAAGTCCGGTCTGGAGTACCCATTAAGGCCTTAGCGTGACCAGCAGAGAGTTGTCCATCGGCCAGCAGCAGTTGGATCGATGGCGGAAGTGAAAGAAGTCGGATGGCGTTCGTAATCGCGGAACGACTTTTGCCCACTTTTTCGGCAATAGTTTCGTGGGTCATCCTAAAATCATCCAACAGTTGCTGATAGGCCGCCGCCTCTTCAAGCGCGGTGAGGTCTTCTCGGTGCAGGTTTTCAACGAGGGCCTGCTCCACTGACGAAACATCGTCTGTAACCCGAATAATCGCCGGAATAATGCTTAACCCTGCCCTCGATGCTGCCCGCCAGCGCCGCTCGCCGGCGATCAACTCGAAACGACCGTCTTTTGCGGGCCGGACCAGCACTGGCTGCAGTAAACCGATCGCCCGAATTGATGCCGTAAGTTCGCTAAGCGCCTCTTCGTCAAAGTGTATTCGGGGCTGATTGGGATTGGGATCGATTGCCGAGATCGCAATTTCGCGTAAACCTGACGTCGCGGGCACGGCCGTACCCGTTTGCGGACCAATGTCCGATGGGATCAGCGCGCTGAGACCTTTACCGAGTCCGCTGTGGCGGGCCACCGCTCACCTCCAGTGCTACTGCTCGATAGGCCTTGGCGCCAGCCGAAGACGGGTCAAAGGTGATTATCGGCTTGCCGTGTGATGGCGCCTCGGCCAAACGAACTGTATGTGGGATAACGGTTTGGCAGACTTTTCCGCCGAAGTGCTCGCGAACCTCGCCAACGACATCGCTCGACAACTTGGTACGCGAATCGAACATCGTGCAGATAATCGTCGAAACACCCAGGCCGGGGTTGAGGTTACGGCTGACCAGGTCGACGTTACGCAGCAACTGCCCGAGGCCCTCGAGAGCGTAATACTGACATTGCACGGGCACTATAACTTCGTGCGCCGCCGTCAATCCGTTAACAGTAAGCAAACCTAGCGATGGCGGGCAATCGATCATTACGAAGTCAAACTGGTCGGAAATGGCGTCAATCGCCTTCTTTAGTCGGGTTTCGCGGCCCATCGCGGGCACCAGTTCGATCTCGGCGCCGGCCAAATCTAGGCTGGCCGGAGCCACGAAGAGATTCTTTACCGCCGTCGCCACCAGGCAGTCTTCGAGCGGGGCGTCGTGTAGCAGCACATGATAGATGGTGGTTTCAAGATCTCTGGTCTCTAGGCCAAGACCTGTCGAGGCGTTGCCCTGAGGGTCTAGGTCAATAATCAGAACCCTGTAGCCCTGCTCGGCCAAGCAGGCGCCGAGATTAATGGTCGTGGTGGTCTTGCCCACGCCCCCCTTTTGGTTAGCGAAAGCCATGATTCGTGGCAGTGGCTGACGTTTAGTGGGCGTGGCAGTTTTGGCCATGGTACCGCAAGGCTAATCCAAAAGAGACTGTGGTTGGCGGATGTTCCACGTGGAACATTCAAGTATAAGGTCGTCGTTTTGGCTGGCTCTAATTTATTTTAGATGTCTCAATGTTCCACGTGGAACATTGCCAAGGGCCCGACCCGGGTTGGCCCAACGACCCCCAAGCCGATCAGGTCAACGCCAGCCCAGCGGTCCCCGATTTCATCTGGTGGCTCGCTGATCACAACTACCCCGCCAGGCCTTACTAGTTGGGCCGACCACGCCAAGGTCTGTAACGGCGGCCCGAAACCCCTGCTAATCGCCGCATCAAATCTGCCCTGCCACGACTCCTGGGTGCGAATCTTGTCGACATCGGCGCAAACGGCCGCGACCTGATCGCTCTTGCCGAGCAAGGCAATTGCTCGAACGAGAGCGTCGACCCGTTTCTGGCGACGATCGACGAGTGTGACTCGCAGTTCTGGACGGGCAACAGCAACTATTAACCCTGGAACGCCAGCCCCGCTGCCGAGGTCGATGACTTCGCGTGCCTCAACGGGGATGGCGTCGGCAAACCAAGAGGCATGGCGGATGATTTCAAATAGGGGACTGGACCCCAAAGCCCCAATACGTTGGGCCTCGCCCAACACTCGCAGCAAACCCTGATGCGAAATGGGCGGGTCGGTCTGGGGCTGCACCCCAGTCAGAGTAGTTGCGGCTAGGCCGGAACTACGACTACTCGGCGCTGTGGATCTTCACCCTCTGAGCGCGTAGCGATACCTTCGGCGTCGGCAAGCGTGTCGTGGATGATCTTGCGATCGGCCGAGTTCATCGCCTCAAGCGCGCGGGGTTCACCGCTGGCCAAAACCTCGGCGGCGACTTTCAATGAAAAGCGGCCCAGGGCCTCGCGACGACGCTCGCGGTAACTGCCCATGTCAACCCGCAGATGGGTTTCGTGGTCGCCGAGGCGCCGTTGGCTGACAACGCGGGTTAAGTCTTGCACGGCCATCAAAGTGGCGCCGCGCTGGCCGACGAACACATTTAAGTCGTCACCGTTGACCTGAATATCGATGTCGTCATTATCAATTGTGGCCACGACATTGCCCGTCAGGCCTGCGGCCTTGAGTATGCCCTCAAGAAATGTGGCTGCGGCGGCACTGACAGTGGCCGCCTCGACCTTGGGTTGATCGGCGCGGTCTTGTCTTGCACCATCGTCGTCGGTATCTGGGCGCTCGGCACGCGGCTTGCGCTCGCGCGGTGGGCGGGTGCTCGATTCGCGGCGCGGGCGCGGCTCGTCGGCAGGACGGGCGCCGGGGCGACGTGATGCGCTCTTTGCGCCACGCTCGCGGCGCTCATTTTTAGCGCGAGGGCTGGTCGGACGAATTCGTGCGCGCACGCGAGCCTCGCCACGGGTGCGACCGAACAAACCTTGCTTGGGTTCATCAATAACTTCGAACTCGGCGTCGTCTTCGGCAATACCAAGTTGATCAAGTGCAAGATTTTTTGCTTCTTCAATTGTTGCAGCGGTTGTTTCTACCCATTCCATGATGATTCCTTTTTATTAGTCGCGTTTTTTGCCTGGTGCCTGCGGGCGTTGCGCGGGTCTCGCAGAAGGCGTTGGCTTATTCTTTGGTGCAGTAACTCTCTTGCTTATAAATGGTTCGTTCTTCGGTGACGTAGGTTTTTTGTCCGGACTCTTTTTCTTCGAATCGTCCTTGTCGTTCTTGGCCATGTCCCGCGCTTGAGCGCTAGCAGCCTGCGCCTGTTGACCGATCGAATGCTCGTGACCGTAGAAGCGCTTGGTGATGTAGTACTGCTGGATAATACGAACAAGCGCCTGGACCATGTAATAGACAACTAATTGTGTGGTCAAGAAGATCTGAAACACAGCAAAAGCAACGGGTAAATACTGCATTAACTTGGCCTGCCCGGCCGACATCGTTGGGCTAACCGTGCGCGAAGCAACCATTTTTTGCTGAACGAAATACAAGCCCGCCAACACTGCGACGAGGCCGATGTAGATCAATCCTTTACCAAAACTTTCTTGAACCGCTTCGATTGGTCGCACCGCAAGATCAAGACCAAAGCTGAGCATTTCTTTCTCGCCGCGCAACGCTGTGTATAACTCGGAGTTTTTGTCTAAAAATTTCGGAGCGAACTTGCCGCTCGAATCTTTGTTCACCAAACCGTTCAACGCCTGAAACATCACAATGAACACGGGCATCTGCGCCGCAATCGGCAAACACGACGACAACGGGTTGACCTTGTGCTCCTGATACAACTTCATCATCGCTTCGTTTAATTTTGTGCGATCACCTTTGAACTCTGATTGCAGACGGCGCATCTCTGGTTGCAACCGTTGCATCTCGAGCATGCCCTTTGTGCTCTTGAGTGTGAGAGGCGTGATCAATAGCATGATTACGACCGCGACAAGGCTGATCGCTAGCGCATAGTTATGCACCAGACCGTAAAAGAATGCAATGAGTTTGGCGGCGAGTTCAAACATTGGTTAGCGGCGACTTTCCGTGCGTATTTGAGTCCGAGACCTCGGGGACCGGGTCATACCCGAAGGGCCCGAACGGGCGGCAACGCGAGAGGCGCCGCAACATCAGCCAACTGCCGCGCTTGGCGCCGTGTAGTTCAATGGCCTCGTGAGAGTACTGCGAGCACGAGGGGAAGAAACGGCAGGGGGATGGCTTGTTCGGGCGCAAGCCCTGGTACCAGGTGATCGACCCCAAAAGGGCGGTTTGGGCGCGTGACTCGGCGCTCATTTGGCTACCAAATCGCTAGTTCTAGCCAAAATGGCCGAGATCAGGCGGCTCACACTCTCTCCCAACTGGACAAAATCTTGCTGGTTTGCTCCGGGGGTGGCCCCGACCAGGTAGGACCCCGGCAGCAGGGCTTCGCCGTGGCTGGCCATTAGGACCCGCAACCTGCGCCGCAAGCGGTTGCGCTCAACTGCGCCACCATAAGGCCGCCCGATGGCATAGCCGACATGGGCCATGGTGAGACTGGGATCGAGGAGCATGATGCACCAAAACGAGCCGGAGCGAACATATGTTCCCTCTTTTGAAAGTTTTGTGAAGGCCGAACGGCGCTGAATTGGGCCGATCAAGCCGAAAGCCGGTGACGGCCCTTGGCCCGACGCGACTTCAATATGGCACGGCCGGCGCGGGTGCTCATCCGATGGCGAAAGCCATGCTTCTTGGAACGACGACGATTGTTAGGTTGAAAGGTGCGTTTCACGCACGCCTCCTTAGGTTGGACCAGAACTGCTCTGGTGGAAATACTTTAATAACGAGACAACAACTAAAAACCCCTTACGAAGCTATGCGTCATAGGCTAGGGGGAAACCAAGCCCGTTCATCAACCCTGGGGGAGACGATAGGCGGGTTTTTTACCCTGTGGAAAACCTGCTACCTTCTCATCTCCCCCTCTCAATTAACGGCTTTGTCCACAGGGTGTGGACAAAGCCGTTAATTGAGGGACTAGTGGTTGATTATTACTACGAGCTAAGCAAATCGAAGCGGAGCAACAAGATGACGATGAATCAAAACGTGGGCACCGAAGACCACAACGATGTCTGGCGAGCCACCGCCGAAGTATTGCGGGCACAGGTCTCTGAAGCCGTCTGGTTTTCAACTTTTAACGATGCCATCGCGGTCGCCGACGACAAGATGAGCCTCCGCCTACAGGTACCCAACACTTATGTTCGCGAGCGAATTTTGACGCGTTACATGTCTCTCGTGCGCGATGCCTTAAACGAGGTTGGCGCCAGCGGGCGCCAACTTTTGGTCGATGTCCGAACTGACACAGCGAACGACGTTCTAGAACAACTTGTTGCCGAAAAGCCCGAGCCAGTTGCCAGCGAACCACAAGTGCTCAACCTGCAAGGCCAAGATCTACAACCAACGACGAGCCGCAAGTCGCGATCGACCAAAGGTGCGGTAATCGGCCTTAACACCCGTTACACCTTCGAGACGTTCGTCAAGGGCACCTCAAACCAGTTTGCCTTGGCGGCCGCCCAGCGAGTTGCAGAAACCCCCGGCCGCTCATATAACCCTTTGTTTATATACGGTTCTGCGGGCCTTGGCAAAACCCATCTACTGCACGCGATTGGTTATTACGTGCACCAGATGTACGCCCACTACGAGGTTCGCTATGTCTCAACTGAGACATTCTTGAACGAATATGTCGACGGCATTCGCAACAACACCATCGCCGCCTTCAAGCGCCGTTACCGCGAAGTCGACGTCCTGTTAATAGACGACATTCAGTTCATGGAGGGCAAGGAGGGTTTGCAGGAAGAGTTCTTTCATACCTTTAACTCGCTGCACGGCGCCAACAAACAGATCGTGATCTCATCGGATCGCGTGCCCGACGCAATCCCAACGTTAGAAGACCGCCTACGCAGCCGTTTTCGTTGGGGTCTGATCACCGACATTCAACCTCCAGACATGGAGACCCGCTTGGCGATTTTGCGTAACAAGGCCGAGCGCGAACGCACCAAGGTTTCGGGCGATGTGCTCGAGTTCATTGCCAGCAATGTCACCACCAACATCCGCGAACTCGAAGGAGCCCTAATTCGTGTTGGGGCATACGCCAGTTTGAACAAGGTCAGTGTCGACATCACCATGGCGCAGCACCTACTAGTCGACCTGGTCACCAAAAACGTCTCTAAACCGCGCACCGGTGAGCAATTGCTGGTCGCGATCGCCGATCATTTGGGATTCTCGGTTGAGGACATCTGCGGCAAGAGTCGCCAACGCCCGTTGGTTTCGGCCCGCCAGACCGCGATGTATGTGTTTCGCGAACTGACAGACCTTAGTTACCCCGCCATTGCCAGGTTATTCGGCGGTCGCGACCACACCACAGTAATTCACGCCGTTGATAAAACAAAGCGGATGATGAGTGAGCGTAAGCAGGTTTTTGATCAGGTCACCGTTTTGGTGCAAAAGTTTAAGACCGCATAGGCGACCATGGGGATGACGTTGTGTACAAAGAGTGGACGTGCGGTGGATAACGCGGCGTTATTCACATTGGGCGAAGTTACAAAGTTGCAAGGTGTGAGTCTCAACGTTGTCGGTTGTGGGGTACAAGTTCATAGCTGTCTTGCCCCGCAGATACCTTGTCCACAATCCACAGCACTTATTACTGTTATTAGTTCTATATCCGCTTATCCACAAATATCAATGGCAAGCAACTTGCACCGGAGTCGAATATGAAATTTAGAGTAGAACGTGAAGTCTTAGCGGAGGCACTTGGTGCTGCGGCCAGGGTGGCATCGACTCGCAACAACGCGATCCCTGCGCTGTCAGGCGTTCACCTGCGGGTAAAAGGTGACGTACTCGAACTAACCTGCACAGATAACGACCTCTCGCTGCAGATTAAACTCGCTGTTGGCGGCCAGAGCGACGGCGAAGCGGTGGTTAGCGCCAAGTTGATGAGTGACATGGTGCGCTCGCTCGACGAAGGTAAGGTCGTCGTCGCAGCAGAGAACGAAGTTGTCTCTGTTGGCTCGGGGCGCTCGCAGTTCACGGTGCCGTCATTCACTTCTGGCGACTTTCCGCAGATCATTAACGCGTCGGCCCCACCGGTGACGACCGCGTCAGGGCCATTCGCCGAAGCCCTACGCCAAGTCGTGCGCGCCGCCAGCAGCGACATGCAGCGGCCAGCATTAACAGGTGTATTACTAAGCGCCGAGCCAGAAGGGTTGCGCTTGGTTGCCACCGACTCGTACCGCCTGGCGATCAAGGACCTGGCCAGCACCAAGTTGCTCGATCAAGGGCACCACGTCGTGATCCCGAGCCGCGCCCTCAACGAATTATTGCGGTTGATCTCAGGTGGCGAATCAGTGACGCTGTGCTTGGCGTCTGATCGCGCTACTTTCGAGGTCGGCCACTCGCGGTTGACAACTAGTTTATTGTCGCCAGAGTTTCCTAACTATCGCCAACTCGTGCAACCGACATATCCAAACAAACTTGTGACGGGTCGTGAAAAGTTGCTCGACGCGGTGCGTCGCTCGCGGATCTTGGCCCGCGAGACAACGCCAGTGCGCCTTGAAATAACCAAGGACTCGCTGCGACTCTCGGTAATCACGCAAGATGTCGGCACTATTGTTGAAGAACTTGACGCCACCGCAACAGGCGAAGAACTAACAATTGGGTTTAACCCCGAGTACCTAGCGGCTGGCCTCGAGGCCTTAACCACCGAGGAAATCTCGATCGAGACAACAGACTCGATCAAGCCGGCGGTGCTGCGCGGTGTTGGCGCACCCGACTATTTGTATCTGGTGATGCCGCAACGACTCACGACATAAACCGTTAACGGTCTAGCTAGGTCGAGTGTGATTATTAAGAGACTTGAACTGCAACAGTTTAGAAACTATGTTGCTGCCGAGATCGATTTCACCGATGGCGTCACCGCGATAGTTGGGTCTAATGGTCAGGGCAAGACGAGCCTGGCCGAATCGATTGGCTACCTGGCAACACTCAAAAGTTTTCGTGGGGTCAATACCGAAGCGATGATTCGCGCGGGCGCCGAGACCGCAATTATCCGCGCCAATGTGTTGCACGGCGACGGCCGGGACGTATTAATAGAGGCTGAGCTGACCCGCGAGGGTAAGAACCGCACCCATGTCAACCGCCAAAAACTGGCTCGCAGCCGCGATTTGCTGGGTATTTTGCGGACCACAGTATTTTCGCCCGATGACCTCGACTTGGTCAAAGGCGCCCCGTCTTTACGCCGCGATTTTTTAGACGACAGTCTGGTCTCCGTCGCGATCAAGAACGACGCCATCATCCGTGAAGTCGAGCGAGTTGTGCGCCAACGCAATGCGTTACTGAAACAGGCGGGCGGGCGAATCTCGAACGAGATCTCCACAACGCTCGATGTCTGGGATGAAAAGTTGAGCATGCACGGCAGCGAGCTCGGCGATGCACGCGCGACGCTTGTGGCCCGACTATCAGAGATGGTGCAGTTCGCGTACGAAGAACTGGCAGACTCGGCGACGCCCGTCGAAATGATTTACGAACCACAGTGGCGCAAGATTGGTTTGGCGGCCACCCTTGGTGCTGCGCGCGCCGATGATGTTCGCCGTGCCGTGACGACCAGCGGGCCTCACCGCGATGACATCGATCTATACATCAACGGTCTGCCCGCGCGAACCCACGCCTCGCAGGGCGAGCAACGCACTTTGGCGTTGGCGCTGCGCCTGGCGGTGCACCGTTGTGTGGCCCAAGAAGTGGGCAGTTCACCGATCTTAATTTTGGACGATGTCCTTTCTGAGCTTGACCCCCAGAGGTCGGCGGCCCTGCTGCGGCACTTCCCTGTGGGGCAGGTTTTAATTACCACGGCGGGCGTTTTACCAGATATTGCACACATCGAACGCGTAATCAAGATTCGTCTAGGGGCAGTTGTCTCGGACTAATAGATCAAGACCGAAAGCAGAGTTTATGACGAACGAAAATCCCGGGATCGATCCAGAAACCGATCCAGAGACAGAAGCCGTGGCCGAGCCCGATTCGCTGTTGACCGAACAACTCGATTTGTTGTTGCGACGACTCGGCTCAGAATCGACTTCCGTGGTATCGGGTGTTTTTGACGACTGGCACCAACTGGTCGGCGACGCAGTTGCCAAACATGTGACCCCGATCAAACTTGAGGCTGGCAGATTGTTGGTCGAAGTTGACGAACCCGCCTGGGCCACTCAGATGCGATTTCTAGAATCCGAGATAATCGGCAAACTTTCACAGCACACGGGCAACACAATTAACGGTATCGATGTGCGCGTAAAACGCAATCTTCGCACCACCTGATTGGTAGACTAAAACGTGTTAATTATGACGTCTCGCACCCGCACTGCATCCATCCTGAACAAAAAAGGCACAGCCTGTGGCAACCGCTAAATCTGCCAAAACCACAGCCTCTTACGACGCCAAAGACATCCAGGTTCTCGAGGGTCTCGACCCCGTTCGTAAGCGCCCCGGCATGTATATCGGATCAACCGGTTTGGCTGGTTTGCACCACCTGATTTGGGAGGTCGTCGACAACTCTGTCGACGAAGCGATGGCAGGTCACTGCACCAAGATCACCGTGACCTTGCAACAAGACGGTGGTTGCGCCGTCAGTGACAACGGCCGTGGTATTCCGGTCGACCCTTACCCCTCGGGGCCGCACAAGGGTAAGAGCGCGCTCGAAGTTGTGCTCACGGTGTTGCACGCGGGCGGCAAATTTGGCGGCGAGGGATACAAAGTTTCGGGTGGTTTGCACGGCGTGGGTGTCAGCGTCGTCAACGCGCTGTCAAAAAAATTGATCGCCGAAGTTGATCGCGACGGTAATCGTTATCGCCAAGAATTTATTGACGGCGGTAATCCAAAAAATAAATTGAGTAAGGTCGGCGCGTCGCCAAACAAAATAACAACCGGCACCACCGTGACGTTCTGGCCAGACCCCACCGTGTTCGCGGCTGAGGGTGTCGAGTTTGTATCGCGCACCGTCACCGAGCGGTTGCAAACGATGGCGTTTTTAAATCGAAACCTCGAAGTTGTATTTGTCGACGAGCGCGAAGAAAGGAAACAAAAAATCACATACCAGTACAAGGGCGGCATCATCGACTTTGTCAAGCATCTGAATGCGTCGCGCGAAGCTTTGTTCACAAAGGTCGGCTACTACGAGGCCAGCGAAGACGACCAGACCCTCGAAATCGCCCTGCAATGGAACACGGGATACTACGAAGGCATTTACGGTTACGCCAACGGCATCTCGACCGTCGAGGGCGGCATGCACGTTGAGGGCTTCAAGACGGCCCTGACATCGGTGGTCAACAAGTACGCGCGGGCCTCAGGTGCCCTGAAAGAAAAAGACGAGAATCTGCTAGGCGAAGACATTCGCGAGGGCATTACAGCAATCCTCACCGTGAAGTTGCGCGAGCCGCAGTTCGAGGGCCAGACCAAGGCCAAACTCGGCAATGTCTCGATACGGTCATTCGTACAACGCGAGACCAACATCAAACTCGAAGAGTGGTTGCAAGAAAACCCGACCGAGGCCAACCGCATCGTCAAGAAGGCGAGCGCGGCGGCGCAGGCCCGTATCGCCGCAAAAAATGCGCGCAACGCCGTGCGCCGCAAAACCGCGCTAACCGGCGCGGGCATGCCAGACAAACTCAAAGACTGTTCGAGCGGCGACCCCAGCGAGAGCGAACTGTTCATTGTTGAGGGCGACTCGGCCGGCGGTACCGCCGTCGACGCGCGCGACCCGCGGGTGCAGGCGATTCTGCCAATCCGGGGCAAGATCCTCAACGTCGAACGCGCGCGCCTCGACAAGATGTTGAAGAACACCGAAATCCAAACGCTGATCACCGCAATCGGTGGCGGCATAGGCAACGACGAGTTCAACGCCGCCAAGGCCCGCTATCACAAGGTCGTAATTCTCGCCGACGCCGACGTCGACGGCAGTCACATCCGCACCTTGTTGCTGACGTTCTTCTATCGCCAGATGCGTCCGATGGTCGATGCCGGCTACATCTACATCGCCCAGCCACCGCTGTTTTCAACCGAAATAGGTAAAGAAAAGATTTACCTCAAAGACGAAGTCGCCAAAGAGAAGTTCTTGAGAGAACACCCCAACCACAAAAAAGAGTTTCAGCGTCTCAAGGGTCTCGGTGAAATGGATTGGCAAGAGTTGCGCTCCACCACAATGCACGTCGACTCGCGCACGCTGTTGCAAATCACTGTCGACGAGGCCGCGATCGCCGAAGACGTGATGAGCGTGCTGATGGGTGACGACGTCGAGAGCCGCAAAAAATTCATCCAAACCAACGCGCGCGATGTGCGCAACCTCGACTTCTAAAGGGCACACAAGATGGCCAGCAAAAAACCAGCGAAGAAGTTAGCCGCCAAGAAACTGCCAGCAACTGCTGGCGCGACGCCGCCAAAAAAGCCGCCTGTTTCGAACGACAACTTGTTCACCAACCCTGACGCGGTGCAACCAGTGCAGTTGCAAGACGAGATGGAGCGTTCGTTCCTCGACTACGCGATGTCGGTGATCATGTCGCGCGCCTTGCCAGATGTTCGCGACGGTCTTAAGCCTGTGCACCGCCGCATCATTTGGGACATGGACCAGCAGGGGTTTCGCCCCGACCGACCGTTCGTTAAATGCGCCCGTGTTACCGGCGACACGATGGCGCGTTACCACCCGCACGGCGACGGCGCGATCTACGACGCCCTCGTGCGCATGGCCCAGCCGTTTTCGCTGCGCCACCCACTGATCGACTTTCACGGCAACTATGGTTCGCCAGACTTCGGCCCGGCCGCGAGCCGTTACACCGAGTCGCGCCTACATCCGTTGGCGATGCAATTGCTCGCCGACATCGACGAAGACACCGTGGACCTCATCGCCACCTACGACGGCACCTCGGAAGAGCCAATAGTCTTGCCAGCTAGGTTTCCAAACTTATTGGTTAACGGCAGTCAGGGCATCGCCGTCGGCATGGCCACCAGCATTCCGCCGCACAACCTTGGCGAAGTTATCGACGCCTCGCTGCACTTGCTAGAAAACCCGGACGCCACGCCGAACGATTTGATGAAGTTCATCAAGGGTCCCGACTTTCCGACCGGCGGCTTGATCTTGGGTCGCGGCGGCATTCAAGACGCCTACCAGACGGGTCGCGGCAGCATCAAAACGCGCGCCAAGGTGGCGATCGAAGAGGGTCGCCGCGGGCAGATGCAAATTGTCGTCACCGAGTTGCCATATCAGACCAGTTGCTCGGCGATCGCCGCGCGCATTCAAGAACTCGTCGACGGCGGCAACCTTGATGGCATCGCCGACGTTAACGACAACTCATCTGGCGGCGAGACCAACTTGATCATCACGCTTAAGCGTGATGCCAACTCGAATGTGGTCATGAACAACCTCTTTAAACTGACGCAACTGCAGAGCAGTTTCCCCGTCAACATGGTGGCGCTCGTCAAGGGCGTGCCCCGTACCCTGAACCTGCGCGACGCGCTCGTCGGCTACATCGATCACCAGGTAGAGGTAATCACGCGGCGCTCGAAGTTTCGCTTGCAACGCGCGGTTGATCGCAACCACATTCTCGAGGGTCGCCTTAAGGCCCTTAACGTCATCGATGAGATCATCAAGTTGATTCGCGCCAGCGACGATGCCAGCTCGGCCAAGGCCGAACTGATGGGCAAGAAGTACGGCTTCAGTGAACGCCAGGCGATCGACATTCTCGACATGCAGTTGCGCCAACTGACGCGCCTTTCGCGCATCGACCTCGAGACCGAGCAAAAAGACGTTTCAGCGCGTATGAAAGAACTGCAGTCAATACTTGACTCCGACAGCAAGTTGCGCGGCGTAATCGCCAAAGAACTCGGTGCGGTGCGCGAAGCCTTTGCGACGCCGCGCGTCTGCCAGATCACCCACGATGTCGGTGAGATGAGCGTCGAAGACCTGGTTGACGACAAAGAACTAGTGATCGTGATGACCGAAGCCCAATATGTCAAGGCGGTGAGCGCCGATTCATTCCGCACCCAGGGCCGTGGAGGCCGCGGCGTCAGCGGCGCCAAACTCAAAACTGACGACGTTGTGCGCCGCGTAATCTTCACAACCTCCCACGCCTTCTTGTTGTTCTTCTCGAACCGCGGTCGCGTCTACCGCCTGCGAGCACTCGAAATACCCGAGCGTGAGCGCACCGCCAAGGGTATGCCGATTGTCAACTTGCTACCATTGCAGCCGGGCGAAACGATTCAGGCGATCATCGACACCCGCGAGTTTCCGGGCGAGCGCTTCCTATTCTTCACCACCAAGCAGGGACAGGTTAAAAAGACCGCCTTCAACGAGTACGACTCGAGCCGCCGCGACGGCCTGATCGCCCTCAAGTTGCGCCCGAAAGACGAGCTTGTTCGCGTAATCGAAACTTCTGGCACCGACGACGTGTTCATGGTCTCTAAGGGTGGCCAGACGATTCGCTTCGCAGAAAAACTCGTGCGACCAATGGGTCGCTCGGCCGCGGGCGTGCGCGGCATGAAGTTGCGCAGCGGCGACGAGGTCGTCTCTGTGGATGTGGCCCGCGATGATTCGTCAATTTTGTTGATCACCGAATCGGGCTACGGCAAGCGCACGCAGCTCAGCAATTTTGCGCGCAAGGGCCGCGGCGGCATGGGCATGATCGGCATCAAGTTGACAGGCAAGAAGGGCCGAGTAGTAGCCGCGTTCATGGTTGGTATCGAAGACGAGATCGTTGCCGTGGCATCTGACGGCCAAACGATTCGTACTCCAGTGCGAGAAATTTCAAGTCAAGGTCGGGCCGCCACTGGCGTGCGCGTAATGAACCTTGACGCAGGGCAAGTCGTGGCGTCTGTCGCCTTGATCTTGTCTAGCGACGAAGCCTGACGCACTCACCTAACTTCGAGCGGGGCAACGCAGTGTTGTCTCTAGTCGTTTCGCTGGCTTTCGCGTCCGTTTTGCTGCTGGCACTGTCGTCGTTTTCATTTCGGGTCATCAACAATTCGCGCGTTCAAGACATTGCTGACGCCGCCGCACTTGCCGGTGCCATCGGCGGCGAACATAGCGCGCGTCAAGTCGCCGCCATCAATGGCGCCACCCTGTGCGGGTTCAAACAAACTTCAATCAATGTCGCGGCCCGTGTGTGCCTCGAGCGCAGTGCCGCGTGGTCATTCGCGCGCAGTCAACAACTATCTAAATTGCCTACACTTATAGAGTGAGCACTTCATCGGCGAGTCAGCGGCGCGTGCGTCGGGTTACCCGCGTGATTCGCGACATCGATCCGTGGAGCACATTTAAGGTCGGCCTTTTATTTCACTTCGTTCTCTACCTGGTTGCACTCGTCTCTGCGGTGCTGTTGTGGAGCGTCGCTTCAGCAACTGGTACGGTCGACAACATTGAGCGCTTCATGGAGTCCTTCGGTTGGGATTCATTTACTTTTAACGGCTGGAGCCTGTTTCGCAACGTCGCCACGCTCGGATTGCTGCTGGCAGTTTTACTAACTGGCGTGTGGGTGCTCGCGGTAACAGTGTTTAACCTGATCGCCGATCTCGTCGGCGGCATCCAAGTGACAGTCCTTGAGCACGAAGTAGTCGCAGCCTCAGTTGAGGTCGAGCCAAAGCGGCAGTAGGCTTTCTCGTTCCCGTAGCAATCACGGGGCTATAGCTCAGTTGGTTAGAGCGCATCCCTGATAAGGATGAGGTCTCAAGTTCGATTCTTGATAGCCCCACAAGAGGTTAAAAGCCCGCGATACCAGCGTGTACGGCTACGACCTTTAGGGCACTTTTGGTGTGGCCTGCAGAGATTCAGGTTTCTTAGATTGCTGAAGGAGATGGGTTGCTACTCGCTCTCACCGTAGACACGCAGTGGGTTATCTCGCGGACGGTTGGCTTGGTAGAATTATTGTGCATGGTTGAATATCGCAAGCCAAACAGCAAGATGGCTCGTGTTGCGACGAAGTCTTCTTTATTGGATGAGCAAGATGATGTTGCTTATTGGTTGAGTTTGTCGGGGTCGCAACGCATTGCCGCAGTAGAAATATTGCGGCAACGAGTGTTTGGGGGGGTTGATGGAACTCGACAAGGACTTCAACGAGTTTGTCGAATTGTTTCTCGCGCATGATGTTCGCTTTTTAATTATTGGCGGCTACGCGCTCGCTACTCACGGTCTGCCTCGCGCGACAGGAGACCTCGACGCGTGGGTATGGGCCGATTCGGCTAACGCAATCAAGATTCTCGCAGCGCTTGAAGAATTTGGGTTTGGAGATGTAGGCATCACTGTTGCAGACCTCTCACGTGATGATTCAGTGATACAGCTTGGGTATCCGCCATATCGGATTGACATAATCACGACCATTAGTGGTGTCGATTTTGAATCTGCCTGGACGCGCAGGCTGATGATGGATCTAAACGGTAGGCAGGTCGGGTTTATTGGCCGTGAAGATTTGATAACAAACAAGAAGGCAGTTGGGCGACCACAAGACATTGCCGATGTGCAACGCCTAATTGGGAGTTAGGGCCTGCGCGCTTGCGTTCATGGCGTCTGTTAACGACGCTTAGTTCGGGGGCGCCGCCGACCTCTACGAGCGCAAGCGCTCATTCTTTGGGTCGAACAGCGGTTCGGCCTGCACGGTAACTTTCACACGCTTGCCAAAGATTTCGATTTC
>Ga0105054_10006745_pt1 | contig 15919 bp, 13 predicted proteins | sample BON02_FD_78091 | JGI IMG/M metagenome (GOLD analysis project Ga0105054, IMG submission 78091) | Freshwater microbial communities from Lake Bonney liftoff mats and glacier meltwater in Antarctica - BON-02 (megahit assembly) | ecosystem: Environmental > Aquatic > Freshwater > Ice > Glacier...
ATGTGTATATATATATATATATATACATGTGGGTGTGTACATATACGTAGATAGATAGATAGATAGATAGATAGATAAAAATGTATATATAAATGTGTATATGTACGTAGATAGATAGATAGATAGATAGATAGATAGATAGGTAGATAGATAGACAGATGCTAGATAGATAGATTGATACATTCATGTGCATTTATATATTCTCAACTTTATTCACTTGTATAACAGAGATAGCAATAGAGATAGAGATAGATATAAATTGGCACGTAAACATATACTGGTCCTTGTATTGCAACTCTCATGTCTTGGTCTCTCAATTTCTCGGTGTCTTTTATCTTCCAATCTAAATTTGTGCATCAATATTCATCTTTCTCTGCGCTTGAGCACCTTCTCTCTCGAATAAATTGCCAAAAATGAACTACATGAATAGTCACCTTGTCCTGTGCCTGGGCGCGATACATTCTCTTTCGAGAGAATTGAATCCCGGGAATTCTCTGACTCGCGTCCACTTTTGTTTATTTGCAACAGAAGGAGGAATTGATGGCAAAGTATGCCACAATGGAGGCGATTAATGCAAAGTATGCCACAATGGAGGCGATTAATGCCAGTCTCGTCCAAGACTCGAAAGCTGCCGCCGAACTCGCTGCACAATCACCAAGCCCTGACCAAGCACCGGCGATGGGCCCGTCCGAAGAAGTGCTGCGCGTGGCGCAGAAGATTGTGTCGAAGGAGAAGGATGAACTCGTGGCGCAGATGGCGCGGGACAAACTAGAGCTCGTCCAAACATATGAGCACACTGCAAAGTTGGAAGGTGCCAATACACAAAGGGCCGAGAAAACACAGCTCGCCACGATGAGGCTTGCAGCAGAGACGCATAATCTCGAGGAGCAAAACAAGAAGCTGACTCAAGACAAAGAAATGGCAGAGCGCGATTTTGCTGAAGTCAAACGTTTGGCGGAGCTGCGGGCGCAGCAAGAACATCTGTTGCCTCGGAAGGAACTGCCCACCAAGATTGAAGAGGAGAAACTGCGCAAGGCGCACAGACAAGAGCAGGAGGCCTTCGCAGCAGAGCAGAAGCGGCTGGAAGACGAGAGGGCCGAGGTCAAGAGGCAGGCACTTGAACAGGAACAGCAGTTGTTGGAAGAGGAACGCCGCAATCTCTTGACGGAGTTAGAGCGAGACAAGCAAGAAGCTCTCGCAAAGGCTGCAGCAGCAGAGGTAGAACGTGCCAAAATGAAGGAAGAACACGAAAAAATGGTGGCAGAGCTCGACGCTGAGCGGCAAAGGGCTGCGCTGGAGGTTGCGCGCATGCAAGAGATATCAGAAGTGCTCCAGCGCAAACTTGCAGAGGCATCAATGAACGATGCTGAGCGCGAGGAAGCGGAGGTGAAGCGACGGCAGGCGGAGGAGGAGAAAAGGGCAGAAGAGCACAAGAAAATGCAAGAGGAAATCGACACGCAGAAACAGCTTTTTGAAAAGCAACTCGAAGAGGAAACGCATCGTCTCTCGACCGCCGCGGAACAAGAAAGGGCAAAACTTGAGGCTGAGAAGGGGCAGCTTGCGGCGGCTGCGGAGCTAGACAAAACAAGATTCGAGGAGGAAAAAGCGCGAATCGCAACAGCCAATGACGAGGAGAAAGCTCTGCTGGCTGCTGCTGCTGAAGATGTGGCACCTGCGAATGAAAAGAAAAAAGTGCACTTTCTGCAGTTTGCTGCTGCTACGGAGGAGGATAGTTTACGACTTGAGGAGGATAGAGCGCAACTTACGTCTACTACAGGAGAAGAGAGAGCGACGTTCGAGGCTTCTTTGGAAGAGACCACATTAAAACTTGCTGGGGCTGGAGAGGATGCGAAGGCCAAAAGAGCGCAGGAGCTCGAGGCCGACCAGCAGAAACATGACGAGGAGGAAGATCTCGCGAGAGCAAAGGGGGCGCTGCCTACCGAAGGCAGCACGGTGGCGTTAACGGATGAGGCAAGTGTCGGATCCAACGTTGACGCGAGTGTCGAATCCAACGTTGAGGCTACGACAGATGGCATTGCTGTAGAGCAAATGCCGAGTGCGACAGACCAAGCAGACTTGAACGCGGTAGGATCTGTTTCCGGGCAAAAGACTATCGAGATTGAACTGGTCCTCGACATGGACATGTTCGAGATAGAGGGCATCGACGACGAGTTTCGAGCACAATTGTGCCAAGAGCTATGTGAGGCTGTCAAGGCTCGCTCCGACAAGATGGTCGTCCTTGAGCTTCAAGCTGGTTCTATCATCACCCGCATTGCCTTGCAGCCAGGCGTGGCCCAGACAGGAATGACTACTGATGATTTGGTTGAGGAATTGAGACTCCAGCTTGCTGACCCTGAGTCTGCTCTACGGCAGGGAAAATACGGCTCACGAGCTGCGTCCCTCAAGGTGTTGAGTGAGCAGGAAATTCAACGACGCAATCAACTTCTCGCGGAAACCGAAGAGGGGCAGCATTGGAAAGATCTTGCCGATGCTGCTGCTGACGAGCCTCTGATTCATACTTTCATCCACGAACCGGCTGATGACGGCGTATCCATTGCCCCGCAGTGCGACAACGTCTTCGAAAAGAACAGTGTGGACAATGCCAATGGTGTTGAAGACGTCCAGATATTGACAATTTGTGTCGAAGAATCTGGTGCCGATGGTGATGTAGAAAAGAACCAGGAGGAACAGGAGGCCGAGGCCAAGCAAGATTCATTGGATATAACTGACGGGGCTTCGCATTTGAATTTAATGCATGGATTCGCAAGTTTAGTCGTAGTTGTTGAACACCAGCACGAGCACGACATACATGATGAGCGTGCGACTGAATTGCTGCAAAACTCGCAGGCTGTCAAGAGATGTCGGGGTACGCTCTTGACAATTTCTGCCGACTGGACAGAAGCATGGGAAGGTACAAAAGTGGAAAGTGAAAGTGAGGCTGGCGTAGAGCAAGCTGAGGACGAGTGGTTGGGAGGAACAATGACGGAATCTTGGCAGGAATCAGACGGTGAACACTCGCCGGGGACAAAGCATCTCGTTCCATCCAACCAAGAGAGCAAACCGAAAGACACCGTGTACATCCCAATCAAGAAGGTACCTAATTTTGGAATACCCCGCAAGCTGGAAGCGTGGGGCGAAAGGGATGTGATGCCCATGCATAAGACCAAACTGGCTGTCAGGAAGGAGGTGAGCAAAGAGCAGACGTTGCTATCATTTGAGGAACCATCTGACGATGAATTCACAGAGAAACCCGACTGGTACGCCAGGATTCCGGCTCGAATGGATCCCCAGAAGTCACCTGCCTTTCCACCTGCAGAGCCACTGCCACCTATCAGACGAAACCCATACACAATACCAGACCCAGCATTGAATCCACCTATTAGCCCGTTGACAAGAAAACGCTCGGGAATGAACTCACACGGGTCGGCTTCTAGCATGGCGCTGCCTGCCAATGATCCGGCAGTTGATTCGCATGAAGTGCTTAGTGCTCAATCTCAAATGCAGCTGGGAGTGCTGTTAGGCGAAATGCTACGTGGGGAACTTGGTGACGATTTTACCCTTGGTCAAGACTCGCAAGATTCTTTGAATGGTGTGTCACCTTCGCAAATGGCCTCGAATCCTCCAGCCAACGTGGCTCTCATGTCGGAACTGCGGCGCTGGCGCACTCCGAAGAGAAGCATGCCAGAAGAGATTATCCCTGAGCCAGCGCACGCAGGGTCCTCGAGCTTTCCTCGCACTGATCGTGATGCTGCAGGCGCCGACCACAGCAACCGCCTGTCATGGGTGCCGCACCTCTACGTTCGCTCAAGTCTTTTGAGTAATCAAAAGTCGCGTGCTTTTTTGGATGCATTTGAAGACAATGTCAATGATGAGGTGCACATGGCACCTCCCCGAGACATAATGCTGCCGGCTATTGCGCCTGCACCAAAGATCTCCTTTAAGGTCGGCCAAACCATGAAGAAGAAGTGGGATGGGTATGCCGCAATGTCCGAGCATGAGAGAGCGAGTCAATTCAGAAAACAAGCTGCATTGAGCACGAAAAAGACGTTGGACAAGACGCATTAACACAATAATAATAAATCTTTGAAATTTTCCGTACAGCAACTAAGCACCGCTAGTCTATTCTGTACCTCATCTCTAAACTTCGACACACATTCTCTCACTCAATCTCTCTCTCGTCATCTCTTTCCCTCTTCCCGCTGTGCAAGCACTTAGCTGACTGACCTGTCACACGATCAACCTAAATACATACCACCACACGAACACACGCACACACGCACACACTTTCAATCCATTTGACTGTCATTCTGCCTGTCTGTTCTACATGTCTGCCTGTCTGCCTGTCTGTCTGTCTGTCTATGTGTTTGCCTGTGTGCCTGTCTGTCTATCTGCCTGTTTCTGTCTGTCTGTCACTCTATCTATCTGTGTATCTGTCTGTCTGTCTGTCTATCTGTCTGTCTGTCAGTCTATCTGTTGGTCTGTCTGTCTTCCTGTCTCTCTGTCGGTTTTTTCTGTTGGTCTGTATGTCTGTCTCTTTCCTGGCTGGCTACCTTGCTTGTTTGCTGGCTTGCTGGCTGGCTGGCTGGCTGGCTGGCTGGCTGGCTGTCGATCAGTCGTTCGGTTAGTTGATCTGTCGGTCTGCAGTCTATCAGTCTGTCGGTCTGTTGGTCTGTTGGCAACACCAGGCATTCGCGTATCATGTTCATTCATTTATTCACTGGCACAATGTACTCAATATGCAGACATTGATGAGACTACACCAGCTCACGAAGCTGGGTCGCACTGACACGGTGGTTTACGTAGAACCCTCCTAGAAAGACAGGACTTGATACAAATGGGTGCTGACGACTTTCTGGACACAGAATATTCAAGCAGGAGAGGAGGATGGTGGGTCCGAGCTAGAGTTGAAAAATGTACTAGGCAATGCATCTAATGCAGAAGGGCGTGGTCAGCCAAACGAGTTGACCCTAAAGGATGGTGTGCCTCCTGCAGAGGTGATAAATCAGAGGAAGCTGACAGGAACGATGCGGCCACAGCCCGATAAATCGGGCTGCTGGTTCGCTCGGTACTGCCGGAAGCACTCAACGTAATGGTTACAGACGGGGGCCCAGCTGGGCAGCAGGGCAAATAAAGACAAACTGGCAGGAGTGAGCCTCGAGAGGGAGGGACGGACATTGTAGATGTGCAAGGAAGGTGGTTGAATGCTTGAGCGCATGTTTTTAAGTTTGGATACATAATATTATAGACGTATCATTGAGAATGGTTGATCTTTGCATGAGTCTGCTCGTGTGTTCATTTTCCAGGCTTCCTCTCATGTGTGCCTTTCTGAAACAATCGCTCTCTTGAAGACAAGCACAGCCTTTTGTTACAGTGTCTGTCTGTCTGGCACTCTGTCTCGCTGTCTCTCTCTGGAAGAGTATGGTCTTCAGAATGTGAAGGAAACGGTCATGACCATCCCATTTCTTCTGACCTACATATCTAATATGACTGGCGACCTAAAGAGGAAATCCACTTCGGACAGGAACAAGAAGCGTGCACTATCATAGCCCGAAGCACCATAGAAATGGTTCTACAGTCATGATCTGGACTCCGGGACTTTCCCTTGGTATCGGAAAAATACGAAACTTTCAGACCAATGCATCCTTTTGTGGAGATATTTGTTGACAGCCAGTTAGAAGTGTACTCGGCGGAAGAGGAGGAAGATAACACTTCACTAACACCCCCCCTCATATGCCTACTCGCACCAAACTCTAACCGATCCCCGAAAGGGTTTCCACTAGGGAGAGATTTTCAATCTCGCACATAGCCAGAAACCTTTTCAAGCTCACAGAGACCAACTCAACCATGGAAGACTACAAATCAATGATTAAAACCCTCATATGATGGGCGCGGTCAGAATATACATAGACCCCGAGAGCACAGACACCTCATTTGGGGGCATCACAGCAGATACCTTCTACAGGGTGGCCACCGTCGTCTGAGTTACTCTTGTAACTCTGGTGCTGTCCGGCCAACGGAGAATCGGCCGAACGTGGTTCTGCCGGATCCAGAGAGAGCCGCTGCACGTGTGAAAACGCACGTGCACCGGAAATCCTTTCAAAAGGATTCCCAGCGCTCTCTCTCGTCACGTTGTACTGTCTGTGCCGTATACACAGCACGACAGTTTTCAGTCCACTCGGTCTCGCTTGCGAGTACCGAGTCAGGCACTCTCTCGTATGGCACATAGGATAGCACCCCAATGGGTCCATTTAAAATGGGTACATTTAAAATGTAGGGAGGCAAGTAGCACCTCCTCTCCTCAGTCTTCAGCTCCTTGAAAGACATGAAAAGAGAATTGAAAAAAGAGAGACTGCTTCAAGAGAGCATCGACAAGGACGCCGAATGCAAATCATTCTCCTGGAAGATTCTTCGACAGGCCAAAATGGCAGTGGGTGCAACAACCTGCGTTGGAGATACGGCCTTCACGGCCTTCACGGCACCCCCCTTCTGTGATAATGCCGATAGAGGGGACACGATACTATGGGAAGCTAGAGCCCTGGGCCCGCGAGTAATTAGCTGGACCTGACTCAGCCGCGAGGACTGGACAGTCATTCTCCCGACACTCCTCAACACTAACAACTAGATCTTTCTTGCTTATTCGAGCACATAGAGCTTCCAGCAAAGCTACTAGACTATTTCTTACGAAGTAATAAAAGCAAAATCAATCAACCCTGGCGTTTAAAACATAATCAGAGACAACTTCTTTCCTCCTGGAGGGATCTATAAAAGCCATGACCACGAAGGGAAAGGCCTTCAGGAAGAGGAAATGGTGGCAATCAGGGGACGACAAGCTAGTGGAATATGGCAAGAGAGTGGAAGTCTGGATCATCAGCGAACATAACATTTCCAAGCTTCTAGTAGACGACTTACTACTAGAGTCTAGATCAGCTATTTGATTTTATTGGCTTTTTTTACTGGAAACAGCAGTTTAGAACCCCTGCTTGAGGGTCTCAAACAAGGGTTCTAAATGAAAGTGCAAAGGGAGGCTTCTGTAAGGTAGGGAGAGATGAAGAAGGAGCATCCTCCAACAGAGCGGAGCACGCAGCAAATGGAAGCAAGGTTGACGAATCTAAGACAACGGCCAATATTCACCTGGTTAGCCCCAGGCAAGACCCGTTGCAGCACCATGAGTAAGGTAGTCAAAAATCGGTCCCATTTAATGGCAGCTAGGCTTCAGATCTCTGAGCATGACAACCATATCAGCTTCCAGTTCCTGTGAGCTGCGAATTTCAAGAAATGCGGCTGGCAAGACGAGTATGAATGCGGACTGTGTAAAGTCCTCCATCCAGAACTGTATGCTTTCTCAGAATGCTCAGGGCATATACAAGGCTACTGTAAAGCCCTCCAAAAGTCAAGGATCACGGCACACCATGGCATCTTAAGGGACTTGATAATGCACACCGCAAACAGTCACTGGAAGAAAACAAAGACGGATCCCGCGTATGGACTTTTCCCACATCAATTAGTACTGTCAAGCACCAAGTAGTGCCGTCAAGCACCAAGAGTGGGAAATGAAGGAAATCTTGGCGCACATCGGCCTAATGACTGATACACAGCAAGGTCGCTCGGCCATCAAGAAAGCAATAACGGAATTCCACTGCCAAATGAGGTATTGGATAGGGATGAGGCCAACGACACACAACCAGAGGCATTCCTCAAGGTCCGACCGGATGTGGTCGCTTTCAATGAGAAGGCAAAAATATGTGCTTTTCTCGAGTTTACCAGACCAGTGGATTCTAGAAATGGAGCCTCAGAACAGCCTGATTGGTATACGAGGCAGACTGGTCTCTAGACTGGGCGCAAGACAAAGACCTTGAGAAGAATTCTCGATACGCTGACCAACTCGAACATATTCAAGTTTGGTGGCTATCACAGAGAAAGGGCATTAACTGGACCACAGCCCAATACAACTTCACGGTCCGAATCAGAGGCTCCGCAGTTGAGGAAACTTGGGAGGACCGACTCACGAGATTAGGGGTGGACACTGCAACTTGAAACACGTGACGTCATCCGAAAGCAGGCCATCCACAAAACACTAGAGCTCACAGATGTCACCGTGATCGTTAGACAGTTACACCTTGCCATACACAAGAGCCTGGAATGGGCCCAGTATGCCCTAGCGAATGATATCTCTAACACAACCACTGAACGCTCCAATCTCTACAAAAAATTCATGGACCCCATGAGTTGGCTCCAGTACAGAAGAATAGGTAAACAAGACAGGCTGATCAGGTGATAATGGGCGGCGGCCTGGGGGAAGCGACAAGGGCGGGTCATTGGAAACCGGCATGGGGCCAGATTGGACAATAATTATCCAGCCAATAAGGGCCGACCAGCTCCAAGGAGGACCAGGGAACCGGGATAGACCTCACCCCTGGCACCCCCGGGTTGCGATGCGGCCCCCCCACTGAGCGTCGTATCAACGGTGCTGGTCGGGGCCAACTGACAACATCCAAAAGGAACCCCTTGCCGCCACGCCCAACCATAGAATAGGAGACAAAGACATAACAATGACACCTCAAAGCACCCCCCCCCCACACTCACACTGAGTGGGGGGAGTGAAGGGGGCAGAGAAAGGTACGGCCCACACTGAGGCGTCTGCAAGCAGACCGCCAGAACTACAGTCCCGACGGGACTAGCCAAGAGGTCGTTCAGACCACGCCAGACGACCCACAAAACATCACTTTGGTCAACAGCGGGTGCCGCGGCGACCCCCACCGCCCTCCGGGGGTCACACCACACCCCGCCCCCCCCACACCCCTCTTGAAAAAAGGCCCAAAAGGAAGAGGAAAAAAAAAAAAAAAGAAGAAATGGACATAAGACCAGATCAGCATGGCTTCTTTGCTTCCTTGCCCTTTCTCTTTGTTTCCTTCCTTTTTTCTTTCGCTTTTTCCTCACTTTTTCTCCCTTCACGTCACTACCCAGTCAAACCAGCCATAACTAGGACAGAACACACACAACACACAATACATATCACCCTAACAACGAGATGAACACATGTTTGTCCGTGGATACTCCCATAGTAAGAGATTGCCTTTACACACCAATTCTCCAATTCAATTTCATTTTTCAATGAATCAATTTTATTGCGTTCTGCCCGAGAAAGTATCAGCTTGCCTTGTGCTTTTACCTCAGCAGCCTTTCTATTCCAGTAAGCTAGTCTTCAAAACGCTCAGGCGACCAAAAGGTCCTCCTTTAAGGTTATATCCTCATAAACAAATTTATCTCTCTGGCACAATGTTATTGTTGATAATGAATTTTTTTCCTAGCTCCTTCCTCTTTTGCATATGTCCTATCCACACGTACACAATGACATCAAATCCCCGATATTTTCTGTGCAGCACCTGAGCGCCACTATTCTGGTCTGCGTATCTTCTTTGAACCTCGACATACGATCTCTCTCTCTTTCTTTTTCTCGATGTCTCTCTCTCTTTCTTACTCTTGTGCAAGCACTCAGCTGATGATCAGCTGATCATCAGCTAATTGCTTGCACAAGAGTAAGAACAAGGTGAACATGTAGTGGTGTGTATCACGGTAGGCTGCGGCCAAGGTTGTTCACTGATCAACAGTGATGAACCTTGGCTGCGGCCTACATACATATCACCACGCGATCACATGCACACACACACACATACACACACACACACTCAATCAACATGACTGTCCATTTTGCCTGTCTACCTACCTGTCTGTCTGTCTGTCTGTCTGTCTGTCTGTTTGTTTGCCTACATGCGTGTCTGCCTGCCTGTCTGCCTGTTCACAGTGCAGCGCTGTGACGACATCTTTTGACCAGGAGCAAGTCAATTGATGTGTACTAACGCACCTTTTGGGGGGGGGGGAAGAAGCAACAAAAAAATTCGCGGAAAATCCCCAGCTTTGCTCTCCCCAATACAATCCGAATCTCATGTTATCAAAAATTGCAAATGGCGTCGACAAAACAAAAACATAACAAATTAATTCGAAAACCTAATCAAACAATTCAGGTCAAACATTCTCGGATTTTGTTTGCTTTGCTGCTCTTTCTCTTTTTCTCTCTACCTCTCGCTCTCTCTCTATCCATAGTTATATGCACATACACATTCTCGCACATACATATAAATACAAATATACATATAGATCCCTATACAGCATCATTCACATGTTGACCAAAAATTGTCGGGTGGACAAGTCAGCTCTGAAAAAGCGTACAGCACGAAAAAGTCAGTAACATCGCCAATAACTGCACACTTGCGCCTCCTGATGTAACACAACCTGTTGGAGGGGAAAAATAAAAGTTGACAAGCCCATGTCCGCGATTTACAATCGACGTGTTCAGGCAATTAAACTCCATATAGCCTTTCATGGGTCTTCGCAACCCTTTGCATAAAACATCTACATACTCATCAAGTCGCGACGAAACACATATATGTGTGTGTGACATGGCACATGCACGTGTGTGACATGAATCATGCATTCACGTGTGTGACATGATTCTCACCCGTTGATGCTGGCAGATATTGCCGTCGCCACGTTCTATACATTTACTCTGCACTCGCTGTTGCTTGCAGATCTTGCCAGTGCAAGACTACGTATGCTCCTCTGCAACATCATGTCACTAGCACACCCATGGCATGATTGCACAACTTATCATGCAACCCCAATACGATTACTTGAAACAAAAAAAGAGTCCTTTCCGAGTAGCTAATATTTAAGGTGTTGCACCAGCCTCTTGCAATCTGACTTGACACCACAGACCCAGGCAGCAAGCAGGGGCTGCATCCCGGTGACAAACACACATCACAGTAAAAGAGATATAGAAAGAGGAGGAAATCGAAGAGCAGGATGGGCTGCAGCACTACATGCAGCTAGCTTCTGATACAAGGATACAGCAGCCAATACTTGACAGCAGTAGGCGGTCAACATTTGCATGCACAAACTGCCATGTGTGCCACAATGTGTGAGTGCATTGTGTGTATGTGTGTATATCTCCGTGTGTATGCGTTTGTATGCTTGTGTATGTGTGTGTTTGAATATATGTGGTGATTGCGTGCGGTTGTGTATGTGTATTGAAAAGTAGAAAGGCCTCTTCTATGTATTTTTTCTTCAAAACTTCCCCTGTGTCTCTCTTTCTACACTTTCTTCTCGTTCTCCACCACCCTCCCTCCCTGTGTAATTGACGCACGCACGCCACGTGCAATTAGTTTGTTTGATGCAATGCAGGTGGTGGTGTGTGCATGAGAGGTTGCCTCCTATCATCTTCTTGCTTTGTCCGCACCATTGGTTGTGTGTGTGTGTGTGTGTGTGTGTACGACGATGATATATTCTTTGACTGTCCGAAATTCACAGAGATTGTGGTATGAAGTATTCACAGAAATGGCAGTGTGAATTGTATGATTTGTTCAGCCTTCATTGCTTATCTCGAGAGGCACATATGATGCCAACGATCATGATGGTCAACAACGCACTTATTACGATTCCTCCTCGATCTCTAATCGTCTGCTCCTCATCTGCTTGACTCCTACGAATGTAATCACTCAGAAGCTGCAGAACGTAACTTTTATAGATCTCTTATGATTGATTGGATGCACAGCACACGCATGGCTACAAACACACGACATTCTCCAGCCAAGTTTTTTGGAATGGGTCATGGCGTACATAGTATGTGTCAAGGCACACGTATGAATACGTCAAAGCAATATGACACACGTATGAATGAGTAATTGCACACACTCATATTTGGGACATGATGCATTCATACGTGTCATTCATTGGTGCTGTGTGCCTCATTCTGTCGTGCCCGTCGCCACTGATGTGTCTTTATGCCCGTGCGTGCGTGCGTGTGGTGTGTGTGTGTGTGTGCACGCGCGCACGCGTGTGCATGTTCATGTGTGTGTGCATGTGTGTGTGTGTGTGTATGAAAGAGAGAAAGAGAGAGAGAGAGAGAATGTGTTTGTGCATGTACATGTGTATATGTGTGCGTGTGCGTGTGCGTGTGCGTGTGTGTGCGTGTGCGTGTGCGTGTGCGTGTGTGTGCATGTGTGTGCAGTGTGGTAATCGTCACCGAGAGCAAATATGTTAGCACAAGAGGTAGGAACGCAGGTAGCAAAACATTAAACTTGAATGTGACAGTGCGTGTTTTGATAGGTATATTTGCCCAATAGACCAAAGAATTTCTGTGAATCCTTTACCCAAAATAAAACAATGCATTGTTCCTGCTTGTTCTAGTTCTTCACGGTCTTTCGCCCTCATTCCTTCCTTCTCTTCTTTATCACCCAACTCTCCCCTCTTCTTCTTCTCCCCTTCCTGCTCCTTTCGTTTCTTCTTTACTGATTTCTGTACATGTCTGCATCCCACAACGCCTGAGCTTTCATTGACTGTATCATTTTCTGCAGCTCATTGTACGCAATTGCCACGTAGTCTGCCACATACACCTGCTTTCCACGCCAGACCACTTGTCAGTCTTGTACACATGTACGCACGTACCACGTCGTGGAAATACTCAGTACACATGTATACATAGATATTACACGTGCCTGACATGCTTTACGCGTGAATAATCCTTGTCCATACATATTCATGCATTCGTGCACATTGTGCACGGCCCGGCGGCCAGAAATCTGTGCACATGTACGTGCCCTTGGCCTGCGGCTTTCTCGTGCAATAGAGTGGTATCAAGTGTTGCCAATGCAATTACCACGAACGATTCTTGTGATAACACGCCACAGCAGGTACACCAAGGACAAGCAGCACCATTCTGACTCACAGGCTATGCACCACATCGTAAGAGATTGATTGATGTTGCTTTTATTACTTCCTAAGAAATAGTTTAGTAGCTTTGCTTGAAGCTCTATTTGCTCAGTCAAAAAGGCCATGTAAGCGCGGGCCCTGCTGCAAATATTCAGGCTGCCTCTATTGCCATTGCGCTCCATCAACCCAGCAAACAATTGCATCATGTCTATGTCGTCTTCTTGTTGCAAAGTAAGACGCCAAAAGCAGAGTATTGTGCTCAAGACACCAGTCTTATCCAGTTGAGCCTGAGCTGCCTTTGCTATGCTCATACTCTTTGAAATAAAAAGCGTCTGTTTGTTGGCATCACAGACACGAGATAGAATCTTATGGACTCGGACCTGGATCAGTAAAGTTGCTGTCTGGCCTGTTTTCCAGATTCTAACATGCTTGATGACTCGTGACTGGATGCAGTGAACGTCCTTGATGCTGGCGGTTGCCTCCTGCGGCTTCTGGATCTGCTCCTACAGCTTTGGGATCGTGGAAAAGAGCGGGCACATCTTCTCTGGCATGAGCACAAATTCTTTGCTGTCGTGTGTATCCAAGCAAACACACATGTGCAGGGCGTCGCATGCGCGTTTGCTTGAATCCAAGGTAACGCGCATGCGCGTGAAATCCATCTTCACCACGATGCCTTTGATTCGCTTGTACTGCGGCTGGTTCTGCAGACCTCCGACCAGAACTCTGCTGCCTAGAGAATAATAGCGGGGCATAGAGTCTGTCATTATGTCATCCATGTGCACGGATAGCTGATTTCTGATTGCATCAGCCGCGCAAAGAAAATGGAAGCCATTTGCTGGTGGCACAAAGCCAATTGTGCACCCTCGTTGCCATTGGCAATGATCAAGGACCAATTTAAGGTCAACAGCCTCCTTTAATAGCTGCGTGCCTCGTCATACATGTCGAGATCACTTTGTGCAGGCTAGCAACATACATATTTTGGCTGCTACATGATAATGCGAGTTACCACCCATTATGCTGAACGCCTCCTCGAGCAGAGCCTTTGCAACGATGCATCTTCTCTTGTCTACCTTAGCCCCATTGGCAATTCGACAGTCATTTTGATTGAGCCTGTGCATTGTGCCTATTACAGTCGAAATTCCAAAAAGATGCTCCTTAAGCTCAAAGGTACTCGTATGTGTAATATCGCCGTGCACCCTCATACAGCGTCTCCTGATACACATTCAGCGCGTTCAACGGCTACTCTTGTTCACAAAGCCATACAGCTGGCCAACATCCACGAACGTGGAATAAAGACCTTCAGGTGCTGCCTTGTCAGCCAATTTGCCTACTACAGCCTTGGACGCAGTTTCACGCCGTTAAGATTGTCACAAGTTGCCCCCACCTCATAAAGCAGGTGCAGCACCTATTTACAATATGTCTCTACTTCCTACTACATGGCAGCCTGCAGACTTTCCAGCATGGGCCTGCCCAGTGGCACGGTGGCAGTGCCCACTGTGTATGAAACCTGGGCAAACTTCTAATCAACAGTATCGATGCAATCGCTGCTCCTGCAGCCGTGATATCACAGCCTGCTTCTTTTGGATGTGGTCCGTGCTGCGTGACTCGTGCTTGTGTTCGAACCGGAGGTAGTGGGCCCGCTGACTCGTGGGGCCGCAATAGGGGCGCGCGGTGGCGACCCCGAGCCGCCGCCAGTGCGCGACATGGGGGCGGATGACTTACAGATCCCCACGAATCAAACAACATTTCACATCATGTTGTAATGATGGCAGGCAGAGAATCCTGTCAAATTGAATCGTCATTATAGCAGGAAATCCATCTCTCACCCACAAACTTGAATACATACACACACAGTCTCTTTTTCTTTGCACAGCACTCTTGATGTGACTCAGACTGAGCAGCACAGCTTTGAAAGGCAATAGAGTCACCACTTCTGCAGACCCATACACATACACGCACACATCTGTGTCTGCGTCTATGTGCTAGATGACTGGGCCTGCCCACGGCTGCTCCGTCATGACCTTTGAGCAATTTGTTCTTCGATAGCGGCAGTTGAGCATGATAAAAGCAGATTCGAGAGGTTGTCATACTGGGGAATCTTGGGGATCTAGCGACATAGTAAAAGCAGGAAAGTTCTGGAGAAGTTCCCAGGGTAACTGCAGACCTTGTTTCTAATCTTCCTCACCCTCGGGACAACAAGATAAAGCAACACACAATGACAAGCATGACTGTTATGATAGCAAGGGCATCCCTCTCTCACTCCGTGACACATACACATCCACCCTCTTCTTCTATGAGTGCACGAATCGAAGTGGCACTCTCGGACTGTGCAGCACAACTTTGGAAGGCAATTGAGAGCGATTGCGTCTTATCAAAGACGCCCTTCTTTCTCTACCTCGAGAAAGGAAACGCGCAGGATCTCCAGACGATCCGTTGCGTGAATGGCTGCTCTAAGGCACCAACGCCTAGGCGAGCACCAAAGGCACACCATGTGGCGAACAAGACACAGGAAAGACAATGTGCAAGATCATGTGGTACAAACGTGCTTGTGTTAGAACAGACACGCGACAAATTTACCTCTCTTGATCCTCCTTCAAGTACCCGAGAATGAGCTTGAAAAAATGTCGTTACAGAACACCTTCTAAATTAGAAACTCTGTTCTAGAACTAGACCATGTCGCAAACGTGACCATTTTTCTTAACGAGACCGCAGCCTCAGGTTGGGGTTCTCACTAGAACTCAGTCATGCGTGGAGAGTGTAAGTGAGGCTGGCGCAAGCTGAGGAAATACAATTGGGAGATCAATGACAGATTCTTGGCAGGGTTGTGCTTTATATCTTGTCATGCCGACACCTGCAAACGAACCATATCATAGCAAACATCCGTGCGACAAAGCGCGTTGCAGAATGATATGGGGTTCCTGGAATCGAAAAATTTCAAGAGTCTCGACTCGCTAAGCAACACTTGTCAGCCCATACGTTACAGCGGTTTTGAGAACGTGTCTGAAATGCACACATTTGCTATCAGGGCCAAAACGTGACCGAGTTGATGCGCACTCGTGGTCTTTATCTTTACATTTCTATCTCTGTCTGTATCTCAAGTCATGTCTCCGTTAGGCGTCGAGGGTGTTTTCTATCTCCCACCGCGACATTGCTC
>Ga0105054_10006747_pt1 | contig 15918 bp, 13 predicted proteins | sample BON02_FD_78091 | JGI IMG/M metagenome (GOLD analysis project Ga0105054, IMG submission 78091) | Freshwater microbial communities from Lake Bonney liftoff mats and glacier meltwater in Antarctica - BON-02 (megahit assembly) | ecosystem: Environmental > Aquatic > Freshwater > Ice > Glacier...
GCGAGCACTGCGGCGCGCATGGACCCCGCGCACCTCGAAGCGTGCGTGCACAGCGTGATGGACTCTGCGGCGTTCTCGAGCAAGGCGCAGGCGCTGAAGCCGTCGGTGCTGGCCGCGCTGCGTCACTTGCGCGAGAGCATGAGCACGCTGCAGATTGGGCTGGTGTTTGCGCACGCGACTAGCATCGACGAGATGCGCTCGACAGTGAAAGAAGTGGCGCTGCCGGGGGTGCGCATGCGCTACGAGCGGCTGGTGGGATGCCTCAACGCACAGAAGCTGACCGGACACGCGTGCCTCTTCAACAAACGGGCGTGCCTCGGGAAGAGGAAACTGAACGAGATCGTGAGCGTGACGGAGATCCAGGCGGTGAAGGCGAGCGAGGGCACGAACCCGGTGGACGTGCACCCGAGCGACTCGCAGTGCCTGCTGGTGTCGAAGAGCTCGCTGCCCAAGCTGCACGAGCAGCTGTCGCTCATCAACGGCGAGATGCCTACCACTCGATGATCTCGCTCGGCAGCGGGTACCTCTACAGCACGGACGCGCAGCAGCCGCTGCCGGGCGCGCCGCTCTCGACGCTGCCGACCGCAAACATCGCGATGATCGGGCACCCCTCGACGCACACCTACTCGCTGGAGTGCGAGCTGCTGCCCGAAGTGACCATCAGGAGCGTGGTGTACACCGAGTGCCAGCTGCTCGACATGGTGGTTGGGGTGGCCTCGTGTCTGGCGCCCTCGCTCGAGCACATCATCAACAGCCGTTCCCGCGCGAACTTTCTGGTGCTAGCCGGAGCGCCTCCTCCGCTGTGCCAGGGCATGTCGCGCGTGGTGATGCGCGGGCGCGTTCTGCCTCTCACGCATTTCATGACGGAGGCAGACCACGCGGAGGAGGTGCGCGCGCGCGAGATAGCGGCGCAGAAGGTGCACGCGCGCGCGCTCGCGGTGTCCATCACCTCGGGCACGTGGAACATGTATGTGCCGCAGAGCTAGGCGCGGCGCGGGTTTGTAGAGCAATAAACGCCAGAATGTTTGTGATCTATTTATTCACATAAACTCACTTCCTCTTTGTCCTGTGTTCAGACGTCGGGAGCCCCGCTCCAGGCGAGGTACAAGGCGTAAAACAGCTCCTTTTTGTCTGTCACTGTCTCGAGGTCTTTGTAAAAGATCGCGCCGTCGTGTGCGATGGCATATGCGTTGCGCTCAGACCCGCACATGTTGAGCATTCTCGTGCGCGTCCTCGTGTACATGATGGAAAGGGCGCCTGCCCGCGCATGCTTGAACGTGGACAGCAGGCGGTCGGGGGTGAAGAGTCCATCCACTTTGGGATCCTGTGGGTCGAGATCATCAATCACGTCCTGCATTTCGTCCTCTTGTTCGCCGAGATAGTCAGCGGTGAATACGGATTCCACCCATTTCAGGTCCTCCTGTTCGGCGTGGGTGAAATAGTCCGAGGGATCAAAATCGAAACGGATGCCAGAGGTCAGCATCTCTGTCTCGAGTTGCTGATGCATGGCAACATCTGTGTGTGTTTTATACCAAATTGCTTGCTGTCGCTATGGCTACTTCTCATGTATGTGCCGCAGAGCTAGACTTGTACACGATTAAAAATATTTAGAGTCTTGTGTGTAGAGGTTTTTATTCTCAACCAGGGTAATTATACAGACCATGTTCCTCGTGATGGTCCTGCAAGCCGAGTCTGATGTTGCGCCATTTGCACTCCAGGTGCGTGACAAGGTCTACTTGCTCCTGCCAGGTGTCGCCGTGCCAGTACTGTATAGTATACACGGCTCTGTCTGATTCAGACATTGCAAGCAGACGAGCCAGTGCGGCTGCGTGGACGCTGGCAAGACCGGCAGCGTTCAACCACGGCTCATCAGCTCGAAGATTCTGCACCACGTTGTGCCCTTGCAGGTCCACGTGTTGCGGGTCGACTAACAGCATCACATGAATGAGATTGTTCATACGCACAGTCCAGATGTCCAAATCTTCTTCACCCATGTGGACATCATTGAAATCTAGATCTTCATCATTATCTCTTGCGAGTTGTTGCCAGGTGGGCTGCCCGACCGGGTGGGGAAACATAGTCATCCAGTATTCTTCTGACCACCCTCCTGCGACACACTCGTAAATACCCAACATTCCCAATTTGCATGTGTTTTTCATTACATCAAGATATATTATTTGGTTCTCTAAATCTCGTCGTTGCCCAGCGCCTTTGCGGCGCGCAGCAGCGTGGTGCCGCTCTTGTAGCTCGCGCCGCAGTCTGCGTCCTGCACCATGACCTCGGACAGCTCGTCCTCGTACGCCTGCGTGCGCACCGCGCCCTGGTCGCGCTCCCACTGGCGGTACATGACCGCGTTGTACACCTTGTCGTGCAGGAAGTACGTCGTGGTGACGAAGTTGACAATGAGGTCCGCCGCCAGGCGGATGATGAGGAAGTCGATCTGTGTCAGCGCTACAAAGAGGCCAATGGTGCCAATAATCACCGCGTACGTCGTCCACACCTGTATGATCACGAGACACGTTGCCTTCGTGTACGGAATGTAGCGCGTCTTGTGGTCTTGCACAGTGTTGACAATAAAGGGCGCCACGGAGTCACTCGCAAACGCCGCAATGCAGGTGGACACAAAGGTGTAGACCGCGACGCACCACCACTTGGGCCAGGTGTCAAGAGGCACATTGAAGAGGCGGGTGTGCGCGTTCGGGCTGATCGCCAAGAACGCCAACTGGTCTATGAGCATGATGTGCAGAAACACGCCGCAGCACAGGACCGTCCACATGCCTAGAAACGCCACCACAACACGGCGGTCGTTAAAGAGGTTTTGACACATATGCAGGCAACACGCAGAGTCTTAAATGTCCAGATGCAATTTAATGCAAATCAACGGCACACGCGCGCATGCTCAACTGTCTTACCAGTCCATGAATTCGTCGTCATAGACACCGGTGTTGTAGGGGTGCTTGGGGTCGTTCTCGAAATCATGCTGTGTCTGTGCGACCTTCTCGGATGCGGCACCGGATTTTTGGTGGTAATCGGCTTCTTGCGCGAAATTTTCCATTGTTTCTGCGACCTCTTCCTCGAGCTCGGACACGTCGCCCTCCGGCTCGTGTGCGCCTCCGGCACGTCCGCCTCCGGCAGCTTCACGAAGGTGAGCGGCCACTGAATAAATGGGCGTGGCGGCACAGTTGGCTCTCGGGTCGTCCTGCCATCTTGCGTGTTGTTTGGGGTCACGGGATTGCAAGGGTTTGGTTCTGCCCCCCCCCCTTCCGCGCGTTCTGCTGGGTGTGGTGTATCTGGAAGTGCTGCCCCCCTCTCCGCCCCGCCCGCCTGGCTCGCGCTGCGGCTGGCGGGCTGCATTGGAACTGCTCCCACCCCCCTCTTCTCTCCCTCGCTTGCGCTCTGCCTTGCCTTTTGCATTGCTGTCGCGCTTAGGCTCGTCTTCCTCAGCTGCCTCGTCCTCCTCGCCATCCTCGCCTTCCTCGCCATCCTCGCAGTCCTCGCCGTCCTTGCCCCCCCCCTGTGTCTCGAGGTCCACCGGATAATATGCGAAAATCTGCGCCCCACCTGCGATGTCTGTTTTGGCCAGCACAACGACGAATTTGACAATGCCGCCATCAAAATACGCCTCAATAACACGGTACTCGGCATTGCCCTTGCAATTGCGTTCCTGGATTATTCTTTGCTTCCTGGATTTGGCGCGCTTGTGAATTGCACAACACGAGTTGATGAATCCTCCTTGGAACATTCCTCTCGTGCCCCACTTCATTTTCTCAAAGCGTGGAAAGTCATCGCCTCTCAAACATTTGGATTTCGTCTCGCTCGTCAGCACCGCAAGCACATCGCCGGTCTTGACAGCACGCACCGTGAAGCCTCCCTGGCCCATCCCGGGGACTGGGCGGATCGTCATGATCATTGAAACGCCCAGCAAATGTCTTATTACCTTGGCGTGCATGTCTGCCTCGGAGAGGCCTTTTCCCATTGGCCAACACACTTTCTTGAGCAATTGCAGCGCCACTGCAAGCTTGCTCGGCGTGCGTCTGTAATGCAGGCTTCGAGGCCGGCGCGGGCGGAGCGTGCGCGGCGTGCGCGAGCGGCAAGTACACGTTCGGAGCGGGCGTCGCGTGCGCGGACCCCCCCGCCGATGGCATCGCGCCCGACACGGAGAGCTTCCTGTGCAACGCGGGCTTCGCGGAGCCGGTGGTGGCCGACGCGTGCTCCGCGTGTGCGGCGGGCACGTTCAAGGAGGCGAGCGGCAACGACGCGCTCGACTGCCTCGACTGCAAGGACTTCAGCGAGTCGTTGGCTGGCAAGATCTCCGCGACGGGCTGCCTGTGCGTGCAGGGGTACGCGGCGGCCGGCTTCTTCTACGTGGGCGCCTCGCAGACGTGCGAGGCGTGTCCCGCGGGCTCCTTCTGTCTCGGAACGCTGGCGGGCGGGGCGCTGGCGACGACAACCGCGACGCCGTGTCCCACCAACTCGGTGTCAGACGCGGGCGCGGAGTCCCAGGCCGCGTGCGCGTGCAAGCCCGGCTACTCGGGCGCCAACACCGTGTGCGTGCTGTGTCTGGCGGGCTCTTTTAAGTCAGCCGCGGGGCCCGGGCCCTGCGACCCGTGCCAGAGCAACGTGACGTCGGGGGCAGGGAGCACGGCAGCGGCGGAGTGCCTGTGCAACGCGGGCTTCACTGAGTACAACAATGAGACCAACGCACAGTGCGTGCGGTGCGCGCCCAACACGTTCAAAGACACGCTGGGCGGGGGGCTCTGTCAAAACTGCACCGCGTTCTCGACGTCCCCCGCCGGCTCCGTGGCGGCCGCCGCCTGCGTGTGCGACCTGGGCTACAGTCCCGCCAGCGGAGCGTGCGCGCCGTGCAGGGCGGGCTCGTACGGGGGGACGGCCATGGACGCCCTGCTCAAGCGCAACGTGCCCTTCATTACCTCGCTCGCGACCGACTGGAACGAGCTGACACAGAAGTTCGACAGCAAGTGCGCGGGACAGACGTGCGCGGGTAACACGGGGGGCATGTCTGCAGGCACGGTCACCACGGGCACAGTGGATGGCCACGGCGCGGGAGCGTCCGTCACGTTTGTTGGTGGCACCACTCAAACAAGGATGCAGTGGGGCGCCAATTCAATCCCAGCTATTTTCACGATATGTAGTGTTACACGGTACTCTGGAGAAGTCAAAGAGCGCATTCTTTCCGCCAATGGCAATCCTGAGGGTAGTTTGAACTGGATGCATGGACATGGACATTCATCGGCTGCAGGAGCAATTTTTTACAATTCAATGACAACCAAGGTGGAGAACAGTATTACACCCAAAACAGACTGGTTGGTGGCATGTGGACGCAATCTTGTGAAAGCAGGAGCAGCTGGTGTGTATATGAATGGGGTGAAGAGATTAGACGCAGTTGGTGGGGAGGGTTCTTGTGCAATGGCAATTAACCCTCCACAAACAACTCAATGGAGTGACTGGCAGTTGTCCAAGGTCTACATCTGGAACTACCTTTTATCCGACAATGACTTTCTGCTGGCCTCGCAAGCACTCAACAGTGAGAAGGCCGAGACAATGCTTCTTGACCCCGGATGCTCTGCCTGCCCCCCCCACTCCACCTCGCCCCCCGCCAGCACTTCAATCGCCGCCTGCGCGTGCGCGCCCGGCTTCAGCGGCGTGCCCGGCGCGTGTGTGGCCTGTCCGGCGGGCTCGTTTAAGGCGAGCGCAGGCAACGCGAGCTGCGTGGCCTGCAACTCAAACGCGACGTCGCTCGCGGCGTCGACCCATGCGCTCAACTGCTCGTGCGTGCCCGGCTACTCGGGGCCCGCGTGCTCCGTCTGCCAGGCGGGCTCGTTCAAGACGGGCGCGGGGCCGGGGACGTGCCAGACGTGCCCCGCTGACTCCATCTCGCCCGCGGCCAGCCCCAACGGCTCCATGTGCGAGTGCAACGCGGGCTTCTCGGGCGCCAACGACGGCGCGTGCGCAGCGTGTCCCTTCGACACTTTCCAAACCACACTAGGGTCGGCGCCGTGCGTCACCCCGCTGTGTGCCGCTGATGAGTATCGAGCGACGCAGGCGTGCTGGGCATGTCCTCTGGGCATGACATCACCCCCCGGATCGCCATCTCGAGACGACTGTGTCTGTCGGCCTGACCAGATTCGAGACAGTGTATTGCTGGTGTGCAAATACTGCCAGCCAGGCACATTCAGATTCAACAGCACCTGATGCGCGCCGTGCCCGCAGTTCAGCTCCTCGCCTGCCAACAGCACCAGCGCCGACAACTGCACCTGCAACGTGGGGTACTCCGCCCTCAACAGCGCCTGCGCGCCGTGTGCCGCTGGCACGTACGGCTCGGCAACGGGCGCGCCGTGTGCGCCGTGCGGCGGAAACCAAGTGTTGGCTTTGGCCAGCGTGTCACTATCTGATTGCCACTGCAACGTCGGGTACTCTGGGCCCAGCGGAGAGACGTGCGAGCCGTGCGCGGACGGCACCTTCAAGAACGAGACAGGCGCGGGCGCGTGTCAATTATGCCCCGCGTTCGCGTCGTCCCCCAACGCCTCGACGCTCCAGACCAACTGCACGTGCGGCGCGGGCTACAGGGGCGTCCCCGGCGGGCCGTGCGGGCTCGTGTGCCCGGCGGGCGCGGCGCACAGCGCCGCCGAGCAGGTCTGCCGCGAGTGCAACGCAGGCACGTACAAGGCGCTCGCGGGGGACCACGCGTGCACGCCGTGCCCCGCGTTCTCGCACCACGCGCTGACGAACCAGACGCGCGTGGAGGCGTGCGTGTGCCAGATCGGGTTTCTTGGGAACGCGATGGCGCAGGGGTGCAGTCAGTGCGCGGCGGGGACGTTCAACAACAGGGCGGGGGACGTGAGGTGTTTCGACTGTATCGCAAATGTGAACATCACCTTATTGGAATCAAGTGTACCCAATTTGCTTATTCGCTACAAGTTTGATACTATCCCAGTTGATGGTGGAAAGCTGATGAATTATGGATCATTGGGTACAAATTACAATGCTGACATCAGATTGACGAGCGACGGAATTCAACGCAGGATAGGAACAAGTGGAGAGTATCATTACTTCTGGACGCAAAATAGTGCTGCAAACAATTTTCTCAGTATTCCCAACAATTTCGTGAGATTACTGAGTCCAACAGGTCACTCTATCGCGTTTTGGGCAGAGGACAACAATGTCCTGGACGATCCATATCCTGTATTTTGCGGGACACACGAGGCTCCTTTTCTCAGGATTCACTCTCCGTGGTCGGATGGTAATGTGTATTATGACGCGGGAGATTCGACTAATTACGCTAGGTTATCGAAAAGTTCATCAGTTGTTAATGGACAGAGAACACATTGGGTGTTCTCGAGGAGCAATGTGGCTGATAACAACATGATACTAACAATCCATAAGAATTCAGTTTTGTTCCACACCAGTCCGCAAGTCGCAGAACAGAGTTCCACAGCAGCCACCAATTACCCTTTTTTCATTGGATACAACTTGGGGTCTGGAAACTCTTTTTTCAAAGACCAAACCCTCGAAGAATTCCGCGTTTATGATAAGGCATTGACCATACAAGAAATCTCGTCTCTATACACAGCAGGATTAACATTCATTGCCTCTTGTTCAGCAAGCGCAAGCGACAGGTGTACGAGGTACACCTGTCGAGGGCAACTAATGCTGTAGGAAAACGGAAACGCTGCAGGAAATGGCAACAATCTTGTCTGACCGCTGGCAAACGGTCCCGGGTTCCATAACAGTGGTGTCACTGCCGTGGCTTGCGGTCACTCACACTTTGCTCTGGTGAAGGAAAATGGCGTCCTGTGCACGTGGGGCTGTGGGTTTTACGGAAATCTGTGCCACGGTGATCGGGAAGGCATATTCATACCACAGCCTGTGTCCAGGAATCAGTTGGGCGGCCAGCGCGTGGGGCATTGGCACGGACCGGACCCTCTGCGGGCCCTGGCGTTTGGAATGGGACATCACCCGCGTGTTGGCGAGGGCACCCGCTACAGGGGTGCGCCGATCGAATTGATACGGCTCATGTTTGAGGGAGCTGTCATTGTGCCGCATCCACACGCAGGGTCTGGGCTGAGGAGGTTGATGGGGTTTGCAGATGTCGCCGCTGCCAAGATGAAGTGCCTGAGTAGCACAGGCACATACAGGCACACCGCATCTGGCGGTCTCTGCAGAGAACGCATGCAGGCTCTGAATACGCACGCGATTTTATTGAATAAACGCGCACAGTGCAAACATCCGCACTACTTCCCACCCCTACCGCGGGGTCTGACACGGACGCAGGTGTTGACTCGCACGCCCTTCTGGTTCAGATGTGTGCCATTTTTTGTGTAACCATTCCAGCACTGTTGGCACAGTCGAGTTTTGCCCGTGGCCGTGGCCATGGTGGGTGCGCACAGTGCATGCAAGTGCTGGCGCCTGTAAATTTATAGTATGTGTGGTAGAAGCTGACAAACAACGGGCCCGACAAGACTCGAGGCCCTTGTAGGCAAATGTATACCCGTGTGCTAGTATATAAGCGTGCAACATGAGGTGATGGCGAAACCGCGCAGCCGGCAGACAATGTTGCTTATGAAGGGACTCGACGTATTAAACGTGTTGTACGTCGTGCTGAATGTCATTACGTTTATACTGGCGGGTGTGTTTTGGGACATGTCGCCGAAGGACATCAATATGTCGAGCATTTCGGCACTGGACCCAAGCTATGGCAATTTCTTGACGGACATGGTATTTTTTCCACACATCCCTCAGACAGTGTCGCTCGAGACCATCACAGTGTACAGGACAGAGAGCAGCGAGCAGAAGACGACCAGTACGTTTTTTGGCATGTCGACACAGTACGATTTCGGAAGTCTGACAGTGTATGCCTCCATCTTTGCGAACGATGCGGTAGTTTACCAGTTGCAACAATCGGAGAAAACTGCCGACAAGCCAGTGACCTTTGCCTCCCCAATGTGGACGTATGAACACAACCTGCATCTCCTCGATCGCACGAAATGCGACGCTGCCCAGGTGCAAGCCAACCTGCAGGCGTTGAGCGCACCCCCGCCTCTTACCATCGCCCTGGGCCATCTGAGCGGCCCGCACCGTGCGTGTGTGTATGCTAATCCCACCGTCGTCGAGTTTCAGCGCTGTTACAATGACATGTCCCGTCACAAGGGTCTCGCGGTAGGACTGGCAGCCAACATATTGGTGGAAATGGTCTGCTACATTTACTTTCTCTACCGTCAGAGCACGACAGAGCCTGGAAATGTGTACTGCAACACCCGCGTGTACCTCTGTGAGTGTGGCATGTTTGTGTGGAGCATGCTTTTTGGGGGGCTGTTTGTGGTAGAGCTGTTTATTGCAGGAGCTGCCCTGTCAGACACGGCGGGAGCATGTCCCGACCAGCAGACGGGTCTGCTTGCAATGTATGAGATTTTTGCGGCATGTTTTGCCATGCTGTCTCTGTCTGTGGTGCTGTTGTACTTCAAGGACAGACTCGCGCCGTTTGTCGACACACTTTTGCCGAAACAAGCCGTAGCATTCGCCATGGATCCCATGTCTTGAGCCGAGTAGAGCGTGCAGTCATTCGATCTTGACGGCCCGTGTGCCGCTCTTTATTGAATAAAACAACAGAAATATTGCAATTGCAAGCGTGCGCCGACGGCCGTATGTGTGTCAGGATATGTATTTCTTGTCATGTTGCACATTGCTACTCGAGAAGCAAGTCCTCGATCTGCAACACTCGCCGCACGAGTTTTCGGCCATGGCCGCCCTTTTTGGTCAAAACTGCAAGGTCGCTCCTGTTCTGCGGACCACGCTGGTCGTATAGCGTCCATTTGCGGATGCTTGAGGCCACATGCACGTAAAACGCGTGGGTTCCGACGTGCACAATGTACGAAGTACGGGGAGCTGTCTGTGTTCGCAGCCATGTCGCCAGCGTGATTTTGCCGACGGTGGGAGGACGCACTTCATGGAAGTTGCAAGTGTTGTAATGCTTCAGGAGACACATCGTGTGCTCAAAGGAGATGCCACCCTGGCGCTTGGGTACTGCGTTTTTCCATTTCCCGGGCTGCATTGCACAGATCCGCTTCACCTTGTTGAAGAGGACGCGCAGCTGTGCCTGGTTCGCGGGCATGTCGAGCTTGGCGGCGTAAATGACGGCCAAAAGACCACAGAACCCAAACTTCTGCAAGGATTTCGGGCACTTGACAAGGCTGCGACGAGCCACCGTGCATGGCATTGCGTGGATGAAACCCTGAAAATGTGTGAGATTTCGCGAGTACTTTCGAGCGGCTTATAAGCTCTTATTTCGCCCAATTTAGACGCACACGTGCGCATGTGACGTGGGGTGTTTGCGAGAAGGGTCGTCTCATTGTGTTGCAAAATCTACCGCGAGACTCTTGTGACGGGTGCGGCGGGCAGCGGTGCAACATACGTTCGTGTGGTGGGCGTTTTGCGGTGTTTTGTGCAGAAAGACGTGGAGAAGATCCAACCGTGGGTGACGTCGCTCAACATTCCCGAGGACCAAAAGGCCTCGTTCCTGCAAGGGATTCAGCTGGCGTGCGAGCAGGGCATGAAAAAGCGCGGCATCATCGACTTCCAAAGCAACCCTGCGTTCAGCATTGCATGTGCTGCCGCCGAGGCGCATGGCAGTGCCATACAGTCTGCCGAAAACTTCCGCGTGCAGCTACTGGAGGCCAACACCAAGGTGGAGCGCATCAAGGAAGAGGAGTCCGCCAACTACAACAACAATCGCATGCGCCAGCACGCCATCTTGTCGTCGGCCCTGACAGAGGACCCGCAGGGCGACATGTCGAAGAAGCGCAAGAGTGCTGAAATGTACAACAACAAGAGCAACGCGTTTGACTCACAGGACGCCCCTGCAACCACGTGCTGGACCACTGTCTTCAACAAGATGCTTCCGGCCGCCGACAGCACGCAAACGGGCGGCGCCCGGGTCCGCCCATACTGAGCCCGTCGCGACCAGAATCGCACAAATGCCCGCGTTTTCGCGCGCGCTCGGAAATGTGTGCACAAACTGCATGGCCAAGTATATAAGTACACCCGTGTGTTCGTGCTATGTCTCAACAGAGCAGCACTCGAAACATGTATTACGTCCGTGGTGCGCCCGTATTGGTAGCAGGCGTGTTTTTGGTGTGTTGTTTTGCACAGGCCAACGCACAGGACACGCCTGGTCCGAAGCCGGCTCAGAGGCCTGTGGGCGAGCCCTTCAATGTGCAGCCAACACAGAATGATCTCTACAAGGACAAGACGGCGCCACGGAAGCCACCCTTGAGTATGGACGACATTGACAGCGACCTGGACAATGCGACAATTTTCGACGCCGCACAAGACGACATTCAGCCTTTGCCCATCCCTGTACGCGACGTGCCCGCCGTCGACAAACACGCGATTGAATCCAACTTTTTGGTGTCGCGCGTTTCCACTATTCTCCAGGGCATGATGCGGAATGACACGCAGGCAACACCGCAGCCGCCGTCCAACCCCCAGAAGACGGACAGGATTGCACAGTTGCCCTCTGCTCCCGACGACCTGAAGCCGCGATATCACCGCAAGCCGCAGCGCAGCGGTCACCGCAAAAGTGTGGATCTAAGTGTGTTTGCTGTGCCGTTCAAACGCGCGCCCCCCGGTGGTGGTGGTGCCGTAAAGCACAACATGCTGCCGCACAAGAGGCGAAGGATCCAAGGCCATGCCAACACGAAATGAGCATGCAGCACATGACTCCCACAGATTTGTTTATTAAATATCAACTACACACATTGCAAACCGAGTCTGAGTTGTGGTCATTACTATTGAACAAACTCAATGCAGCCTGGCATGGTTCCGCTGCCGGCGAACGCATTGCTCAACGCACTGGCACTGTAACTTGACGCACACGCTTCGCAGCCGCCTCCGTCGCTACGTGGGTGAGTGCGATCGCCACATTTAAGACACAAGCTGGCTGATGTCGCGCCCGTAGATGTACTGTATTCGCCCCTTGGACATGGTGTGCATGTCCCTGCCCCTGCCTGTGTCTTGTACGTGGCTTTTGGACACGGTGTGCACGTACTGGCATGCCCAGGGTTCAAGTTGAACGTTCCAGCATCGCAAAGGACACACAAACTGTTAACATACCTGGATCCAGCAGGGCATGGGGCGATGCAGTTAAAACGATCCCCGTACGCCATCCACTGCAGTTCAAAATGCACACCACTCTGTTTGTCGGCGGAGGCCCTAAATCGAATACGCAAAATTTGAACAGACATGTGCGCGTTTGGCGTAACTATGAAATCAGTCAAGGTCTGTAGCGGTGCATGCTCTATACAAGCCAAACCTTGGCCGACAGCACTGCAAACCGACGGAGTGATCGCATTTTGCGTTGCCGCGTTGCCCATACCTTCACGCACGACCACATTCGCTAGGATGGATGCAGTGGACGTGATGGTCCACGTGCACACATCACCTGTCTTGTAATTCCCAGGACCATTCACGATGACGCCATCATGCTTGCTGTCGGACGCAGCGGTCTGCGAGCATCCACACGGACCAGAACACGCGATGCTGGTCGTCATCTGTAATTGCAAGTATGTTGGCGCGCACACACATGCGGAAATCGACGTGCTCTCGGCGGGTGACGTCGAGTGCGACATGCAGGGAAGACAGGGCTTGTTCCTTCCCTTCGCATTGTATGAACCAGGAGGACACGCGTTGCAGTTTGTTGCTGCTGTCGCACCGATGGTGCCTGAAGTTTTGCCAGCAGGGCATGTCATGCACGTGGTTTTAGATACAGCTCCTGAGTTTGTTGAATACGTTCCAGCAGGGCAGTTGGTACACCCAGGCTGACCAGTGATTTCCGAAAATTTCCCTGCAGTGCACAGTGTGCACGTGGAAGAAGCAATGGTGGACGAAGACCCCACCACACAGGGTATGCAAACATCTGGCTGTGTTGCAGCACCCTGGGTACTGTATTTGCCTGACTCACAGGCTGCAGTCTGCTGAAACGAGCGAAATCCGGTCTCTGTTTTGTATCTTCCGGGTGGCAATGCAAAGCATTTGCCTTGGGTCGAAGTTGTTGAACCCTCGATTGTTTCTGTGTAGTATCCCGCACGACATGTACAATGCGCCACACCGGGTCTTGAGGTTAACTGGACGCTGCAACCAGATTCATCCGTGGTTGCTGCACAATTAATGTACCCCGCACTTTCATCACATCTGCATGAACTGACACTCAGATCGCTCGAACCCGCGCTCGACGTGCTGTACGGCGGGCAAATGATACAACTTGCAGCATCCGATGTTTTGTAGTGCCCAGCATCGCATTTGCATATGCTGACACTGTATGTGCCTGAACCGGCAGGAGATGTACTCTTAGCAGGGCATGTCTGACAACCTGCGAAAATGGAAGTCTTGTACTGTCCAGCCACACACGGATGCCTATCCACGCAGCCGTTCACAGTCCATATCAACCGTGTGTCGGAACACGTACATGCAGCTTGTGCGCTTGCACCATTGGTTGATGAACCTGCATGACATGCAGCACACGATGGAGGTACACTATGCCATACATTGCGAACGTTGCTACAACAGCCCGTTGTTTCTGATTGGTACTCGTTAACTTTACAAGCCCTACACGACTCTATCGCAGGGTAACCTTCGCCATATTCTTCGCAAAATGGGTAGAATCCTGGGGCACATGGAGTGGCACATCCTCGAGTGTAACATCGTGCTGCACACTGCAACGCACAGAAACACAACGCATACGTGATTACCAAGCAGAATCGCAAAAAACACTTTCCAAGTACAATACACATTGGTTTTTTGCACTGCACGCATGGATTCGGATTGTTTATATATGTTGCAGGGATCAGACCACGCGTATGTGTGTGTGTTTGTTTTGCTGGGAAACAGCGACCGTACGACCGTATGTATACATGCTGTTACACCACGATGCGATCCATCGACGAATTCAAGTGAGTTCAAGGTTTGCAGAACAGGCCATCGGGCGTAGTCCAGACCCACCTGAAATGGCCTGCCTGTTTAATTTTTTCATGTGCAACGCAGCGGACTGCACTCATCACGTGGTAATGGGGTTTAATGGGGACCAACGCCTAGCAGACACTGCGTTCTAACTACTGGCGCTGGCAGCCGCTCTATTCTGCGGGGCGGGGCGGGCGGGTGGTTGTGCAGGCGCAGATGGCGCAACTGTGTATGTGGTGATGGCGGGGGCGGCCGACGCGGGCAGCTGCTTGCCATTGCGGACCGCAGCCACGCCTGCATAATCGTTGCCGTGGTGGCCTGAGCCAGGAACGTGGACTGGCTGCGTGTGGTCCGAGTAATGGGCAGTGGAGGTGCCAGAGTACATGAGCCGACAGCTGGTGGACTCGTTGTTCGTGCAGGCGAGGGTGGCATCCTTGACCATCTGGTGGTTATTGTTGAGCTCGAGCTCGTTGTACATTTCTGCAATCTTTATCTCGAGTTCTTCTCGTGCATCATGACCGTCAACTCTGCCGAGTGTCTTTTCAATGAAGCGACTGATGTCGGAAATGAACATGTCCGCCGTTGCGAGGGTGGTCACGGCCAGACTGCGGTTCTTAAAGTCGCAGAGCAGCATGGGCGAAGGCAGCCACGTGAGCGGCACGCTGATGCCCACGGGGACAATGGAGGCGCTGTCATATTCCACGTTGTAGTTGTTGGAGGAGTTGATAAACAGGCGTTTGCTGTCCGGACTGTTCATGTCCACAATGGTCATGTCCTTACCGCCGACGTAACCGTCATAGGCAACATCCCACACACGGTGCAGATTGCGCTCGTTGAAAACAATGGCCCGTTCGTGGTACTTGTACGTCATGCCCCAGACACCGTGCTGTCCGTCGTCACAGACGCTCATCTCAGTCTGGCCCCACAGGGTGGCGCCCAGATGGTCAATGCCACCGCGACCAATAATGACCCCAAGCATGTAGTGCTTGATGTTGGGGCGGATGAGCAAGATGGCCTCGTGTTGTGGTGACGCTGCTGGGTTCAGACTGTCGAATCCTTTGATCTTCCTGCGGATGGTGTCGGCACTGAGCACAGCGAAATTGTCGGCCATTTCGTCGTAGAGGTGCACGCACGCAAGGTCGGTGGATTTGATGAGGTAAAACTCCGCCACGCGCACGCGTCGTCGCATGACGTCGCGTGGCGCAGAACCCTCGTCGAGCGAAAACGCCTTGCTCTTGATGATCTTGAGGCCACGGTACATGGGCAGGTCGGGTCCCTGTTTCAGCAGCTTCTGTCCTTCGATGCCCTGCGTGTAGTACGAGGTGCGCTCCTGCGTCATGGTCAGCTGGTACGTCAACTTCCCGCTGCACAGCATGAAGTCGGGGTCCTCGCCGCCCCAGTTCTTGATCAGAGAACGGGTGTCCTCGATGATAATGTCGAGCGAGTTCATGTTTTTCTGCACAAAGCCAAACATGTCGATGTAGTCGCGGATGGACTTGGTGAGGTAGTCCTCGAGATAGTAGCGCTCGCGCACTTGCGTGAGGTAGCTGGGCGCGTTGATGAGCGCCATGTGCACATCGAGGTCGTTGGTGTTTTGGATGCTGCCCACCACTTGTGTGACCTGGTCGTGGAAGTTCTTCATGCCCTCGTCGCTCATCATGAAGTTGTGCTCCATGGTAATCGCCAAGCCTTGGCGCACCGTGTACCCCGAGAAGCTCTGTTTGCGCTGCGTGAGCGTGCGTGCCGCCGCCTCGTAGGGCACACGCGAGGCGAGCCCCTGGTCAAAGGTCCACACATTCCACTCGATCTTGCGGTCCGGGTAGTCCATGTACATGTAAGGCAGGATTATGGTGGTGAATGGCGAGTTTGTCGCATCTGTAATCAGACAGTTGACGCGGTCTGTGATCCACTGGTTTGGCCCCTGTTTCACGCACACGCACACACACA
>Ga0105054_10006748_pt1 | contig 15916 bp, 15 predicted proteins | sample BON02_FD_78091 | JGI IMG/M metagenome (GOLD analysis project Ga0105054, IMG submission 78091) | Freshwater microbial communities from Lake Bonney liftoff mats and glacier meltwater in Antarctica - BON-02 (megahit assembly) | ecosystem: Environmental > Aquatic > Freshwater > Ice > Glacier...
GTTCTGCCCGAGCTTCCCGTGGGCGCCGTCACCCCAAATAAAGAGGTAGGAGTCGCCAAGTTCAACCGTTTCACGGATATGGCGCTTCTCCGCATTGTACGCCCAGCCCTCTGATTCCTCCTCCGGCATTTCCGTGGCGTAGTCCTGCACGACAGCAACATTTCGGAACTGATCCTCATATTCCTGCTCGTCATCATCGTAATACTGGTTGTCGCCGTCCGTATTACCTGTTTAGATTCGTCGTCAAGCTGGTCAGTGCAATACAAGTTGAATAGTATCCTCATGACTAGAGAAGACGGGTTTCAAGGAGTGGGTTTGGGGGTTGAGCAAGCTTGAAATGCGCCTTGGCACGATCGGGCCAAAATGTGCCTAGCCCTTTGCCGATCGGGTTAAGCTCTGTGTTGTGTTACAATCCCCTTCATTGTAGAAGTCTCTATTGCCCGGCATTGCAGAGACGCGTTGAGCGCCGTGCGCCTAGCTGGGATAGGGACGAACCATAATCTCCACCATTCATGCCGTATCCATCCCCATCCATGTCGCCGTTTGTGTAGCCACCGTACGCATCCTCGCCGAGGTTGTCGAAAGCCGCATTGATGCGGTCCGAGTCGGCATAGGGCTGCGGAGGAGGCTGCACGAAGTCCATCCTGACCTACTGCAGGCACAAGCACTTTGCTGCACCTTCGGTGCGTTTTTGCGCTGTTGCAATGCCCACAAGGCAGCCCAGCCCAGACCGCGTCTGATGCACACTGCTGGCGAGGAAAAGGCCAATCTGGAAAACGAATCGACACGGCGGGTGCACCTGGGCAATGGAAATTTTTCGCCTACCCAGGGAGCGAGAGCGCAAGACGTCCACTCCCCATCAATCCCCCTCCCCTTCCTGTGGGCTCTGTGTGCGACTCTTGACCTCGGAAGAAACCCTACCAGCTGCAATACTCTGGAAGCAGCATCTGGATAGACTAGTTGGGTAGAAAACTTGCAGGTTTGCCCTTATTTCACATCTAAACGAATCTCGAACGCGGACAGCTGCATTACACAGGTGGTGGCATACACAGGCACACAGGCACACAAAAGATGTATATGATGAGATCCCAGGGCTGTTGGAAATAGCCGCAGGTGTTGCTCACATACATACAATAACACCACAACTTACTTGAAAATTGACTTCCAGACAAACAAACTGACAAACAAACTGACACACACGCACGCACATCACGCGACAGAAATCCGAGGAATGAAGACGAGCACTATATTAGTAGGCGTAGTGTCTGTGGGAGCGATTGCCTCGGCGCATGCCTTTGCGATCCCGAGCTCCTCGCGCCTCGCCTTCCCGACTGTGGCCCTCCAAAAACAGAGGTGACCACGACTCTGTTTTATCAAGGACGACATGTTTCAAGCAGTGTGTACTGTCACCATGGGGGCGCGCAGCGACGGAGCGCATTATCACGAAGTTGCCACGCGCCCACTGGATCGGACCATTGACATGAGGATATCAAGAGGGGAGTGTACTGTGCAAAGTAGGGTAGTGTATTAGTACAGTATAGTAGAGCATATTAATAGTATACATAATGAGGGTGTATTAGAACAGTATAGTATAATACAGTATAGTATAGTATAGTATAGTATACACTTCCCTATGACACAACACACCCTGACACAAGTCAAAGTGTGGGATGTGCACGTCTGAATTCAACTCTCGGATGTTGACATTGCGCAAGACAGCTTGCTCCTCCATCTTATTTTCAGCATTCTTTCGTTGCCTCTCACCCTCACTCTGCAGGCAAGACCTGGCGCTGAGACATGGAGAGTTCGCTCAAGGATCCAGCATACGTGCCCCCGCTAATCGCCCGCGTTCGAACCCGGTGAGGCGTTCATCTGTCACTAATTCATATAACATCTCAAATGAGGACATCTGATCCATGATTTTACTTCACTGCCACTTGCGACACACTTTATGCAAGCGGATTGGAAGCAGCAATGACAAAGCAGGCCGGCTGGGGGCTTGTTCGGGGCCGCGTGCCGAAGACGACTGTTTGGGGTGTCACCCGCTGTTCCGACCTGATAAAATGTCAGGTCGGATGATCGGTAGTGTAATGAAAATGTCGACTATACAGGATGTGGGGTGCATGCATGTTTCGAAGAAACGCTCAGCTCTCAGATGACTGTCGACCTGTGGCTTCCTCCTGTATCGCTCTGCCCAATCTATCTTCAACTTTTTCACGTGTGCAGCTACACAGTTCTCGACAATTGGTTGTGTGAAATGACAATACCAACGCATCCGTTTATCCCAGTCCATCTGTGTGTCCCTGCTCGTCTGACAAGAAGTGCTGCAGATGGGAATGCACATGGGGCTCGGCGGGATGCTGGCAACAGCCACAGCTGGCGCTGTCAAAATAGAGCTCAATGTTGTTTTTGCGGGCATTGTGGTGGCGGTATTTGTGTGTGTGTGTGCGTGTGTGTGCGCGTGTAACCATTTTCGACGTGTGACAGTGCATGTGAGTTTGTGCATTTACATTAGTGTGAGATGATGTGCCGCGTGTGTGTCTATGTGTGTGTGTGAGAGAGAGAGCATGTATTTGATAATGCATGCATGTACAAACTTGTGTGTATGTACGCTTTGAAAACCCCGACTTGGGATACAAGAATAGAGCAGGCTGCTGGTAAGTGTTACGTGATTGTGCGTGCGTGTGTGTGTCCTTACATCTGTGAGTTAATAAATGATTGTGTATCACGGATGCCATTCTCGAAATTTTTTGCGCACATTCACCCTCCTTTTTGCTGCGAGCAATCTTCGTGTGATATTCGAATGGGTGTGCATGCGCATATGTGTGTATGCACGTAGAGTTTGGTCGTAGTGGATAGTGCATACGCCAGCATAGTGTTGCCAAAAATCGTATCGGTACTGTTACTCACATGATGCTTTCAAATGTGTGGCACGTGGATATGCGTGATGTGACAGGTAGTGTGTGCGGCAGTAGCGTTTCTTTTAAACCGACCCAGCCGCACTTTCACTGACGCTGGCGTTGGAGGCACTGTGGGGAACGAATATGATGCTTGGACTGAGGAGGTGAATACCTGTCGCCTCACGTGACCCATCCCGCCTCACGTGACTCATTCATATTTTGTCATACAGATACATTCGTGTTTGTAACATGACGCGTCCAGATTCTTGCCACGACGAATTCGTGTGTGTGGCATAAGGCATTCAATATTGTTGTCGGGACGCATTCGTGTGTGTGGCATGACTCGTTCCAACGTGAGGTGTGACTTGCACTTTCATGTCATGCGTGAGACTTTCAAGCGCATGTCGCGTGGTGTTGGCTTTATGTGTCAAGTGGCTCATCGTACGTGTGACCTGATCCATTCGTGCGTTTCATAAGTGCATGTGGTGTCATGTGTGTGAATCACAAGTACGTGTTGCGTGGTGTCGGCTTTATGTGTCACATGACTCTTTGGTACATGTGATGTGCTCCAGGACAGGACTCACATCAGTCACGTAATGTGGTGTCGGCTGTATGTGTCACATGACTCGTCCGTACATGTGACATGACTCATTTGTACCTTTTACATGACTCGTCGGTGCATGTGAAATGACTCGTGTCTTGACTCATATGTACGTGCCCACTTGCTGTGGTGTTGATGGCACTGTGCGTAATCAATGACGCTTGACAGGGGAGATTTCTCGCTCTCTGGTGTGTGTATGTGTGTGACACACACGTGTGTGAATGCGTGTACCGCACGCACTCATACACATGTGCGTGCGTGTGATTTCTCGTCCCCCACTCCTATTCTCTCATTCTATCACGCTTATCCTTGCTACCCTGCGCTCTCTCTTTTGCTTGCTGTCTGTGCATGAATGTTCCAATGCTGCAATACATGTGCACTCCATATTGGGTGCTACTGGGGCACGGGATTGGCATACTCAAGCAAACTGCAATACACTGTAACACACTTTCACACAGGGCATTCTTGAGTACTACTGGGGCGAGCATATTCACTTGGGATATTACGATCAGGATGACCTCAACTCCGTGCTCAAACCTTGGAAAAGTGGAAAGGTCGCTATGTCTGTGTGTCTATCTGTATGTGCATGCGCGTGTGTGTTACGTGACGCACGGAGGTGGCGTGGATGGTTTCTTGGCTGGTAGCGCAATACTTGTTGTGTGTGTGTATGTATACATATACAATATTCACAAGTACCACATACATTTGCAGACATCTCTGTGTACACCTGTGTTCGGCCGATTGCGCGATACGTGTGCGTATGTTTGAGTATATGTACATATACACTTTCATGAATTGTATGTACAAGATGCATGGACAGACATCTCGATGAACATCTCTATATGCATATATGCGCGTTTGAAAACAGGTCGTGTAGGGTGACAAAGTCTTATGATGCGCAGGTCTTTAAGGACACCAAATTCAAATTCATTGAGGAAATGTACCAGTGGAGTGGTGCCGAGGTCAACTCTGGTGGCGCCCCCCAGACCATTTTGGATGTAGGGTGCGGCATTGGGGGTACTTCTCGCTACCTCGCCAATAAGCTCAAGGACAAGGGCACACAGGTTCGCACTGTGTTGCATCGTTTTGCAGCATCGTGTTGCAGTGTGTTGCACCTCGGCAATCATCTCAAGGGTGATGTCACGCAGTGTTTGAAAGCACTGTGATGCACTTTGTTGCAGCATTGTGTTGCAGTGTTCGCAGCGTGCTGCACGTGACCGATAAGCTCAAAGGACGAGGGCAAAGAGGTGACTTCGCTTGTCTTTTTTGTTTATGTGACATGATGAATACATGCATGTGACATGACTCCTACATGCGTGTGCGTCAAAGCATTCGTGTGTGTGCCTCGTCGAGACTCACAAGGTGCCCTCGAAGTGTGTTGCAGTTTGTTGCAGCGCGCCTTGTCGAGACTGACAGGAAACGACTGGCACTTGATAGTCATTGGATGCTTCGTGTCTTTGGATGCTTGTTGTCTTTGACATGTCTCGTCTATGTGTGTTCCATTTCACATGTCTCATCTATGTGTGTGCCATTTCACATGTCTCATCTATGTGTGTGCCATTTCCCATTCGTCTACCACATTTACAGGTGAGATGTGCCGCAGGTTTATGTGTCTCGCACGTTGTATTCATAAGTCTTGCATGTTTCTTTCTTATTCGCAGCACATCTCTCTCGCACACGCACACATACACACACACAGGTGACAGGCATCACGTTGTCGCCCAAGCAGGTGGCGCGCGCATCGGAGCTCGCTGCAGAGCGTGGACTCACAAACGCCAAGTTTCAGGTGAGTCATTCCGCACCTATGAATGAGTCATGTCACGCACGTGAATGAGTCGTGTCAATCCTATGAATGAGTCACGTCAAACATATGAATCAGTCGTGTAACACGTATGAACGAGTCATGACGCATCTATGAGTGAGTAACGTCACATATATGTATTGGCGACTTGAGGTCTAATGGAGCATCGTCGGTCAGGGGTTTCACGTGGGTCATGTCACCCACAACAAAAGAGAAGTTGTCGTAACATAAATTCAGCCCGTGACACATGCGTGAGGACTGCATATACCAGGCATGCCACTCTCACGAACACACACACACATGCTCACCAACGCCAAGTTTCAAGTGAGTTGTCGTTGTCTATATAAATGAATCACGTCACAAACATGGGTGCATCATGTCAGACCCATAGATGAGTCATGTCGCTACATGAGTCATGTTCCCGAAGCGCGTCTTGAGCGTATTCGTCATGCCAGACTGATGGATGGGCCATGATACACCGATGAATGAGACACGTCACACGCATGAATAAGGCACGTCTGACACATGGAAAAGTCATGTCACACATGAAGGAGTCATGTCACACATGAATGAGTCTTGTCACACATCTGAATATGTCACGTCTCACCAGATGATGGAAGTATGACTCATGTCACACACATCATGTCGCACACACAAATGAGTCACGTTGCCCATATGAAAAAGTCATGTCACACATATCATGCCACACATATGAATCGGGTCATGTCACACAACAGATTGATACGCTCAAATAAATGAATGGGTCATGTCACACATATGAATCTGTCACGTTACGCACCCAAATGAGTTATGTCACACACATGAACAGGTCACATCACACAAACAAATGAGTCATGTCGCACATATGAAGCAGTCACATCTTCAGGTGATGGATGCGCTCAAAATGGACTTCCCCGACAACTCCTTCGACTTGGTATGGGGCTGTGAGTCGGGCGAACACATGCCCGACAAAGCAGCGTATGTCAAGGAAATGACTCGCGTTCTCAGGCCCGGCGGCACCCTCGTCATCGCCACCTGGTGCCAGCGCGAACTCGAAAAGGTCTCTTTTTTCCTTCGTCTCGTCGCCTCCTGGTGCTAGCGCGAAACTGAAAAGGTCTCCTTTCGAGACCTCTCTCTCTCTCTCTCTCTCTCTTTGCCTCTGCCTCTCTGTCTTCCTCTCTACCTTGTGCTCTCTGTCGTGCTCTCTCTCTCACACACAGCCTTTCGCTGTTCCTTGAGTCATGCACTATGTCCTGTTCCATCACCTGCTCTCGACCTCATTCGCTCGCAAGCGCGCGCACGCATGCGCTGTCTCTTTCTCGCGAGAGGACATCTTTCTTGCTTACGCACACACTCTTTCGTTCTCGCTCTGCCCTTCTCTCCCTCCTGCTCGCTCGCCCGCACACGTACATAGACGCGCGCTGTCACTGAATTTCTTTTTTGTGTTTCTATCTTTGTATCTCGCGCACACAGGGTCAGGAATTTACATCGTCTGAAAAGAACAAGTTGCAGGTACATCCACCTTGAATTTGAACGGAAATTTTAAATGTCTTGTTATGTCTCAAATGAAACATTTTCATGAATCATCTGAATATCATGAAGTGAACTGTCAAAGAATCTCATGAAGTCAATCAGTGATGTTGAAATCGCCAAAGTCAATGAATGCGGCGCGGCATCTAACTGCTGTCGGGACTGCAGCACACTTTATCACATTGCAACTCAAAGCGCACTGATAAATGTGAGCGACATGACTCCACATGACAATACGCTGGAAGATAATACACTGCATGGAGCCTTGCAATCCTTGTCAAAGCGCACTGATAAATGTGAGCGACATGACTCCACATGACAATACGCTGGAAGATAATACACTGCATGGAGCCTTGCAATCCTTGTCATTTTTTCATAACACATGAACAAGCACACTTACAGGCCTCACCCATTTGACACGCACACACACACACACACACACACACACACACACAGTTTTTGTATGATGAGTGGGCGCACCCGTATTTCATCTCGATTGAAGAATACGAGCGCCTGTGCGCGGCGACTGGCAAGCTCTCGGCTATTTCCGGAGCCAACTGGGTAAGACAACATATCGAAAACGACTTGCACCTACGAAAAGACACTTGTAACAACAAAAAAGTTCGTGAAAGAGACCTGTTAACTACGAAAAGAGGCTTTTCAAAGAGACGAGCAGTGCGCGGGTACCGGCGTGTTATTTCCGAAGTGTGTAGAAGTCTCATTCCGTCATTCCGAAGTGTCTAGAACTCTCAAGCAGTGTCCAGTCGTCACGTGTGTAGCCATACGTTGTAGCCGTACGTGTGTCTACTCCTGCCTCGTCTACCTTTAATCTTGTGCGTCTCGTGCGTCTCAATCCGTTCCCTGCCCTTGTATTTCCATATGTTTGCTCGTGGATGTGTGGGGACAGGCAACAAGGTGTTTCAGGAGGCAACAAGGTATTTCGTCTTGGCCGCTGAGGAATCCTGTGTGTGTGTGTTTGTGTGCATGTTATGTGTTGTGTAGGTCAAGGAGACAATTGCAGCATGGAGGCACTCGATCTGGGTTGGCGTCTGGGATCCTTGGATTGTCATTGTCAAGGTGGTTACTGTTGCTTGCTGCGGGCTTGCTGCTGTCTAGCTAGCTTGTGTGTGTGTGTGTTGCTTGCGTGCGTGCGTGCATGCTTGTATGTGCAAAGATTGTACTGGAGGACAGTGTCACGTGTTTAAAAGACAACATTCAGCACGAGTGTGCTCCAGTGTGATGTTGTGATTGGAAGGACAAACAGAACTAGTTTGTCTTTGCGCGCACGTGCCTATGCCAAAGACATTTCTACTCTGCGCCATGTATTTGTGCGCGGTGGAGCGTGCGATATATGTCCATCTGCAAATATGTGAACCCATGCACATGCTCTTTTGTATCACAACACACTCACTCACGCAATCACTCACCCCCCCCCACACACACACCTGTGACAGGGATTCACCTCAAAAATGGGACCGCGCGTGTGGTGGAAGACAATCCGCGAAATCGTGACCCTTGAGCGGATGCACCGAGCGTTCGATTCCGGTCTCATGACATATGGTATGATTAAGGCTCGTAAATCGCCCTCTGCTTAGGTCATGCTACAGGCTTGCCATGTAACAAGTTGCAGGTGGGTGGTGAGCGGCAGTGCCAATGATTGAGACATGTGTGAAGCTGGTGCTTAGCGAGTGGCATGGTAGATCACAATTGGATGCATAGCAATAGTGCGGATAATCGAGCGAGATGTTGATGGGTCGCTCTCGTGTGACAGATGTTGGTCTCGTGTGACAGATGTTGGTTTTGAGACGTACCGTCTCGCGTGTCAACTCAGACCACGAGCAAATTCTTTGTTTTAGGCTGTGGTCTTTTGGCTGCGCCTAGTGTGCGTGAGACTGTGTTGAGTGTGGTGCTGATTTAAGCAAAAGTAGTTTGGAGGAGATGTGAAATGTGGTACAACAAATGGGGTGATGCGGGGGGGGGGTGAAAACTCTCTCGGCATCCCAGCAGGTCGTAGGAGTGGTGTAGGGGAGTGGTGTTTCTTGAATCCAATCTTAGACTTGTATTGGGGGCTCAGCGGTTGGGGGGTGCTTATAATGAATAAATTCTGCATTGTCCAAGCGCGTGTCAAGCTCCGATTTTGTTGTGTGAAGTAGTATTTCCACGCGAAGGGTGATTTTGCAATCTCGATGGGACTCGGAAAAATACACAAACGATTCCTGGTTATGAAAGAGACAGCGTGGTGAGGGTCCGCGTATCTCTTTTTGATGGACATTAACCATTTATACATAAGAAGTCTATTTAATAAATTGAGTTTTGGAATCACACTGGTTGTTTGAATTAGAGAATCTGTGAGTAACTCATATCAGGAGAAAACCAGGAGTGGGAGACACCTAGTTACAACGATCAAGGAGAAACACCTTTCACCACTCCGACTAGTTCGGTTTGCACACCCACTTTTCTGTCGAATTTTGTGAATATTCATTTCATGGACAATACTGCAGAGACGCATTGCAGAGGATTAAGGTACAGTGTGATCGAGGAACACGACATTGTGCGAGGGAGAGATTGGCACGCCACAGTGCGAGAAATATAGCTACATTGATGAAGAAGACACTGTGCGAGCGAAGAGTAAGACAGAGGAACACATAACGTTGTGATGTGTGGGATGAAATGAATAGATTAGAGCGTGTACACTGTGCGAGCGAGAGACCAGGTAGGAGCAACATAGATGTTAACAACTTGAACACGGTGCGAGCAAGGTACACGACACGGTGTGAGCAAGAAAACGCACAGTGCGAGTGAGGCGCCAGACAACAGTGTAAACGAGGATCAAGATGCTCGTGGTGTGAAGGGCAGAGTACTTCGACACGACCCATGTTGAGTTTGTCGAAGCTCAACAAACCCACTGTTTATGGGGTATCACCTGAAAGAAAACCACTAGTATACATACTCGTGTGGACACAAAGTTGCAGTCCTGGTCGCAGGAAGCACTGAGTATACATATGTGTATTCATCGCACATATGTATATGCATCTCATGTGTACCTAGAGAATGTGAAATTTCGTTACATATGTCTCTATTTCATGTACATCTAGAGAATGAATGTGTGTGTTCATTACTTGTGTCTCTAGAGAATGAATGTGTGTATTCAATTCATGTGTATCCGAGCCTGAGTACCCATTGGAGTCTGAAAGTTGAAACATCAAGGATGTTTACGAGTAGAGGGCTACAGGATGTACCGGTAGAACTCCAAATGTAGGGGTGGGTACCCATTGGAGTCTACAAATTAATGTAAGAAGATATGACAGAACTCCAAGTGTAGGGTAGGGGAGAACCCGTTGGAGACTACAGAGCTGACGACTGTAGAGATATGGGAGACTCGCAGTGGTTTCTCTATACATGTGTATATGTAAGTTCCGCTGGAGAACGTGAAGTATAGTAACATGACGCATTCAGAGGTGACATGATTCAAGTTCAAGTCCACATGATGCATTCAGAGGTAACACAAGACATCCGGAGGTAATACGACGCATTCAGAGACAGGACGACCCATTCAGAAGTGACTTGATTCCGAGTCAATACCACAGGATGCTTCCACATGTAAATCATGAAAGTGCTGGGCAACACTGTGTGTACATACATGTGCTGGGCGACGGGAAACACTCTGTATGAAAGTGCTGCGCAGTAGAAGGGAGCAAGTTTTTGCGTCTGTATGTGCATTCGTGTAGTGCTGGGTGATGAGAAGCACTGCTGGTGGAGCGAGGGGAGCACTGTGAGGGGTGCAAGATAGGTGTACCGGTCGTTACCAGTACTGGTGTGACGGGTTGGAAGCTCCCAAGGACTGCCTGGTGGAGCATCACTGTTGAGGGTTGCAGGCTACTGTGTGTGTTGTTGCGACTACGCACTGTGTGGCAAATGCAAGCGGAGCGAAGGTGCCGAGTAAATCACAACGCCACTCATTGAAGCTAGGTAAGAAAAGACGAAAGAGTTCCAAACGTAATTACTACATTATTTCTCCAAGAGTGATAATAAAAGCAATCATCATCAAAGTAGAAGCAAGCAAGGCGGAGCTACCAAGCCAAGCGAACCTGCTGAACTGGGCAAAAGTAGTTCTGGGCTGCAGATTCACTGGTTGAAGGCATATGTCTCTCTCTTTCTTGTTTATGTCAGAGAATGAATTTGTGTATTCATTTCATGATTATTTAAAAAATGAATGTGTTTATTCATTGCATGTGTCTCTATGTCTAGAGAATGAAGGTGTGTATTCATGACAAGTGTATCTAGAGAATGAGTAAAGTATTTTCATTACATGTGTCTCTAGAGAATAAATGTAGGTATTCATTGCATATGTCTTTAGAAATTAAGTGTGTGTATTCATTACATGTGTATCTAGAGAATGAATTTTTTTATTCATTACATGCGTCTCTAGAATATGAATATGTGTTCATTACATGTGCGTCCAGAGAATGAATGTTTGTATTCGTGACATGTGTATCCAGACGAAGAATGCGTGTATTCATTACGTGTGTCTATGGAGAATTAATGCGTGCATTCGTTACATGTGTCTCTAGAGAATGAATATGAGGAGTGTACAACTTAAAAACATTAGGGATGTTTAGGAGTGCAGGGCACCGGGATGCACTGGTAGAACTCCAAATGTAGGGGTTTAATACCCATTGGAGTGTACAACTTAAAACACCAAGGATTTTTAGGAGTGCAGGGCTACGGGATGCCCGGTCAGAACTCCAAATGTAGGGGTTGAGTACCTATTGAGTCAACAAGTCAAAACATCAGGGATGCTTATGGGTGCCGCGAAACGGGATGCATGGGTAGAACTCTAAATAGGGGGTGGGTACCCATTGGAGTCTACAAATTAAAATATCATGGATGTTCAGGAGTGCAGGGTAAAGGGATATACGGGTAGAACTCCAAATGTAAGGGGTGGGTACCAATTGGAGTCTACAAATTAACAAAAGGAGATATGGGAGAACCCCAGGTGTAAGGTAGGGGGTAACCCGTTGGAGACTACGAGTGAACTCCGGCGACTGCGGAGATATGGGAGACTCGCAGTGGTTTCTCTATACATGCGTATATTTAAGTTACGCTGGAGAACGTGAAGTACAGCAACAGGACGCATTCAGAGGTGACATGATTCAAGATCACATGATGTCTTCAGAGGTAACACGAAACATCCGGAGGTAATATGACGCATTCGGAGGCAACATGACCCATTCAGAGGTGACTTGATTCACTGCCACAAGATCATTCACATGTAAATCATGAAAGTGCTGGGCAGCAATGTTTGTACATACATGTGTTGGGCGAAAGGGAAACACTTTGTACGGAAGTGCTGTGATCCAGCGGGAAGCCAGTGTTTGCATTGATTAATGATTGCTTTTATTACTTGAAACATTACTTTAGAACTTTTGCTTGAGGGTCTATGTAGCTCAAATCCATGTAGATTTGAGTTCTCGGTTATCTGAGTTTTTGCCGGTCTGTGTATGCAAATTCGTGTAGTACTGGTTTTGAGAAGTAATGCATGTGGAGCGAGGGGAGCACTGTGAGAGGTCAGAGGGGTGTACCGGGCGTTACCAGTCCTGGTGTGACGGGTTAGAAGCTCCCAAGGACTGGCGGGAAGAGCAAGACTTTTGAGGATTGCGGGCTACTGTGTGTGTTGTTGCGACTACACTCTGTGCGACAGAGAGAGACAACCACTAAGAAGCACAGGAGGCGCGGTACAAGCAAGAAATGCAGCTCGGTGCTAGCAAGGTACAAGAAATGGTGCGAGCAAAAAGGAAGACGTAGTGTAAGCGAAGCAAGCTAGAAAACTGCGAGTGCGGAGCACTCAAGTACCGTATTCCCTCCAAAGAATATTACAAGGATGTGAAGATTGCAGGACACAGGCCAGGCGGAGCGAACTTAACGTGTACAACAAAGTTGCCAAGCCGCCAAGCGAAGCTGCCAGGACGAGAGAAGTTGTCGAGTACAGAAAATCTGGATGAGAGAAATTGTCCAGCGGATCAAAGTTGCCAAGGAGAGCAAAACTGTCAAACGGAGCGAAGGTGCCAAGCGGGTCAAAGTAGAGCTGAGCGAGACGGACCTGTCGAGACAAGCGAATTTGCCAGGTCGTTCTTGGTTGCAGTTTTACTGGTTGAAGCTATATTCTATCTCTCTGTCTTGTTTATGACTAGAGAATAAATTTGTGTATACATTTGTTGATTATGCAGGAATCGAATTTGTGTTTTCGTGTCATGTTTCTCTTTCAGAAGAATTTGTGTATTGTGACATTACATGTGCATCTAGAGAATGAATGTGTGTATGCCTGACATGTGGCTCCAGAGAATGAATGTGGGTATTTATTACATGTGTCTCTAGAGAATAAATTATATATTCATCACATGTGTATCCAGAGAATGAATGTATGTATCGGTTTCATGTGTATCTAGAGAATGAATGTGGGTACTGATTCCATGTGTCTCTGGAGAATAAATGTGTATATTCATTTCATGTATCTCCTGAGAATGAATGTAAATATTCGTATCACGTGTCTCTAGAGAATGGATGTGTGTATTCATTACATGTGTATCTGGAGAATGAATGTGTGTATTCATTTCATGTGTCTGTAAAAATTGTGTTCCATTTGGGCAACGCTTGGGTAGGGAAGAGAAGTGGGGGAAGAAAAAGAAGGGAAGACGCAGCGAGTGTCCTACAGACACACTCTTCGCATGTCCTTTTTTTAGTCTCAATCCACAAGGAGACACTTCTCACGTAGAAATGTTTCTCGTGAGGAGGAGGAAACGTGTGTAATACATGACTCTATTTCAGATCTTTGGGTCGTTCCCGAGACTAGTTTAATCGGGACATGAATAAGACACCAACACATTTCCCAGTCCCACCAAAATTCCGAATATTCCTCCAGTGGAACTGTTACCACTGACCGGTGCCAGTGCCTAACCTACATCCGAGACGCCGCGCACAACGACAGTAAGCCCTTCTACAGCAGCCGACCCACATTGATGACTACCAAACACAACTCAGTTCAATTCACTGGTATTGATTAGTAGGCCACTGAGTGATGTGCTGCACCTGGTTGAGTAGACCCACAACACAGCGCATGCTAAAAGCACAGCACAAGGACAATCATTCAACATTCAAAAGCAATGCTCTTGACACGCCAACCTGCTCACCACTACACATTTAGACCGAACGTTAACATTCTCACTTCGCTTGTCCCAACCTCGATTCACTAATTTATTTTTCATACTCTGCTTGGAGCTACCAAAATCAATCTTTGACGCTTTCTTCAACCAAGCATACTCGCATAGCATACGCTTCGATATGGAAAACTCGCGAAATGGTTCGTGGTACGGCAGCAGTAATCTGGTCCTTGAATATTGGATCCAAGATTAAGGTGGGGTTGGGTATTTCTCGAACGAACGCGGATTCTCAGTGGAATCCAGTTTACCACGTATTTCATCGATTTTTTTGTTGTGGAAACGAAACGTTTCGTCGGTAGTTTTGTACACGTGATCTTGACGCGGCAAACCTGCGGCCAGCGCTCGAGCAGAGGTGCGGAAAGCAAACGCCGAGCGCTAGGAAATTTTTTCCTCGAGCGAATTTGCTATATGTTCCCAACATCAGAATGTAGAGGAGACCGAGATCTAGATCAATGCACAACTTCAGTACTTGCATTTGGAGGACCGCAGCGCGGTGGCGACTTCCGGGAAAAAAACGTGTTTCGACGCAGGGAAAATTGGATTTTGCCATTGCGCTGCAGTTCTCAAACGTAAGTACCCACCTTAATCTTGGTTGCTCCAAGCAGAGTACGAAAAATAAATTAGTCAATCGAAGCTGGGACAAGCGAAGTGAGAGCGTTAACGTTCGGGCTTAAACGGTTGGTGGTGAGCAGGTTCGCGTGTCAAAAGCATTGCTTTTAAAAGTTCAATGCTTCTCCTTGTGCTGTGTTTTTAGCATGCACTGTGTTGTGGGTCTACTCAACCGCGCGCAGCACATAACTCAGAGGCCTACTAATCAATGCCAGTGATTTGAACTGGGTCGTGTTCTGTAGTCATCAATGTGCGTCAGCCTTCCACTCATTGCAAATTACGAACTCACGGAGACGATGAACGTAGCAGATTCACGGACCCGAGTCTCCCAATCTGGTGTGTCTCTGAAGTTCATGACAGCCCTGACAAAGCCACCAGCGGTCCCCCGTAAATAATACGGTCCGTGAAGGGTCCTGGAATCCTTTCATAGCATCAGTATAATACAGGTCAAAATACATGTTATTGAACATAAAATCACGTTTTGTGTCTTTGAAATTTTAAAACCACGTATATATGTTATCTGAAAAATAAAATCATATATCAAATACAGTAAATCACGCATTTCAAAATACTAAATCACATATCAGTGTGTTTCCAAAAAATAAAACCACGTCATAAATGTGTTTAACACTAAATCACATAAATATGTCATGTAGATGAAGTCACATATAATCACATATATGTGTTGCCAAGGTTACTAAAAACCATGTATGTGTTGTCAAGTGTTGTTGGAATATGTCTTGAGTTGGGACATCATGATCATGTCCAGTTCACACAGACTTGACCAGGTGATTCTAGGCGTACAATGTATACAACCGTGACTGGCATGTCTGGAATCTGTCTCTACGCTTGTCCATGGCAATCGTGAGGTCACAGGTTATCCAGTGACACATTCACACGGAGGCGACTCACGGTCACACCGTTCATGAGGTTCAAGTTTCAGTACAAGTCTCCAACAAGTACTTTATATTCAAGGTCTTTGTCTTTACTAGCTTCAGGTTGTGTCAACAACTCACGTCGCATCAATCACATGGGAACCAATACCGTGATCTATCCTGCCACCATGTGATGACAAGTCATTTTTCGGAGGTCAGACATGAGATCAGGCGACCGTGACTTCGCAACTTGATGCAGGGGGAGACTATTGAGTGGTACTTTGCAAAGCCACACCCCTTTGGTGTCGATCTGAGTCCCAACACGAGCCACGTCTAGACCGACTGCGTATATATACATGTATGTATATACATGTGTATATAGA
>Ga0105054_10006753_pt1 | contig 15904 bp, 16 predicted proteins | sample BON02_FD_78091 | JGI IMG/M metagenome (GOLD analysis project Ga0105054, IMG submission 78091) | Freshwater microbial communities from Lake Bonney liftoff mats and glacier meltwater in Antarctica - BON-02 (megahit assembly) | ecosystem: Environmental > Aquatic > Freshwater > Ice > Glacier...
GGGCGAAGAACTGGAAGCCACGCTGGATCGCTACGTCTGGCTCTACAACCAACAGCTCCCACAATCAGCCCTGGGCAGCAAGACGCCCTTGCAAGCCATGAAAGACTGGCACAAACTCAAACCGGCGCTGTTCAAGAGACAGCCATACTACCGTCCGGGATGCGACACCTATGCCCAAAGCCCGATCTGCACGCCCAGCCGCGCGTCCTTTTTGACCGGCCGCTATCCCGTCACGACCCAGGTGAACCGCAACGGAAATGCCTATTTCCCGCCCTCCGAAACGCTTGTCACCCGAATGCTGGCCGATGCGGGCTATGACTGCGGTCTGGTCGGCAAGCTGCACCTTGCGTCGGCGGCGAAGGGGTATGAGCCCAGGGCCGAGGACGGCTATCGCAGCTTTGCGTGGAGCCATCATCCGATGCCCGATCTCGATCCGGCCGGGCATGCCTATCACCGATGGCTGGTGGACGAAAAAGGTGTCGATCCGCAGGCGATGTTCGGCGATCTCAATGGGTTCTGCGGCGCGGGCGTTCCGGCCGAGTATCACCAGACCACATGGTGCACCGACGCCGCCATCCGGTTCATCGACGAGCCGCGCGACGGGCCCTGGTTGCTGTCGGTCAATTCGTTCGATCCGCCGTAAAGCTATCTTGACCGGTACGATCCCGAAACGCTGGACCCGCCGCTGTTTCAGCAACAGGACATCGAACGTCAGAAGGCCTTTTCCAACGTCAGCCAGCAGTCGGTCGAGGCAACCGATCCGGCCGGATGCAACCCCCGGCCCGGGCCGCACGACAACCGCCGCGATGCGGCGACCTATCCCCCGGCATCGTTCGATGGCCGTACGGTCAAGGCGGCCTCTTATGCGGTGATAGAACTGCTCGATGACCAGTTCGGGCGTCTTTTCGATCATCTGGAAACCACCGGACAACTTGATGACAGCCTTATCGTCTTTCACAGCAATCACGGCGAGATGCTGGGCGATCACGGCCTGCTCTACAAGGGGTGCCGTTTCTTCGAGGGCCTGGTCCATGGGCCACTGATCTTCTTCTGGCAGGGCAGGATCCTCAACGGCGTCAGCGACGCGCTGGTGGAACTGGTCGATCTTGCCCCAAAGCTGCTGGAAGCCGCCGGGCAGAACGTGCCCGAGGCGATGCAGGGCAGGTCGCTGATGCCGTTGCTGACCGGACAGGCTGACAAGGACACCCACAAGGCGCAAGTGGTGTCGCAGTTCAACGACGCCTTGGGTTCCGCAGGCCCCACGGCGCAGCGCGCGCCGCCGACGGCGTCGGCTATCATGTCGGGGCCGGTAAAACCTTGGGTGTCGTGTGCGAATCCGGTTGCGGCAAAAGCGTGTCGGCGCTGGCAATCCTGCGGCTGATCCCTGACCCGCCGGGGAGGATCGTCGGGGGCCGCGTGATGTTCGGCGGCGAAGATCTGACAAGGGTGGGTGTCGCCCGCATCCGGCAGATCCGGGGCAACGACATCTCGATGATTTTTCAGGAGCCGATGACCTCGCAAAACCCGATGATGACCATCGGTCGCCAGATCATGGAACCCCTGCGCCGTCACCGGGGCCTTGGCCATTCCCGGGCCCCAAGGCGGCGCATGAGACGCTGGACCGGGTCCAGATTTCCGACGCCGCGCGGTGGCTCGACGGGTATCCCCCACGAGATGTCGGGGGGAATGCGGCAACGGGTGGTCATCGCCATCGCGCTGGCCTGCGATCCACAGGTGCTGATCGCCGACGAACCCACCACCGCCCTCGACGTCACGATCCAGAGCCAGATCCTGGACCTGATCGCAGATTTGCAGGCGACAACCGGCAGGGCGGTTGTCATGATTACGCACGATCCGGGCGTCGTGGCCGAAACCGCCGACAGGGTCGTCATCATGTACGCCGGGCGAAAGGTCGAAAAGGCGCCGGTCCATGCCCTGTTCGCAAACCCGAGACACCCTTATACTGTCGGGCTGATGCGAGCGTTACTGCGGCTCGACCGGGTTGCAACACTTGGTTTTGACTGGCGGTTGGCAGCGATTCCGGGAATGGTGCCCGCGCTGGACGCGCCGCCACAGGGCTGCGCCTTTGCCGATCGCTGTCCACTGGTCTCGACGCGCTGTCGACAGGACCGCCCGAACCTCGAAGAAAGATCGCCCGGCCACATCGTCGCCTGCTGGGAGGCGTCGGGATGACCGGCCCTGCGACAATTCCGCCATTGCTGGAGGTGACAGACCTCATGCCATGGTTTCCCGTCCGCAAAGGGGTTGTGATGCGGACGGCAGGTCCTGTGCGCGCCGTCAATGGCGTGTCCCTGACCATCCGAGATGCGAAACCCTCGGGCTGATCGGGGAAAGCGGGTCGGGCAAATCGACGCTTGGCAAGTCGATCCTGCGCCTTGTGGAACCGGCTTCCGGATCAATTCGTGTGCGCGGGCAAGAGATTACGGGTCTTTCGAAACGAGAGATGTTTCCCGTCCGGCGCGACGTGCAGATGGTGTTTCAGGATCCCTAGTCCTCGCTCAATCCGCGCATCCCGGTTGGCCGCATTGTCGCCGAAGGGGTAGAGGCACACGGGATCGCAAGGTATGCGGCGGCCCGGGAACTGGTGGCCGAGACATTCGCGAAGGTCGGCCTGTCGGAGGCGCAGACCCATCGCTATGCCAACGAATTCTCGGGCGGACAACGCCAGCGGATCGGGGTCGCCCGGGCGCTGGCGCTCAGCCCCAGCCTGATCACCGCCGACGAGGCTGTTTCGGCCCTCGACGTCTCGGTCCAGGCCATGGTGGTAAACCTGTTCATGGATTTGCAGCGCGACCTTGGGCTGGCCTATCTGTTCATCGCCCACGATCTGGCTGTGGTGTCGCACATGTGCCATCGCGTCGTGGTCATGTATCTTGGCGTGATCGTCGAGGTTGCGGATCGCGCCAGTCTGTTCGCCAACCCCCAGCATCCCTGTACGCGGGGGCTGCTGTCGGCGATTCCGGTTCCGGACCCGGCCTTGCGCGGCTCGCCCCGACGCGTCGCCCCGCGCGGCGACATTCCCAGCCCGACGGCGGCCCTGCAAGGCTGTCCGTTCCACACACGCTGCGCCCTGGCGACCGAAATCTGTCGGCGGGAGATGCCGCAATTGACCGAGATCGAGACGAACCACGCCATCGCCCGTCACCACCGACCCTGGAGTGTTTCGCGAAAATCCTGACTTACAGCTTTTCGCGAAACGCGCGTGACTTATGAACGTTCCTCGCGTCTCGCCTCAAGTGAGTGCCTCAAGTTTAAGGCGAAACGCTTTAGCGCGCAGGTCCGAGCCTTTCCCGCCAGGGTGTGGTCCCACATGGCGCCCACACGCCCCCGCACGGGGAAGACCGTCCGCCGCTGATTGCCTCAGGGGCCGCTGGACCTACGCCGCCCGGGACGGCGGCGATTGCAAGGTTTTGGCGGATCAGTTCGCCCCGTTTCAATTGCCCATCAGCAGTTCGACAGGCCACAGGCTGATCGCGGGCACATAGGTGATGATCATCAGGGCGCCAAAGACGGTCAGCACGAACCACAGCAGCTGTGGAATGATCTTTTCGACCGGCAGTCGCGCCACGGCACAGGCGGCGAACAGGTTCACGCCCAGCGGAGGTGTGATCATGCCAAGCGCCAGGTTGACCACGATGATCAGCCCGAAATGCACCGGATCGACGCCATAGGCGATGGCAATGGGAGCCAGAATAGGTGCCAGCACCAGAATGGCGGCGGATGTTTCGATGAACATGCCCACCACCAGCAGCAACAGGTTCACAGCCAGAAGAAACGCGATGCGGGACTCGAACATGTCCTTGAACCAGGCGGCAATCTCGTTCGGCAGGCCCGACCGGGCGATCAGAAAGGAAAACAGCGAGGCGGCGGCGATGATGATCATGATCGCCGAGGTCGAGATGATCGTCTGTTTCAGGATCTCGGGCAGCTGGTTGAACTTCAACTCGCGGTAGATGCCCATGCCGACGATCAGGGCACAGGCCACGGCCACGGCGCTGGCCTCGGTCGGGGTAAAGATGCCGGAATAGATGCCGCCGAGGATGGCAAAGGGCACCAGAAGGGCGGGCAACGCGTTCCACCCGGCGCGCGCGATGCTGACCCGGTCCTGGCCGTCGTTCTTGCCGATGCCACGCACCCGGCACAGGATCAGCACCAGAATGATCAGCGACAGGGCGACAAGGACACCGGGGCCGATGCCCGCAATGAACAGCTTGCCGATCGAGGTGTCGGTGGACACGCCATAGAGGATCAGCGGGATCGACGGCGGGATCAGCACGCCCAGTTCGGCGGAACTTGCCTGAATCGAGGCGGCCAGTGGCTTGGGATAGCCGTGTTTCACCATCGCCGGGATCAGGATCGCGCCGATGGCGAAGGTGGTGGCGACGCTGGAACCCGAAACGCTGGCGAACATCATGCAGGTCAGCACGCAAGAACAGGCCAGCCCCCCCTGAATGCCGCCGACGATGGATTTCGCCAATTCGACAAGGCGGTACGAAATGCCCCCCGCCGACATCAGGTTGCCCGCCAGGATGAACAGCGGAATCGCCATCAGCGGAAAGCTGTCGATCCCGGTGAACATGCGCTGCGCCACCAGCAGCAGGGGCAAACGGCCCTGAATCTCGATGCCGATGACCGAAGCCAGGCCGATGGCCACGGCGATGGGCACGCCCAGAACGAACAGGATGGCAAGCGACAGGCCAAGGGCGGTGTTCATTCGGCGCCCGCCGCCAGTTTGGAGTTGTTCGTCGCCCAATCGCCCTGCACGCCCCGGATGATCACGGCCAGAATGGCGATGACGATGAACACCGACCCCACCGGCAACGCGGCATAAACCCAGGCGATGGACATGTTCAGCGCGGCAAGCTGCTGGTTCGCTACCCGTTCGGTCATTGCCCAGCCCTGCCAGAACAGGATGCTGAAGAACAGGATCGACAGCAGGTTCGACACCACGAACAGCGCCAGGCCCAGGCGCGGCGGCAGCACACGCTGCACGATTTCAACGGCGATCATCGCGCCGTGGCGATACGCGACGGCAACGCCCAGGAACACCGACCAGATCATCGCCGAACGGGTGATCACCTCGGACCAGGTCGAGGGGTTGGCGAACACGAAACGCGTCACCACCTGGAAAAAAGCGAGGGATGCCGCGATCACCAGAAACAGGATCGACAGGCGCAACGCAAGGCCCGTGCTCAGATCTTCGAACCTCAGGAAGGCGCGCATGGCAAACTCCGGTCACGGCGGCATGAGACCGGCGCAGCGATTGCGCCGGTCCGTGGCATCACGCGACGGTCATTCCACAGCGATGATGCGGTCCACCATTTCCGTGCCGTACTGGTCGGTATAGACCGAATAGGATCCCTTCGCGAGCTCGGCAAAGGGCGCCTTGTCGATATCGGTGATCACCTCCATGCCGTTTTCGCGCAGCAGCGCGACGCCAACCTCTTCCAGCCGGTTCACCTCGGCACGGGTCGCGGCGGCGCTGGCCTTGCCGGCCTCCATGAACCATCCCTTCTGCTCGTCGCTCAGCCCGTCGAACAGCGCCGGCGAGGCCAGCACGATGGCGGGCGAATAGACATGGCCGGTCAGCGAAACGTACTTCTGCACCTCCCAGAACTTCGATGCCGAGATGACGGTCACGGGGTTTTCCTGACCGTCGACGACGCCCTGTTGCAGCGCGGCGAACAGCTCGGGAAATGCCATCGGCGTGGGCGATGCGCCCATGTCGGTGAACGCGGCCATGTGGACCTTGTTCTCCATGGTGCGCAGTTTCAGCCCTTTCAGATCGGCGGGGGTGCGCACCGGGCGCTGCGAATTGGTCACATGGCGGAACCCGTTTTCCGACCAGGCCAGCCCGACAAGGCTGTTCTCACCGATCTTGGCCAGCAGTTCCTGCCCGATCTCGCCGTCCAGGGTGTGGCGGGCATGGTCGTAATCGCGGAACAGGAACGGCAGGTCCAGGGCAAAGACCTCGGGCACGAAGTTGCCCAGCGGCCCGGTCGAGGTGATGACCACGTCGAGCGAGCCGATCTGCAGCCCCTCGATCATGTCACGCTCGCCGCCCAGCTGGCCCGAGGGGGCCATTTCGCCGGTGAAGGCGCCGCCCGAAAGCTCGGCCAGGGTATTGATGAACGCCTGCGCCCCGACGCCATAATGCGAGGCCGGCGTTGTCGCAAGACCCACGACGATACGCTGTTGCGCCTGCGCGCCGGTGGCCAGAAAGGCGGCCGCGATCAGGCCGGTGACGATATGTTTCATAATGCTCCTCCCATGAGCTTTGGTTGTCTGTCAGTGTATCCCTTGCCCGTGGCCAAAGGATATTGTTTTTTGGGTCGCAAGGCGACCGTCGGATTTTCGCAATGCCATAACGACCATCCCTCCCGCCGTTCGTCAAGCACAAGAAGCTGCGGCAGAATGTTTCGCGCGCCCTTGGCATGCAAGGACGTGATGACGCAAATATCGCCATGAAAGCCCGCGCCTGACAGCCTGGCTGGTCTTTCGGTCAGCCAGGTCTGTCGCCTGACCCGACAACGGGAGGAGAAAAATGACCGACCTGTCACTTGGGATTCTGGCGGTTGCGGCAGAGCGTTGAACTCGCAGTCGCCGAGCAGGAAGCGCGCGGCGTTCTCGCCACCGGCTTCTTGCGCGGCGATCAAGGCTTGCAGGCCAGTCAGTTGTCTTGGGGGTGATCCGTGTGGCCGCGCACGTCGCGATGCGCTGTTCCACAAGCAGCCGCGCCTCGTGCACATTGGCCAGATCATGGCGCCCGCCCAACGGCATGATCGGCCCCCGGGGCGATGACACCCGAGGAAATCGGCGCCGCCAATCTTTCGGCGATCCGGTCGCGCACCGACGGGCGCGCAATCTCGCCGATCAATGGCTTCGTCGTCGCGCGAGCCACCCGGCGCGCTTCGTTCCATGTCCGTCAGTTCAGAACCGGATTGCGGTACTGCCACGTCTCAGGCAGACATGGGGCACCCGCAAAAGCCGGGCACCTTGACGAAAGGGGTTCATGGGTCAGGCGCCCGCTCCAGTGACCCGATGCAGGGTCGGGCACCGAATTCAGGCGAATTCGTGTCGTTCATCGGCCCGAACAACCATGAAGCCGCCAATGGCGTGGGCAAGGCCTTGGCAAAGCCATTCAGGGCGGCGTGCAAATCCCGAGAGGCCTTGGGCTATTGCAATTTCTTGCGCTGGCCGAAGGGAACCGCAAATTGTCGGGTCAAGAAGCAGAGCGCGCAGGATCGTACCGATTGCAGAAATGCCGCCCGCCGTGTCGTTCATTCTGCGAGACAAGGATTGCGGCCCCTGCAACCCGGAGAGGCCCGATCCGAGCCTTGATGAGGATGAGAGCGGTTTCCGCGTCACCCTGAGCACCTTGGCAAAGCACGCCGACAGAGCCATCGCATCAACCTCGACGGCACCCGCGCCCTGTTCGACGCCGTGCACCGGGCCGAGCGCTTCACACCGCGACTGGTCCATGCGTCCTCGCTGGCCGTGTTCGGTGCAGCGTTTCCCGACCGGATAACGGACGCAATCATCCGCCCGGTCAATCCTGCCAATGGCGCCAACCGGCGCGCCCCGCAATGCAGGCACTGTAACGCAGCCCGTTCGGCTGTGGCCCTGTCAAGGCAGGATTCAGCCCTTGCCCTGCGCCATCGCGTCCAGCCGCGCCTTCAGCACGTCATTCTCTTCGCGGGCTTTCTGCGCCATGGCGCGCACGGCGTCGAACTCTTCGCGGGTCACGAAATCGCGATCCGCCAGCCAGCGGTCCATCAGCGATTTCATCGCCGTCTCGGCTTCGGTTTTCGCACCCTGGGCGACGCCCATGGCATTGGTCATCAGTTGCGAGATATCATCGAAAATCTTGTTGCGGGTCTGCATGGCGCCCTCCTGTATGCGTTTGCAGTCATATGGCCCCGGCAGACACAATTCTCAAGGTTGACTTCACGCCCCGATGAAGGTGTTGCTGCGGCCATGAGCCTTGCCATCCCCTTTCCCGACATCGCCCCCGAGATCTTTTCGATCAATCTGGGCGGCTTCACCTTCGCCCTGCGCTGGTATGCGATGGCCTATATCGTCGGCATCGTGGTGGGCTGGCGGCTGGCCGTCATGGCGGTGCGGCGGCAATCGCTGTGGCCCGGCGATCTGGCGCCGCTGGAGCCGAAGGATATCGAAGACCTGATCACCAACGTGATACTGGGCATCATCATCGGCGGGCGGCTGGGCTTCGTGCTGTTCTACCAGCCGGTCTATTACTTGTCCAATCCGCTGGAAATTCCGATGATCTGGCAGGGCGGAATGTCGTTCCATGGCGGTATGCTGGGCGTGGCGCTGGGGGGTGCCCTGTTTGCCTGGCGGCGCGGGGTGCCGTTGCTGAGCCTGTTCGACCTGATGGCGCTGGGCACGCCTGTCGGGCTGCTGCTGGGGCGGATCGCGAATTTCATCAACGCCGAGTTGTGGGGGCGGCCCACGGATGTGCCCTGGGGCGTGGTCTTTCCGGGCGAAAGGGCGCAGGATTGCCCCGGCGTCGAGGGGCTGTGCGCGCGCCATCCCTCGCAGTTGTACGAAGCGGGGCTTGAGGGGCTGGTGCTGCTGATCGTGCTGCTGTGGCTGGTGTTCGGGCGCCGCTGGCTGAAGACACCAGGGGCGGTGATGGGGGCGTTTCTGGCGGGCTACGGGCTGGCCCGCTCGTTCGTCGAGCTGTTTCGCCAGGCCGATGCGCAATTCGTCACCGACACCAATCCCCTTGGATATGTCTGGCAACTGGGGGGTGCGGGCCTGTCCATGGGGCAGGTTCTGTCGCTGCCGATGATCCTGCTCGGGCTTGCGCTGATCGTCTGGGCGCGGCGCCGGGTGCGGTGACGCCGCTCGCCCGCCTCCTGCTGCGCCAGATCGCGGTGCAGGGACCGCTGAACGTGGCCGACTACATGACCGCCTGCCTGCTGCACCCGGAACACGGCTATTACACCACCCGCGATCCTTTGGGCGCGGCGGGCGATTTCATCACCGCCCCCGAGATCAGCCAGGTGTTCGGCGAACTGATCGGGCTGTGTCTGGCACAGGCCCGGCTGGACCGGGGGGCGCCGTCGCCGTTCATGCTGGCCGAGTTGGGGCCGGGGCGCGGCACGCTGATGGCCGATGCCCTGCGCGCCACCAGGGGCGTGCCGGGGTTTCACGCCGCGATGCACCTGCATCTGGTCGAGGCGTCGCCGGTGCTGCGCGCGGCGCAGGGCCGGGCGTTGGCGGGATTTTCGCCGCAATGGCACGACAGCGCTGCAGAACTGCCCGACCTGCCGCTTTTCGCAGTCGCCAATGAATTCCTCGACGCGCTGCCGATCCGCCAGTTCCTGCATGACGGGGCGGGCTGGCGCGAACGGGTGGTGGGGGCGCAGGACGGCGCGCTGGCCTTCGGGCTGACCGATCCGGTGGCGCCGCCTGCGCTGGCACCCCGGCTGGCCGACACGGAAGAAGGCGACATGGTCGAGACCGGCGCCCCCGCCGAGGCGCTGTGCCAGCACATCGGCGGGCGGATAACCGCGCAGGGCGGCGTCGCGCTTTTCATCGACTATGGCAGTGCGCAATCCTTGGGCGATACGCTTCAGGCGGTGCGCGGCCATCAAAAGGTGCCGCCGCTGCATCTGCCGGGGCAGTGCGATCTGACCGCCCATGTCGCTTTTGGCCCGCTGGCCAAAGCCGCAGGGTGTGCCGGTGTTCTGAGCGATCAGGGCACATTCCTCGAACGGCTGGGCAGCGGGCCGCGCCACGGTGCGCTGGCCCGGGGCAAGGGCGAGGCGCGGATCGAGGCGCTGGTGGCTGCGCATCGGCGGTTGACCCACCCCACGGAAATGGGACAATTGTTCAAGGTGCTGGCCCTGTACTGCAACAACGGCCCGGCCCCTGTGGGGACCGTCGCAGCATGACCATCGAACTGATCACCGCCGAAAGCCTGGCCCCCCTGACCCACGGGTTCTTCACCCGGCGCGGCGGGGCGTCGTCGGGGGTGTTTCACGGGCTGAATTGCGGCAAGGGATCGTCGGACCAGGCCGAGATCGTGCGCATCAACCGGGGCCGCGTCGCCGACACTCTGGGCCTCGCGCAGGACGCGCTGTTGACGGTGAATCAGGTGCATTCCGCCGATGTTGTCCATGTGACCGGCACGCTGGGCGATCCGCTGCCCCGCGCCGATGCTCTGGTCACGGCCACCCCCGGCATTGGCTTGGGCATCCTGACCGCCGATTGCCAGCCGGTGCTGTTCGGCGACACCACGGCAGGGGTGATCGGTGCCGCCCATGCGGGCTGGAAGGGCGCGCTGGACGGCGTGCTCGAGGCGACGCTGGACGCGATGGAGCGGCTGGGCGCGCGGCGCGACCGGATCGTGGCGGTGATCGGCCCGACGATCAGCCAGCGCAACTATGAGGTCGGCCCCGAATTCTTTGAAACCTTCGTGGACCGCGACCGCGACCATGCCCGCTTCTTCGCCGGCGGCAAGGCCGACCGGATGCATTTCGACCTGCCCGCCTTCGGGCTGTTCCTGCTGCGCCGCGCGGGTGTGGGGCGGGCCGAGTGGACGCGCCACTGCACCTATTCCGAACCCGCGCGCTTTTATTCCTATCGGCGCAGCGTACACCTGCACGAGGCGGATTACGGTCGGCTGATCTCGGTCATCCGGCTGTAACGCCGGGGACAATTGTGGCGCGAGGGCGTCAGGCTTGCCGCAATCGCCGATGAAAACGCCCCGAAATGAACCCATCCTTAACCTTAACGCGCCTTTGGGCGGCCCTTTTCCGGCGCGATAAAGGGTCATCGAAGAAACAGCGGCCCCCGCGGCCCGACCGAGCAGAAGGCAGGAACACATCATGGCTATCAAGCGTCGTTGGTTGCAGAGCGCCCTGGAAGAATCCAGGAGGCCCCAACCGAAAATGCCCTGGCAGGCCCGCAAGCTGGCTGCCGTGCTGAGCAAATTCAGCAACCCGACCAAGGGTCAGAGCACCGCTTCGGCCTGATCCGGCGATCGGTGCAGGAACCGGAACAAAGGCGCCCGCCGGGCGCCTTTTGTGCGTTCCCACCCCGGATTGTTGCCAGGCGGCGCCCGTATCCCGACCACCGCGAATCATTGTCGGCCAAACCGCCGCAATACCGATGCCAGAACGGAAACAGCCCCGCGAAACGGGCCGGATTGTTAAGTCAGTTCGTTGTTTTTTTAGAATTATTTGACAGGGGACATGCCGTATGAGACAGTTGCCGAACCAACTGCAATTTCGGTGGGGGCCGATGCAGTGTGGACAGACCGGAAGGCTGCTCGCATGACCTACTCCCGCCACGCGCTGCCCGGCGCGGTTCCCGGTGCGCCGTCGACCCAGTGGACGGTGCGGCGCCGTGCCGTGCCCCGCGTCGAGAACCGCCCCACCCGTCGCTTTGCGGTGCAGTGGATCGACCGTTCCGGCAATTTCGACGATCTCGCCAAGCTGGCCCCGGCTCTGCCGCTGTTCGAGGATGCCTTTGGCGCCTTTGGCCGCGGCACCCTGATTCCCACCCTCGACGGCCCCGTCGCCATCGAGGATCTTTTGCCCGGCACCCTTGTGGAAACCACCACAGGCCTTGCCCCGCTGATCTGGACCGGCACGATGACCGTTGTGCCGCGCAGCCCGGCGCAGGAGAGTTCGCCCCTGCGGATGTACCGCGTGGCCGCCGATGCCTTTGGCCTTGGCCGCCCGATGCCCGATCTGTTGCTTGGCCCTGGTGCGCGGTTGCTGAACCGCAGCGCGTTCATGCGCGCGAACCACGGCACCGAGGCCGTGCTTGAACCTGTCGCCCCCATGGTCGACGGGATGAGCGTGATCGAGATCACGCCGGTGTCGACGATCCAGACCTATCACCTGGGCTTCATGAGCCACCGCACGCTGATGGCCAACGGGGTCGAGGTGGAAAGCATGCACCCCGGCGCGCTGAACCCAAACCGGATCGACCCGCAGACGATGGCGCTGTACCTTTCGCTGTTTCCCCATATCCGCCAGCTGGGCGATTTCGGGCGGCTGTGCTTTCCCCGTGTCGGTCGGGACAGGCGCGAAGGGGTATATGCGGCCTAAAGCGCATTGCGTTCTGTCTGAACCACTGTTTATCGAAACCCGCGTTCGAGCGAAGCGAGAGGCAGCGGGTTCCGATTCATATCGAACGCAAAGCGCCTCAAGCCTCGCGCAGCAGGCGCTTTTCCAGAATGTCGAAGGGCACGCCCGGTTCATCCTTGGCGCCCCGGATCACCAGAGACGTCTTGACGCTGGCCACATTGGCGGCGGCGGTCAGCTGTTCGGTCAGGAAGTTCTGGAAGGTCGACAGATCGGGTGCCACGCATTTCAGGATGAAATCCACCTCGCCGTTCAGCATGTGGCATTCGCGCACCAAAGGCCATTCGCGACAGCGCTTCTCGAAGGCCGACAGATCGGCCTCGGCCTGGCTTTGCAGCCCGACCATGGCAAAGACCTGCACCTCGAACCCCAGAAGGCGGGGATCGACCTTGGCGAAATAGCCGCGGATGTAACCGGACTCTTCCAGGGTGCGCACCCGGCGCAGGCAGGGCGGCGCCGAGATGCCCACGCGGCGCGCCAGTTCCACATTGGTCATCCGCCCGTCGCCCTGCAGCTCGGCAAGAATCTTGCGGTCGATCGGGTCAAGCTTGTGGGACGGCATGAACGCTCCTGCGGCGACTGGCTGAACCTTACGCCTGACATGGGCAGGGCGCAACATTATTTCAAGGCTGCGCAATATTCCTTAACGATAGCGGCGGAGATATGTTCCCCGGGGAAAGCTGCGTTGCAGGGGTTACGTCGCGCCGGTGTGCCGACTATATCGACACCTGCACACAAGGGGTCCGGGGGGTCATCATGGCAAATGCGCGTCACGTCAAGGTTCTGATCATCGGCTCGGGGCCTGCGGGTTATACCGCTGCCGTCTACGCGGCGCGCGCCATGCTGGATCCTGTGCTGATCCAGGGGTTGCAGCCCGGCGGGCAGCTGACCATCACCACCGATGTTGAAAACTGGCCCGGCGATGCCAGCGTGATGGGCCCCGACCTGATGGTCCGGATGGAGCATCACGCCAAGGAAATGGGCGCCGAGATCGTTTCCGACTATGTCTCGTCGGTCGATCTGTCCAAACGGCCCTTTACCGCGCAAACCGACAGCGGCACCACCTATACCGCCGATGCGCTGATCTTGGCCACCGGGGCGCAGGCGAAATGGCTGGGCCTGCCGTCCGAGGACAAATTCAAGGGGTTCGGCGTGTCGGCCTGTGCCACCTGTGACGGCTTCTTCTATCGTGGCGCCGAGGTTGTGGTGGCCGGCGGCGGCAACACGGCGGTGGAAGAGGCGCTGTTCCTGACCAAATTCGCATCCAAGGTCACGCTGATCCACCGGCGCGACACGTTGCGCGCCGAGAAAATCCTGCAACACCGGCTGTTCAACAACCCCAAGGTCGAAATGCTGTGGGATCACCAGATCGAGGATGTGGTGGGCGATGCCAATCCCCTTGGCGTCACGGGCGTACGCGCCCGCCATGTAAAAACCGGCGTCGTCACCGAAGTGCCCTGCAAGGGATTCTTCGTGGCCATCGGCCATGCCCCAGCCTCGGAACTGGTGAAGGACCAGCTGGAAACCCACAACGGCGGCTATGTCGTCACGAAACCCGGCAGCACCGCCACCGCGATCCCGGGTGTGTTCGCGGCGGGCGATCTGACCGATCACATCTATCGCCAAGCCGTCACCAGCGCCGGCATGGGCTGCATGGCTGCCCTTGAAGCTGAAAAATTTCTGGCCGAACAGGGCGCCCAATCCGGCGTCGATATGACCGAACCGCTGGGCTATGGAGTGCCTGAGGGGGTTGGCGCCCGCTGACCGGATGACCCCGGTCATCGACAGGATCATGCCTGCCAAAAGTTTGTTCTTGCGTGAACATATATAATCTGTATATGTTCACGCGTGAACAATAATGATGATCGCCGTGCCCACGACACCCTACAGACAGACCTTCGAGCAAGAGGATCAGATGTTCCGCCTGCTGCGGCAACTGGACCTGTCGCCCGAGGCGTCCCAGCGCGGCATGGCGCAGTCCATCGGCGTTTCCTTGGGACGTCTGAATGCCCTTTTGCGCCAGGCCACCGAACAGGGCCTCGTCGCGATCCTTGACCGCGAAGGGCCCGACAGACGGGCTCGCTTTGCCTATGCCATCACCTCGCGCGGGGCGGCGATGAAGAACCGCCTGACCGATGATTTCCTGGCCCGGAAATTTGCCGAATACGACGCGCTTCATGCCGAACTGACCGGCGCAACCTCGGGCCTCACCCCTTTCAACTCCAGGACCAGATTGATGAACAACAACCTTGCACCGATCCCCGAACTGTATGTCTCCTACGAATCCGCCCAAAAGCTCAAAGCCGAAGCCGCCGATCTGCCCTCATGGGATCTGACGCCGCGCCAGATCTGTGATCTTGAATTGCTGATGAACGGCGGCTTCAACCCGCTCAAAGGCTTCCTGAGCGAGGCTGATTATAATGGCGTTGTCGAAAACATGCGCCTTGCCGATGGCGCACTGTGGCCGATGCCGATCAATCTGGACGTGTCCGAAAAATACGCCGACACCATCGAGGTCGGCCAGGATATCGCCCTGCGCGACCAGGAAGGCGTGATCCTCGCCACGATGACGGTGACCGACAAATGGGTGCCGAACAAGGTGCGCGAGGCCGAAAAGGTGTTCGGTGCCGACGACGGCGCCCATCCGGCGGTGAATTACCTGCATAATCAGGCGGGCGCCGTTTATCTGGGCGGCCCGATCACCGGCATCCAACCCCCGGTGCATTATGATTTCAAGGCCCGCCGCGACACGCCAAATGAACTGCGCGCCTATTTTCGCAAGATGGGCTGGCGCCGGGTCGTGGCATTCCAGACCCGCAACCCGCTGCATCGCGCGCATCAGGAATTGACCTTTCGCGCCGCGCGCGAGGCGCAGGCGAACCTTTTGATCCATCCCGTTGTCGGGCTGACCAAACCCGGCGATGTCGACCACTTCACCCGCGTGCGGTGCTACGAGGCGGTGCTGGACAAATACCCTAGCGCCACCACCACGATGAGCCTGCTGAACCTTGCCATGCGCATGGCCGGCCCGCGCGAGGCGGTGTGGCACGGCCTGATCCGCCGCAACCACGGCTGCACCCATTTCATCGTTGGCCGCGATCACGCAGGCCCGGGCAACAACAGCCAGGGCGTCGATTTCTATGGCCCCTATGACGCGCAGGATCTGTTCCGCGAACATCAGGCGGAAATGGGCATCGAGATGGTCGATTTCAAACAGATGGTCTATGTGCAGGAGCGCGCCCAGTACGAAGCGATTGACGAGATCACCGACAAGGACAAGATTACTGTCCTGAACATTTCCGGCACCGAATTGCGCCGCCGTCTGTCCGAAGGGCTGGAAATTCCCGAGTGGTTCTCGTTCCCCGAGGTCGTGACAGAACTGCGCCGCACCAAACCGCCGCGTGCGCAACAGGGCTTCACCGTGTTCTTCACCGGCTTTTCGGGCTCGGGCAAATCCACTATCGCGAACGCTCTGATGGTGAAACTGATGGAGATGGGCGGGCGCCCCGTCACCTTGCTGGACGGTGACATCGTGAGGAAGAACCTGTCATCGGAACTGGGGTTCAGCAAGGAACACCGCGACCTGAACATCCGGCGCATCGGTTATGTCGCGTCTGAAATCACCAAGAACGGCGGCATCGCCATCTGTGCGCCCATCGCGCCCTATGCCACGACGCGCCGCGCAGTGCGGGAAGATGTCGAGGAATTCGGCGCCTTCGTCGAATTCCATGTCGCCACATCGATCGAGGAATGCGAAC
>Ga0105054_10006754_pt1 | contig 15904 bp, 19 predicted proteins | sample BON02_FD_78091 | JGI IMG/M metagenome (GOLD analysis project Ga0105054, IMG submission 78091) | Freshwater microbial communities from Lake Bonney liftoff mats and glacier meltwater in Antarctica - BON-02 (megahit assembly) | ecosystem: Environmental > Aquatic > Freshwater > Ice > Glacier...
ATGATGATGATGATGACGGCGACCACGACTGAGCGTTCTCGCTCAATGCATGGATGAGATGCGCCGGCTGGCGCGCCATTGCTGACGGAAAAGAGCCGGGTCCTGGGCCCGGCTCTTGCATTTTGCCGCCCCGCGTCAGACGGAAATAATCCGCGACAGGGGGTAGGTCAGCCGGCGGCGTTAGCCTGCAATACGCTCAGGGGCACCACCTCCAGCGCGCGCTGATGCGTGCTGTGCAGCCGGATCTGCGGCGCGCAGCCCTCGTCATGCGCTTGCAGGAACCGGCTGGCGCAAAGGCACCATGCATCGCCGGGCTTCAGCCCGGCGAACCCGTATTCCGGGTGCGGCGTGGACAGGTCATTGCCCACATATTTTGACCAGGCCAGAAACTCTGCCGTCATCAGCGCGCAGACCGTGTGGCTGCCCCGGTCCTGTGCGCAGGTGTCGCAGGATCCGTTGCGAAAGAAACCGGTCATCGGCGCGGTCGAGCAGGGTGCCAGCGCGCCGCCCAGTACGTTGAGCGAGGGGTCTTTGTCCATGGTTGCCTCCTTTGGATGCTGCGCGAATGGGGGGCGGGAGGCGCTCCGCGCGGGAGTATTTGTCGCCAATATGAAACATGGGCCGAAAGACCGGCTTTCCATATGTTTCATACTGGCAAAAATACTCAAACAGCGCCAGCCGCCAAAGGCATTGAAACGTGTCAGGAGCGTTTTGGACAGTTGCCGCCTCCCGGTGCAGCCAGCGCCTGTGAAAATCGATCCGACCCAATGTCACATGATGGTAGCCGGGCCAGTGCCGCAGGGTGAGTGCCGCGCCGGGGCCGCGTTCGTCGCGTTCCATGCTGAGCCAGCCGAGCGGGCTATTGGTTTTGGCCTCTGCGCCTGCGGCCTGGATAAGGGCGGTGCCGCGTGCCTGCAGCCGGGGCGGGAAATATTGCCATACGATGCTGTGCCAGATCAGGAGCAGCACGCCGGGACGAGGGCTGAGCCGCGTGGCCAGCCAGTCGATCGCGTCGCCTTTGTCGACCGGCGTTGCCGCCACCCGGATCGCCGCATCGGTCAGTGCCAGCCGCGCCAGTTGATCGGCCCGGAGATAGGCACGCAGCCGCAGCCGGTCATCTGCGTCATGCGGGTTGAGCGGGTTGAGGTCGATCCCGCGCCGCTCTGTCACCACTGGCCTGGCCTGTGGTGGCAGCGCACCGCTCCAGTCGGGCGTGAGGCTGAGCGCCGGGTTGCCGGGGCCGTAATCCTGCCCTTCGATCCGCAGCCGGAAGTGGTCGAACATCAGGTTGAACCCGCCGCTTGCCCCCAGTTCCGACAGGTGGATCGGCAGGTTATACTTTGCGGTCAGCCAATGCGCCCCGGCGATCAGCCCGGCGCTGCGCCGCACTTCGTTGGTTCGGGGTGGGCTGCCGATCCGGCGGTCGATGAAATCAGCCTCGGTTGTCATCGCGTGGGCGATCCCGTCCCAGAGCCTGCTGTCATCGACGCTGTGGGGCGGGTAGATCGCCTCAGATTGTCCCGCCCCAGCAGGTGCAGCGCGTGGAAGGCGGCGCAGAGCCGCAGCGGCACCGCATCTGCGCCGAAGGCCACATTGCCGGGCCATGTGAAGAGCCGGTCGCTGAGCGGGGTGCCGGGCTGCAGGTTTTGGGCCAGCACGCTGCAGAGTTGCGCCATGAAAGGCGAGCCGAGGCTGCTGCAATGCTGTGCCTGATCCTGTAGCGCCCGCTGGAGTGCGGTCACCGGAACCGGTCCATGAGTTTTTGCAAGGGGTTGCGGGTGTCGATGGGGTCGGGCGCGGGCGTTGTAGCGGGTTCGGCTTTGGCTGCGGGTCTGGTCGCGTTGCGTGGCGGATTGAGCCGCAAGCCGACCGCGTTGCTGAAACCAGCCCCGTCGCCGCGTGCCAGTGCCGGCGCGCCGTCGCTGATCCCGCGCATGAGGTCATCGAGCCACTCCGCGTCCGCCTTGGCAAAGTCGCGCAGCACATAGCCTGCGACCGCGTCCTTGTGCCCCGGATGCCCGACCCCGAGCCGCACCCTTGCATAGCTGTCGTCCAGATGCGCGTGGATCGATCTGAGCCCGTTGTGCCCGGCATGTCCGCCGCCGGTTTTCAATTTCATCCTGGCCGGGGCGAGGTCGATTTCGTCGTGAAAGACGGTGATGTCTGCCGGGCCAAGTTTGTGGAACCGCGCCGCCTCGCCCACCGACTGCCCCGAGAGGTTCATGAAAGTGCCGGGTTTCAACAGCAGGATTTTCTCGCCCGCCAGAATACCTTCGCTGAGCTGTCCCTGAAACCTGGATTTCCATGCCGAGAAGCCATGGTCGGACGCGATCCGATCCACCGCCATGAAGCCGATGTTGTGCCGGTTCTGCGCGTATTGCGCGCCCGGATTGCCAAGGCCTATCCAGAGTTTCATGACGCTTCTCATAGCCAAGCCATGCCGGTAAGGCCAGTCAGTCGATCATCGTCACGACCACATTGCCGCGTTTGTGCCCGGTTTCGACCCGCGCATGTGCCGCTGCGATCTGATCGAAAGGAAAGACGCTGTCGATGACCGGGGTGTAGTGCCCCTGTGCTGCGAGATCGGTCAGCCATTCCACATCGGCGCGCCGTTCGGGTGCCGGGCCGCTGCGCTGCCGTTGTCCCTGTGGCCCTTTGCGCAGGCCGCCGAGCATGCCGGGCAGGTCGCCAGCCACGGCGAGATATTGCCCGCCGGGTTTGAGAGCCGTGCATGCGCTGCGGAAATTGCTGGCGCCGACCGTGTCCATGATGATGTCATAAGGGCCGGTTCGGGTGTAGTCTGTGGTCTGGTAGTCGAGGGTGTGGGTCGCGCCGAGGGACTGGAGCAGGGCGTGATTGGCGGGGGTGCTTGTCGTGCTGATCTGTGCCCCCATGTGGCGCGCGATCTGTATGGCTGCAGAGCCGACGGAGCCTGCGCCGCCGAGGATCAGCAGGGACTGGCCGGGTTGCAGATGCGCCTTGTCGCGCAGGTAATGCAGTGCGGTGGTGCCGCCAAAGCAGAGCGCTGCGGCCTGCGCATCGCTGAGGTTGCGGGGCTTCAGCGCCAGTGCTGCGTCCTGTGACATGACACGGTATTCGGCATGGCAGCGCATCCCGACCCCGGCGAATCCGATGACCGCGTCGCCGGGTTGGAACCGGGTGACATTTGCGCCAATGGCGGCGATGGTGCCGCTGAACTCGGTTCCCAGCACCGGCTGGCGCAGGCGGCGCAGGCCGAAGATCAGCCGGATCATCAGCCCGAAGCCGCGTGGCGCCTGACCCGACCGCATCCGCCAATCGCCGGAGGCCACGGTGCTGGCGTGGATGCGCACCAGAACCGCGCCCGGTTCGGGTTGCGGTGTCGGGATGTCGCGGATCTGCACGGTTTCGGGGCCGCCGTAGCATGTGGCGATGGCGGCTTTCATGCCGGTGCTCCTTTGGGGGTCGGGCGGGGCATGTGCCGCCGGATGATGAATTCTGCGATGCTCAGGTTCAGCACCCAGGCGGCGGTGATGCTCCAGGTCATGACAAGCGCGGAATCGCTGCCGCCGAGCAGGAGCCAGAAACCGAAGGTCAGGACGGTGGTTCCTGCGCCCATGGCGATGGCATAGCCGCGCAGCATCCAGGCCCGGTGCGCCGGGATGTCGCGCCGCAGCGCCGCGCGCAGGCCGAGGATGAGGCAGATGGCCCAGCCAAGGCCGAAACTCATGCGGAAGCCGTAGAGCTGTGCCGGATTGCCGGGTTCGTGCGGGAATGTCGCAGTCATCCAGAGGCCAGCGAGGGCTGACACGATCCCCGCCACGACAGCAACCCGTCCGGACCAGCGGTGCCAGCGAGGGTTGCGCTGGCGCAAAGGCGCCGAAAACTGGAATGCACCGAGGACCAGCAGCAGGCTGCCCCCGATGACATGCGCCCATGTTGGCAGTTGTGCCGCGAGAAAGCGCGCGTTGTCGGCGGTTACGGCGGGGTTGGCCGCAATCCCGGTCAGGCGCAGGAGGCCCGCGCCGACGGGGATCAGGCTGAGAAGCAGCAGGCCAGCCGGGATTGGCCAGCCACGGGCGGTTTGCCGGGCCATGGAGAGTTCCTTTTTGATGATGGATGGGGCCTAGTCGGGCGCCCAGGAAAACACGTCAGACAGCGGCACGCCAAAGGCATGGGCGATCTGGAAGGCGAGTTCGAGCGAAGGGGAATACTTTGCCGCCTCGATGGCGACGATGGTTTGCCGGGTCACGCCGACCTTTTCCGCCAGATCCTTTTGCGTCATCTCGCCCGCGTCGAACCGCAAGCGGCGGATGGTGTTGCTGATGATCCCTTTGGCCATGTCAGAACCCGCGCCGGTGCAACCAGATGCGGATGATGTCGGCCATGAGCCCGCAGATCACCATGGCGTAGATAATGAAATGAAACACCTCGAACGGAGGCCAGCCGAGCGCCAATGCGACGAAAGAGGCCAGAAAGCCGGCGCCGAAGATCGAAAAGCTGAGATGCATCGCCTTGAGTTCGATTAGCTTGTCACGCTCGTCCTCGTGAGTTTCAAGTTCGGCCCCGGCGATGGAGGTGCCGATGGCGAGCAGGATCTGGCCGAGGATGCCGGCCACGACGATGACCCCGATCAGAATCAGGATCGCCCGCCCGGTCAGTGCCATGCCGTCCGGCCCGTCGAAGTAGCCGGAGGCGTATAGCGGGTGGACCCGCCAGGCATAGATCGCTGCCGCGAAGGCGGTGGTGGTGAGGGAGGTGGCGTATTTGGCTTCTTGGTAAGTCATGTGCTGTGTCCGATGATTCCGACTCGGTGTCGGTTGATATGGACAGTGTGTATGATTTTACGGACTTCGTGTAAAGTATATTCGACATTTGATACTTGACGGACCCATAACAGACAAATGAAATATAGCCTCATGGCAAAGAGGTTCATAATGGCTGTCCTGTCCCGCCTCGAGTTTCACAACGAGCAGGCCGCCTGCGATTACGTTGAGGCGCGCATCTGGCCGCATAGTGCGATCTGCCCGCAGCAGTCGGAATTTTCACTTACAACGGACCCATGTGGAACCTTACTCCTGACGGCTGTCAATCAGCACCCGATATTGGCTCGCCGAAGGGCGGCCCGTGACCTTTGCAATCGAGATGGGAGAGATTTTCGCTGATTTGCGGATTGGGGCCGACGTGGCGGGGAGGGTGCCGTTGAAAGCAAATGACGGGATTTCATCGCCGGGCGTAAATCTTCACGGCGCGGGCTTTACCGTCACGCAACAGGAGGCCCGCGCGCCGGGCCTTGGCAGGGTGCCGGGGCTGGAAAACCATATCCGCGAGTATCGCTACGGGCGCGACCTGGTGGAGCCGAGGGGGATCGAACCCCTGACCTCGTCGTTGCGAACGACGCGCTCTCCCAACTGAGCTACGACCCCTTGCCGGTGCGCGGCGATTGCCCTTGGGCGGGGCGGCGCGGACAGCGGGTTTTCCTACCGCGCGGCATGACACTTGGCAAGAGGGCGCTGTGCCCCTCAGGCGGACCAGAAAAACCGGGTGAGGTGGTAGAACACCGGGGCGGCGAAGGCGACGCTGTCGAGCTGGTCCATGATGCCGCCCTGGCCGGGGATCAGGTGGCTCCAGTCCTTGATCCCTTTGTCGCGCCGGATGGCGGCAAAGACGATGTTGCCGAAAAGGCCGGTCAGCGCGGTCACGGCGGCCATGGCCATGGCGCCAAAGAGCCCGAAAGGGGTGATCCAATGCAGCAGTCCGCCGATCAGCGCGGCACAGGTGACACCGCAGGCGAGCCCTGCCCATGTCTTGGGCGAAATACCGGGGGCGATCTTGCGCCCGCCGATCCGGCGACCGAAGTAGTATTCGAGCAGGTCGGCGAATTGCACCACCATCACCAGAAAGGCGATGAGCAGCACGGCGCGGCCATCATAACCCGGAATATGAATCGTCATCAGCGCGGGGACGTGACTGGCGCAATAGACGCAGATCATCAGCCCCCATTGCGTCTCGGCCACGCGGATCAGGAAGCGGTTGGCGTCGCCGCGCAGCACCGAGACGATGGGCAGCAAGAGGAAAGCATAGACCGGGATCAGGATGCCGAAGAGCCCGGGCCAGTCCATGCCGATCAGGATGTATTGCGCGGGCAGAATCACGAAAAACCCGGCGGCGAGTGCCAGATGGTCAGCCTGTGATTTGGTGGTCAACGTTAGAAATTCGCGCAGCGCGGCGAAGGAAACGAAGGCAAAGAGGATCAGCACGCCGGTCCGCCCGGAGATCAGCGCCAGCGAGAGCAGGATCACCATGGCCCACCAGGAGCGGATCCGGGTCATGTAGGTCTCGATCACCGGGTTGCTGTGATGCGCGCCAATGCGCAGGCGCAGTGCTTCGCCCAGCAGCGTCAGGCCGATCAGCACGCCAAAGACGCCGAAGGCCAGCAGGATCAGGTCGACTGTGGTGCCGGTCATGATGCGCGCGCCGGTTGCGGGGCCAGTGCCAGAAGTGCTGCGGTGGCGCGCGCGAGAAAGGCGTCTTTTGTCTCGTCCGGGTCCACGTGCAGCGGTGCGCCGAAGGTGACGGTGCAGATCAGCGGCAGCGGGATCACCTCGCCCTTGGGCATGATCGTGTTGAGATTGGCGACCCATGTCGGCACCAGATCGACAGCCGGATGCGCGCGCCCGATGTTGTAGATGCCGGATTTGAACGGCAAAAGCGGGTCGGTGCCCATGTTGCGCGCGCCTTCGGGAAAGATGATGAGCGAGGCGCCTTCGTTGAGTGCTGTGATTATCCTGGCCATCGGGTCTGCGGTGCGGCCTTCGGGATTTCGCTCGATCAGAACGGCGCGGAACACTTCGCCGCCGACAAAGGCGCGCAGCGGGTTTTTCAGCCAGTAATCCGCTGCCGCGACGGGCCGCGTCTCGCGCCGCAAGGCCGGGGGCAGGACCGACCAGATCATCGGCATGTCGCCGTTGGAGGTGTGATTGGCGAAATAGACCCGCTGGCGCCGGACCGGTTCGATCCCGCGCCAGTCGGCCCGCACGGCGGTGATGAAACGCGCGAACAGCGTGATCGCGTGGCCGGTAAAGCTGGCGGCAAAGCGACGGATGGGATTGGTCGGGTCCATGGTGCAGAGTGACCTGAGATTGCGGGTTTGGAAAGGGGGCGCTGCCGGGTTGAGGGGCGGGGTGAGGGCCATTGGCGTCAAATCGATTTGTCGGGACTGAGTTCGGACAGGAGTTTTTCGGTGCGTGACAATGGTTAGCAGATATTTGAACGACGTTCAAGATGCATTATGAACGATGTTCAGGAAAGAGCCCGATGCGGGGTGATCTGGCGCAGGATCAGCGCGATCATCCGGTCAACGTCGCCTTGCGGCACGCCGACGCTGGCCTGATCCAAGCCAAGCAGGACGATTCCATGCATCGACGAAAACAGCGCGCGGGTCATCAGGGCCAGGTCGGTAGCGGGCATGCGCGGAAAGAGCGTGCGCAGCGGGTCGGAGATATAGCCGAGCAGGCGGGCCGTGTCGGCGAGGTACCAGTCGGGCGGCTGCGTGCCCGCCGGGCGGGCCACGTCGAAGAGCGCGCGCCACAGGTTGTGATGCTGTGCTGCAAAGCGGTGATAGGCCTGCGCCATGACGACGAGCTGTTCGGTGGCATGGTTCGGGGCGCTGGCGAGGGACTCGGCTACCATGGTCCCGAGCCGGGTGAAGGTCCGCGCGTTGACCGCCAGCACGAGGTCAGTGAGGTCGCCAAAGACGGTATAGATGGCACCCAGCGCGCAACCCGCATCTGTGGCCAGATCGCGGACGCGCAATGCAGAGAGCCCGTCTGCGGCGATCCGCGCCTCGGCGATGCGGATCAGGTTATCACGCAGAGCGCGGCGGCGGTCATCGGCTTTGCTGGCCATCCGGGACTCCTTGAACCGCGTTCATGGTAGCGCGGTGGTGTGCAGATGGGAAGGGTCGGAGCCTGTGGGGGCGCAACTGAATTTGAGTGTCAGGACTTTTCTTGCCCGGAATCAAGGCCTGCAAGGCCGCCGGGCAGCGCCCGACCGCCCCCTCGGGCGGGCGCTTTTGCGACGCTGGCTCGGGCAAAGCCGTTGGGGTATTTGCGACCATAAAGTGCCCGGCTTTCGGTGTTGCTGCGCCCACCCGGCGGTCTGACGCTGCCCTGTGTCATGCCTCGGATCAGAGACCCAGCCCCGAAAATGGGCGGAGCCCGGAGGCCAAAAGATGCAGGGGTGCGGTGTCAGGTATCTGCCGGTGCGCCACCTTCAAATACGTTGCCTTCGTGGTAATCACAGGGCCCCTCCTGCATTTGCAGGTGCAGGCCGGTGCCTTTCCACGGATGCGCCCGTGCCAGCGCCTCGTCGAAGTCGATGCCAAGACCGGCCCCGGTCGGCGGCGTGACATAGCCGCCTTCGACGCGGATGGAATTGCGGATCAGGGCGGCGTGGAACGGGGTTTCGATGGTTTCGGCCATCAGCAGATTGGGGATGGCTGCCGCGAGCTGGATGTTCGCGGCCCATTCGACCGGCCCGGCATAGAGATGCGGAGCCACCTGCGCATTATAGACTTCGGCCAGCGTGGCGATCTTTTTGCCCTCCCAGATACCGCCCGCGCGTCCCAGCGCCGGTTGCAGGATCGTGGCGGCACCAGCGCGCAGCACGGCGGCGAATTCGTTCTTGGTCGTAAGCCTTTCGCCGGTGGCGATGGGGATACGCACCCCGGCGGCGACCTTGGCCATTTCGTGGGTGTTGTCGGGGGGGATCGGCTCTTCGTACCAGAGCGGCGAGAAGGGTTCGAGCGCCTGGCCCATGCGGATGGCGCCGCCGGTGGAGAACTGGCCGTGGGTGCCAAAGAGCAGGTCGGCGCGGTCGCCGACAGCCTCGCGGATCTTTTTGCAGAAGGCGACGGAACGGGTGATGTCGGAGAGGGCGGGCATATGGCCGCCCCGGATGGTGTAGGGACCGGCGGGGTCGAATTTGACCGCCGTATAGCCCGCCTCGACGGCGGCGAGGGCAGATTCGGCGGCCTGATCCGGATCGACCCAGAAGCCGGGCAGCGCGTGACGGGCCAGCGGATAGAGGTAGGTATAGGCGCGGATCCGGTCATTCATCCGCCCGCCGATCAGGGCATGCACCGGGCGGTCGCGGTCTTTGCCCAGGATGTCCCAGCAGGCGATTTCAAGCCCGGAGAAGGCACCTAACACTGTCAGGTCGGGTCGCTGGGTGAAGCCTGCGGAATAGGCGCGCCGGAACATCAATTCGATATTCTCGGGATTCTCGTCGAGCATGTGCCGGGTAAAGACGTCGCGGATCACGGCGCACATCGCCTCTGGTCCGACCGAGGCGGCGTAGCATTCGCCGTAGCCGACAATGCCGGTGTCGGTGGTCAGTTTCGGGATGATCCAGTAACGTCCGCCCCAGCCGGGCGCGGGGGGTGCTGTGACGATGATGTCGAGATCGACGAGTTTCATGGGCGGACCTTGGGGCTGGAGGTGTTCGCTGTCAGACTGTTGGGCAATGGTCGCGGTCGCAAGGCCGAAAGCGACAGGTTAGCGTCGGATCAGGCCGCCACGGGCCGCCGCGTCAGGAAAACCCCGAGGCAGACCAGCATCAGCGCCGCCGAAAGCGCGAAGGGTGCGCCGGGGGCGTAGGGGCCGGGGCCGGAGGTGAAGGCCCAGAAAGTCTGCGTCATGACGAGGGGCGCGAAGATCGTGGCGACAGCCTTGGCCGAGGATATCATGCCCTGCAATTCGCCCTGCTGGTCGTCGGCGGCAAGTTTGCTCATCCGTCCCTGCAAGGCGGGCGTCACGACCGCGCCCAAAGCGGTGAAGGGGATGAAGGCGAGTGCGACCCAGCCATTCGTCACGCTGGCCAGCACGATAAAGGCCATCAGGTTGAACAGGATGCCGTAGATGATCGTCCCCCGTTCGCCCAGATGCCTGAGCGCGATCCGGATCAGCCCGCCCTGCACGATGGCGATCCCGATCCCGAACAGCGCCAGCGAGAGCCCGGTCATCGATGGCGACCAGCCGAATTGCGCCTTTGTGTAGAAGGCCCAGATCGAAGGATAGACGATGAAGGCGAATTCATAGACGAAAAACAGCAGGAGCAGCCGCGTGACCTCTGGCAGTTCCGAGAGCTTGCGGAAGGCCCCGATCGGGTTGGCGCGCCGCAGCGAGAAGGGCCGTCTGATCCGGTCTGTCACCGTTTCCGGCAGGACCAGATAGCCGAAAACCAGATTGGCCCCGGCGAGACCAGCCGCCGCATAGAACGGCGCGCGGGTGCCGAATTCGGCCAGAAGTCCGCCAATGGCTGGCCCGAACACGAAGCCGATCCCAAAGGCGGCACCGACGAGGCCGAAATTGGCAGCCTTCTTTTCCGGTGCCGAGATGTCGGCGATGAAGGCTGTCGCGGTGCCGTAGGTGGCGGCCGTGATCCCGCCGATGACGCGGGTGAGAAAAAGGAGCCAGATGGTGCCTGCGACGGCCATGACCAGATAATCCACCGCCATGACTGCCAGCGAGGTGAGCAGCACCGGCCGCCGTCCGAACCGGTCGGAGAGCGAGCCGATGATCGGACCGAAGATGAACTGCATCACCGCAAAGACCGTGGCGAGGATGCCGCCCCAGACGGCTGCGTTGCCGATGCTGCCGCCGTTGATCTCGGAAATCAGGTCGGGCATCACGGGCAGAATGAGCCCGATCCCCATGGCGTCGAGCATGAGGGTGATCAGGATGAAGACAAACGCGCTGCGGGTCGATTTGGGCTGCATCGCGCCGCTCTACCGGGTTCGCGCGGGCCGGTAAAGTGGGGTTATCCCGCCTTAATCATGCCCGATGCCGGTGAGGAAGTCGCTGAGCGCACTGGCGAAAGCGGCGGGTCCGTGCCCGCGCATGTCACAGCGGATCAGCCGCAGGTGATCCGGCAGGAGCGGGATGACCGCATCCCAGAGCCGCAGATCGGTGCCCAGCGCGTGCCCAAAGACCAGCGTGGGGGCGAGCCGGTGATCGGTGCCGTCGATCTGCACATGGAGCCGGGTGCCGGCGTGGTCGATGAAGGGCATGACAGGATTTCCGCCCCGATGTTGAAAAAGGTCAAGTGAGGGAGCGGCTCCTGTCAGTCCAGAACGCCAAGCGCGCGGGCGAACATCGCGCCGTCCACATTGCCGCCGGAGGCCACGACGACGACAGCTTCGCCTGACAAGCCGTTGGGATGATAAAGCGCGGCGGCCAGCGCCACGGCACCGCCGGGTTCAACAACCAGCCGCAGATGCCGGAAAGCGGCGGCCATGGCGCGAAGGCAATCCTCGTCCGGCACGGCGATGCCGGGGCCGCAAAGACGCTGCATGATCGGAAAAGTGATAGTGCCGGGTTGTGGCGTCACGATGGCATCGCAGATCGACCCGGCCATTTCAGGGTTCCTTTCGATCCTGCCGGAGGCGAGCGAGCGGCGCACATCGTCGAAACCCGCAGGCTCGACCGGGCGGGCGCGAAGGCCCGGTGCCTCGGATTGCAGCGCCAGCGCGATCCCGGAGGTCAGCCCGCCGCCGCCGCAGCACACCAGCACGTCGCCGGTCGTGACGCCGAGCTCTGCCGCCTGCTGCGCGATTTCCAGACCGCAGGTTCCCTGACCCGCGATCACCTCGGCATTGTCGAAGGGGCGGATCAGGGTGAGCCTGCGTTCATCGGCGAGCCGCGCGCCCAGTGCGTCGCGGTCATCGCGGGCGCGGTCATAGAGCACCACCTCGGCCCCCAGATCGCGGGTGCCTTCGATTTTGGACCTTGGCGCGTCGGCGGGCATGATGATGACGGCGCTGATCCCATGCGCGCGGGCGGCCATGGCCACGCCCTGCGCGTGGTTGCCAGACGAAAAGGCGATGACGCCGCGCGCGCGGATTTCGGGGGCGAGTGCCGAGATCGCGGCCCAGCCGCCGCGCGCCTTGAACGAGCCGGTGAATTGCAGCGCCTCTGCCTTGACCAGCACGCGCCGTCCGGCGATGGCGTCGAGCCCGGGCGAAGTGAGCATCGGCGTGCGCCGGATCTGCCCCTCTGCCCGGGCGGCGGCGGCCCGGATCATGTCGATATTCATGCCAGCATCTCCAGCCAGCGGTGCAGCACCGCCAGCGATCGGGGTTCGTCGAGAAAGGGTACATGCCCGCGCCCGGCGATATCGGCGCGGATCATGTCCGGACGGCGCCGCGACATTTCGTCGGCGGTGGCGCGGGTCAAGAGGTCGGAGTTGGCACCGCGAATCAGCGCGAGCGGCAGCCCGGCCAGCGCATCGAAGAGCGGCCAGAGGTCAGGAGCCGGTGCGTCGCCGGCGGCCAGCACCGCGTCGCGCAGGCGGGGATCATAGCGGATCACCAGACCGTCGGTTGTTTCGACGTAATGGTTGCCGACTTCGGCCAGCCAGCGCGCATGCGGCACGTCTTTGAAACTGGACCAGAGACGGGCGCGGGCCAATGCCGCCTCTTCCAGCGTTTTTTGCGCTGGATTGCGCCCGACATAGCCTTTGATCACATCGAGCCCGCGCGCCGAAATCTCGGGTCCGATATCGTTGAGCGCCACGCCGAACAGCCGTTCGTGTGCGGTAGCGGCCAGAAGCATTGCGATGAGACCGCCGCGCGAGGTGCCGAGGATGGCGGCCTGTGGCAAGCCCAGATGGTCCAGCAGGGCCAGCACGTCCTGCGCCTCTTGCGCCACGGTGTAGCTGGCCGGATCGGCCCAGTCGGAGCGCCCGCGCCCGCGATAATCGGGCCGGATCAGCCGGATATTGCTGAGATAGGGTGCGACATGGTCGAAATCGCCGCTGTTGCGGGTAAGGCCGGAGAGGCAGAGCAGGGGCAGGCCGCTGCCGGTGTCGCTGTAATGCAGCGTGAGCCCGTCATTGGTGGTGAAATGCGGCATCAGAGCAGCTCGGTCAGGGCGCTGAGGTCTGGCAGGATATGCTGGGGCCGGGCATAGAGCCGGTCAATCGGCGCGCCGGTCCGGTTGATCCAGACGGTGCGAAAGCCGAAGGCGGCGGCGCCGGCAGCGTCCCAGCCATTGGCGCTGATGAACAGCACCTGATCGGGGGTACAGCCGAAACGGGCGGTAACGAGTTCATAGACGGTGGGATGCGGTTTGTATACGCCGCGCGATTCGACCGAAAGAACTGCGTCGAGTTGGTCGCTGATCCCCGTAGAGCCGCAGGCGGCGTTCAGCATCGCGGGGGTGCCGTTGGACAGGATGCCTGTTGCCAGACCGCGTGCACGCAGATCGGAGAGCAACGCGGGCACCTCGGGGTAGGCCGGCAGGTCGTAGTAAAGCGCCAGCAGGCGCGCGCGCAGGGCGGGATCGGTGAGGCCGGCTGCCTCCAGCGCCCAATCGAGGCTGTCCTGGGTGACCTGCCAGAAATCGACGTGCCGCCCGGCGACGGCGCGCAACCAGGTGTACTCAAGCTGTTTGCGGCGCCATTCGGCGGCCAGACCGGGCCAGATGGCGGCAAGGGCCGACTGACCCGGTTCGGACGCGGCCAGACGTGCGGCGGCGTTCACGTCAAAGAGCGTGCCATAGGCGTCGAAGATGCAGGTTGTCATTGCCATGTTGTGCCTTGAGCCAAGTCAGATGTCAGGCGGGCCGTTCGCGGCAGCGGCGGGGTCCATCCACATCGGCTCCCATATGTGCCCGTCGGGATCGGCGAAGGCGCGGGAATACATGAAGCCAAGCTCCTGCACCGGGCGGGGTTCTGATCCGCCGGCACCCAAGGCCGCCGTCATGATCGCATCGGCATCGGCGCGGCTGTCGCGGATCGCGTCAGAGATCACCACGCAGACGGCGGTGTCATCGGAAAAAGCCTCGTTAACGCTGAAACCGGGCGAGGTGCAGAAATGCCGCGAGGCGGCGAGATCGCGCACCGGCAGGTTGACGAAGATCATCTGGGTCATGGCGAACCTCCGTAATGACCATTGCAGCATAACACCGCAACCGCGCGGCGGGGCAATATCGAGAATGCGGGCGTCAGAGGTATTCGGCCTGCGGCATGCCCAGAATGTGAAAACCGCCATCGACACGGATGATTTCGCCGGTGGTGCAGGCCCCCGCCTCGGACGCGAGGTAGACGGCGGTGCCGCCCACTGCCTCAAGCGTCGCGTTGCTGCGCAGGGGAGAGTTTTTATCGGTGTGTCTGAAGGTCTTGCGCGCGCCGCCGATCGCCGCACCGGCCAGCGTCTTCATCGGGCCGGGCGAGATTGCGTTGACCCGGATCGCCTGCGGCCCAAGGTCGTTGGCGAGGTAGCGCACGGTGGATTCGAGCGCGGCCTTGGCCACACCCATCACGTTGTAATAGGGGGTGACCCGGTTGCTGCCCTGATAGGTCAGCGTCAGAATCGAGCCGCCCGCAGTCATCAGCGGCATGGCGCGGCGGGCCACGTCGATCAGCGAGTAGCAGGAGATCACCAGCGAGGACTTGAAATTCTCGCGGCTGGTATTGATGAAGCGGCCGGTCAGTTCGTCCTTGTTGGAAAAGGCGATGGCATGGACCACGAAATCGAGGTTGCCCCAGCGCACGCCCAGCGTCTGGAACGCCAGATCGAGACTGTCGTCGTCGGTCACGTCCACATCGATGAGCAGGTCTGAGCCGACCGATGCGGCAAGCGGTTCGACCCGTTTGCCGAAAGCTTCGCCCTGATAGCTGAAGGCAAGGTCTGCCCCCGCCGCATGCATCGCCTCTGCGATGCCCCATGCAATGGAGCGGTCGTTGGCGACCCCCATGATCAGCCCGCGTTTGCCCTGCAGTGCCAGTGTCATTTGAAAACCTGTGTAAATTTACTCTGTAAAACGCGATAGCAACATTGAGCCGTTGGTGCCGCCAAAACCGAAACTGTTGGTCATCACCGTATCGAGTCCGGCGTTTTCGACCAGCGTGGTCGCGATTTCGGCGGGGTCGAGCGCAGGGTCGAGCGTTTCGACATTGATCGAGGGGGCAATGAAATCGTCCTGCAGCATGAGCAGGCAATAGATCGCCTCGGATGCACCGGTGGCGCCCTGACTGTGGCCGGTCATGGATTTTGTTGAAGAGATCGGCGGGGTGCTGCCCTGGCCGAAGACCCGGCGTACCGCCTCGACTTCGCCCACGTCGCCGACCGGCGTCGAGGTGCCATGCGCGTTGATATAGCTGACCTTGCGGTCCTGCGGCAGGGTGGCGAGCGCCAGACGCATCGCGCGTTCGCCGCCTTCGCCGGAGGGGGCGACCATGTCATGCCCGTCGGAGGTGGCAGCATAGCCGGTGACTTCGGCGTAGATCTTGGCACCGCGTGCGCGGGCGTGATCCAGCTCTTCGAGCACGACCATGCCGCCGCCGCCGGCGATGACAAAGCCGTCGCGGCCGGCGTCAAAGGCGCGGGAGGCTTTGGTCGGCGTGTCGTTATACTTTGACGACATTGCACCCATCGCGTCGAAAAGACAGGAGAGGGTCCAGTCAAGCTCTTCGCCGCCGCCTGCGAACATCACATCCTGTTTGCCCATGATGATCTGTTCGCTGGCCGCCCCGATGCAATGCAGCGAGGTGGAGCAGGCGGAGGTGATCGAGTAATTGATCCCCTTGATCTGGAACGCGGTCGCCAGATTGGCGCTGACCGTGGAGGACATGCCACGCGGCACCATGAGCGGGCCGATCCGCTTTGGCGAGCCGGTGTTGAGCACGATCTGATGCGCAGCAAAGAGATTGGAAGTGGAGGGGCCGCCAGAGCCTGCGATCAGGCCGGTCCGCGCGTGGCTGACTTCGGCCTCGGACAGGCCGGCATCGGCGATGGCCTGCTGCATCGAGAGATAGGCATAGGCCGCACCCGGCCCCATGAAGCGGAGCCGGCGTTTGTCGATCAGGTCGGTCGGGTCGATCTTGGGCGTGCCTGCGATCTGGCTGCGAAAACCGCGTTCGG
>Ga0105054_10006758_pt1 | contig 15892 bp, 9 predicted proteins | sample BON02_FD_78091 | JGI IMG/M metagenome (GOLD analysis project Ga0105054, IMG submission 78091) | Freshwater microbial communities from Lake Bonney liftoff mats and glacier meltwater in Antarctica - BON-02 (megahit assembly) | ecosystem: Environmental > Aquatic > Freshwater > Ice > Glacier...
CGACGACGACGACGACGACGACGACGACAACGCCGACGGTGGCAAGGGAAGAGGTGGTGGAGGAGAAGGTGAAGCAGGAGCAGCCGCAGCTCCAGCAGTCGCAACAGCAGCCACCGGCAATGCAGGAGAAGACGAAGACCGAGGAACGACCGATTGAGGTACCCGCGCAGCAGCAGCAGCAGCAGAAGCAGAAGCAGCAGCAGTCCATGCACGAGAGCAAGACGGAGCAACGGCCGACGCAGGCGCAACCGCAGCAGCAGAAGCAGCAGTTAAGGTTGCAGGGAGAGATGCAAGTGCAGCAGCAGCAGCAGAAGCAGAAGCAGCCGCAACCCCAGCCCCAGCCCCAACCGCAAGCGGCGCAGCAGGGAGGAGACGTCCAGGAGATCAGCAAGGTCGCGAATGCCAATGCGAACATCAAGCCTAGCAAGCAAGAGCAGCAGCAGCAGTCGTCGTCGGCACGTCCGGCGTCGTGTTCGTCTCAGAAGCAAGCCCCTCCTCCCCCTCCCGCCTCAGCATCTTCTTCCTCCTCCTCTTCTTCTCCTTCCCACTCCAGCAATGGCAACGGCGCCAAGGCACAAGCGGCGCCGCCCAAACAGATCCAGCAGCCGCCCAAGCAGGTCCAGCAGCTATCGAAGAAGCAGCGACAGCAGCAGCAGCAGCAGCTGCAGCAGAAGCAACAAGAGCAACTGCAACTGCAACAGCAGCAACTACAAGAACAGCAACAGCAACAACAGCAGCAGAAGCAGCAGCAGGCATACTCCAAGTCCTTGCCCTCCTACCCTCAACCTCAGCTGGCCGAAATGCAGAAGTACAACTCCAAGAGTGCCAGCAGCAGCAGCAGCAGCATCATCACCACCAGCAGTAGCGCCGCCCCCAACCTTAACCCTCCCCCTCTCCAGCTTGGCCCGCAGCACGTGCAGCCTGTCCATCACACTCATGGTGGCGGGCGCCCGGCAGGGACAAGGCGAGGAGGAGGAGGAGGAGGTGAAGGTGAAGGGGGTGCTGGCGGCCAGGTGTTCCAATCGAACCGCCAGCCGCTTTATCCGCGTCTCCATCAGCACCACCACACCCCGCAGTACTACCAAGAGTACCCGCGCGCGCACCGTGGCGGGCCGGACGATGGCGGACCGATGGGTGGAGGCGGTGGAGGAGGCGGCGGTGGACGGCGAGGAGGAGGCCAGCGCGTGGACGGTCGGAAGGGCTGGGGCGAGAATGGTGGGCATCATGTGCCCTACCAACATCCACCCGTTATGCGCCCGCTCCAAGACCTTCTTCACCAACAGCAGCAGCACCACCATCATCCGCAGAACCACCACCAGCAACAGGCGCCGCACAGGCATGTCGGCGGTGGTGGCGGCCGAAGTAGCAGCAGCAGCGGCATGAACGGTGGGGGTTACGAGTCGGTGGTGCCGCCCCCGTTGGTGATGCAGCAGGCTCACGAGGTGTACGCGCTGGACCTGGAGGCGGAGCAGGTGCACCACGCCTACTGCCAGGGGATCGAGGCGATGCGGGCCTTGCTGACGGAGAACATCACCACCTTCATGACCAAGCGCGAGGCGGACATGAAGACGCACCGGGCGGCACGGGAAGGCGTGCTGGAGGAGATGCGCGCCATCATCCAGGGCCTGTGGAGCGGGGCGCGTGTGGAATTGTACGGCTCCTGCTTCACGGGCCTGGACTTGGTCTCGAGCGATGTGGACATTGTCGTGTGCGGGCTGAAGCTGACGGGCTCCACGGCCAACACCACTCCGCAGATGACCCGGCAGCTGAAGCGGAAGCACAGCGAGTCCACGGTCTCGTCGTCTCCGGATGGGGGGTGTAGCGTGGCCACCACCATCAGCGGCAAGAGCAGTAGCAGCAATGGCAGCAGCAGCAGCAGTGGGGGGTCCACCACCGTCGCGACTGGGCCTTCGAGCGGCGCCTCGTCCGTCGCAGGCGAAGAGGAGGAAGAGACAGACAACCACAGCCACAGCCAGCTCAGCGACACGAGCAGCAGCAGCACCGCGACCAGGTCCACCCCGGCGGGCTCCCGTTCCCCAGCGCTCTCCTCCCCCGCCTCCTCCCCGCGCCTGGGGCCCGTTTCCAGTGCTCCTACCTGCAGCATCATCTCCACCTCGGCCACGCCCCCCCGCCCCCTGCCTCCCGGGCATGGCGAGTCGGCACGGCTCTTGTACCAGCTGGCCGCCGCCTTGGAAGGCCGGCCCTGGGTGCGCTCGCTCAAAACCATCGACACGGCCTTCATCCCCGTCATCAAGATCCTGGCCGACCCGGCCGTGCTCCTGGGCGTGCAGCCGGGCGCGCTGCCGACGCCGGCGACTGCCTTGGTGCCCGTGGACATCTCTCTAGAGGGCCCGCAGCACGGGGGCATCGCCAGCTCCCTTCTCATCCGGGACCTGGTGGCGCCCGGCCGGCCCTACGCGCACGCCGTGCCCTTAACGCTGGTGCTGAAGGCGCTCATGACGCAGCGAGGCCTGAACCAGCCCTGGTGCGGGGGCGTGTCGTCCTACGCGCTCATGCTCATGGTCATCGCCGTCCTCCAGCAGTTCGAGACGCCCGAGGTGGCGCAGGCCAACGTCATGGCCATGGCCCGGTCTGTCGATGCCATCAAGCGCCGTGCCGTCTCTCCTGTGCCCAGCACCAGCACCAGCACCAGCAGCGCTGTCGGTGGGGGTGGGGGTGGGAGTGGTGGTAGCGACACTAAGGGCTGCAGGGGGGGTGGAACGGCCTCGCTTCCAGCAGGCGGAGATGAGAGGAGTCGGCGGGCGCTGTCGTCTGGCAGCCCTATGCCGGACGGCCCCATGGACTATGGCAAGGCCCTGCGTGGAGGCAGTGGGCACCTAGAGGAAGCGGCCATCGCGGCAGCAACGACGGTGGAGGTGAAGCCACCCCCGCCGCTTGTCACGGGCGGGTACGGCAGCCCGGCCGAGATCTCCTACCGGCTCTGGTCTCAGTTCGCGGCGGCGCAGACGATGTCGGACGGCGGGCCCGAAGACGGGCAGGATGGCGGCGGTGGGGGCGGGCTAGGTGCGGGTGGGGATCTGGAGAAGCAGGGGCTGTCCTCGGGCTTTCTGCTCACGTACTTCCTGGAGTACTTCGGGCGGATCTTCAACCCTCAGGCCGAGGGCATCGCGGTGGACCAGGGCTATGGCCTGACCTTCCCCCTGGCCGACTTCTTCCTGACGCGTGGCTTGCCTGTGGTGGCCGACCCGCTCACCATCCTCGACCCCTTGGACCGGGCGGTGAACGTCTCGCGCTGCGCCTTCCGGATCGGGGAGATCCAGTTCTTGTTCCAGCAATGCCTGGCCTCGCTCGAGACTCATGGCATGGAAATTGGGCGCAGCATTTTGCTCGCTCCCCCTCCGGAGGACGAGTGGTCCCACGTCGGCGGGGGGGGTAATGGAGGCAAGAAGAAGAAGTCGAAGAAGGGGGCAAGCGGCGGAAGCGGGCAATGGCAAGGGCAGTCGCCCGTGGTCCCTGTCCCTCCGCCACCTACGGCGAACGTGCTCAGCCTCATGCTGTCCTATTGATGAGGAGGAGGCGAACAAGAAGACGGCGGTGAGACGAAGGAAACGAGAAATTTGTGGCCTACACTTGAAAAGCAAAAAGAGAGAACAAAAGAGAATAGCAGAAAAAGACTATTAGTGGTAAGTGAGGTGATTTTGTCGTAGATGGCCAAGCAACAGCTGTAACAGCTTCAGCAAGCAGAAGCAAGAAAGCAGTGAGAAAATATGATAGTGTGTTTATATGTAGTGGTAAAAAACCTTGCCCCATTCCCCTAAAACAAAGACGGTTCCTGAGGTAACAAGAACATCAACAAAGAAGAAAGTCATTGCGTGTTCGGTAATTTCCTCGTCGCCCTATTTTTGGCCTATGTCATCGTTTCCTTGCGTATTGCTTCTTTTTGCTTTCCCTCTTCATCGCTTCCACACGCCATCCCACTTATTTTTCAATCCCACAGACCTCCAAGAACGACCCACAGTCATCGCTTTCTTCTTTCTGTTTCGTTTTCGTTTTCTCAGGCGTTTCTTATCTTTAGTTGTTCCAGTTGTAGCAGCCTCAATCCACGGTTAGCAGCTCCCAGTTCCTTTCCTTGCTCGTATTATCACACACACACACTCACACAAACTTTTTCTCATCAACGACATCGAAGTTTCTATCCACATTCTTAATCCTCCTCTCCCACCTTTTCGTCCCCTTACTTCCTAATCTTCCACGCCCTCCCCTGCCCTCTCACTCCGACTTGTCCAATTCTACAATCCGCTCGTGCAGGGCATCCACCAAGGCCGTCAGCGAGTCCAAGCCCAGGCCATTCAAGCTGCGGCTCGTGACAGCCAGCTCCCCGTCCTTCCAGCCGCCCACGCCCACCAGGCCCGCGATGCGCACGCTGCCCGGCATCTGGGGGTAGCCGGCCAGGAGGGAGAAGGAGGCGACGACGCCCTCGGCAAAGGTGACGGTCAGCTCGTCCATGGCCTCGTTATGCTTAATGATGTACCGCTTCATCAGCTCGCGGATCTCCTGCTTGGCCACGCCCCGCGACGCCACCATCCAGCCCACCTCGCGCGCCAGGAAGAGCAGGTCCTGCGGAGCAGGCAGGCCTTGCGCCACCGTGATCAGGTTTTCCACCTGGTTCCTCATCAGGCGCTGCGCCTCGGCCGTGGCCACCGACTTGCGCCGCTGCTGCGTCGGGGGCACCTCCAGGCGGGCGTGCAGCAGCTGGACCGCTTGGGCGGCCGTGGACAGCGTCATCTCCAGGGCGTGCTTGGACGGGTAGGCCAGCCGGAGGACCATCTCGCCCGGCCCCGCCTCGGCCTCGTCCAGCACCGTCACCGTCACGCTGCACAGGCCTTGCAGCATCGCCAGCACCGCGCCCAGAGTCTCCGCCTGCTCCCGGAGCCGCGCCGCCTCGCCCAGCGTCTCGGTCTTGTCCTGCGCCGTGGCGGCGTGCAGGTCGTCCGCCTCCATCGCCTCTTGCTCGGCCGCCCCCAATGCCTCAAATTGCTTCAGCTTGACCTGCCACTCCTGGGCATGCATCTCCACCACGCCGTTCTGGGCCTCGGCCGCTTGCACCGCCGCCTCGAGTTGCCGCACCTGCTCCTGGCCTTCCTGCTCCGCCGCCTCTTCCTCTTCCTCGTCCTGCTCGCCCTGCTGCCCCGCCACGGCCTCCTCCTCCTTGGCCAGGCGGACTTGCGCTTCTTCCAGGGTGCCCAGCAACGCTTCCACCTCGGCCTTCTTGCGCAGGAGCGCCTCTTGAGCCTGTCCTTGCTGCGCGTGCTCCAACAGAAAGGCTTGCACCATGCCTTGGATGTCGCCCTCGGCTGCCTGAAATTTCCCTTGCAGGTGGCCGTCCTGCTGCCGCGGCTTCTTTTGCAGCTGTTGGGCACGGCCCTCCTGTTCCCTTGCCAACACGTGCAAGGACTTGCCCGCCTTGTGTCGCCCGAGCAGCTCCCCCCACTCCTGGCACATGAAGGCTTCACGGGCCCGCAGCAGCTCGTCCATCACTTGCGCCTCGCCCACGATGCCACGCTCCGGCTCCTCCGCGCTCCGGCTCCATCCCTCCGCCGCCGACTGTGCTGCTTCCTGCTGCTTCTGCTGCGATGCGACGGAAGCGCCGGCCGGGGAGGGCATGGACATGCGCTTCGGGGGCTGGTGCTGGTCCTCTTGCAACGACGCGGCGGACGATGGAGACGGAGGGGCCGTGGGAGAAGACCGGCGGTGGTCGATGCTTCCCAATCTCTCCTTGAATCCCAGCAGGCTTGAAGGCCCGCCTGGCGAGGCCGTCTGCACTTGCATGACTTTGTGCTCTGTAAGTAAGGCAGGGGTGGGGTGGGTGGGGTTGTGGGGTGGGCATTGGGTCGCTCAGAGGTGCAGAAGCTAAGGAATTGGCGATGAGATGATGCCATTGGATGATGCAGCGATAGAGGTCTGCTCTTGGCAACGATCGTGGTCAGTCAGCCTAAGCCAATACCCACACTTCCAACACAGGGACAAGGCCAGCGGCAGCAGGAATCAGAATAGTCAGGCGAACGCGCGAGGTGAGTGAGAAAATGAGTGGCTGCTTGTGAATGAAAAAGCCGGAGAGCTCCTCTTGCTCGTCGTCATCATCGTCATCAAGGTCAGAGAGAGGTGGGCTGGAGCATGAATGATGGTATGGTATAGCGTGTGCAGCGTGCTTCACGACTCACAAACCCTGGGAGTAGCCATACTCCTCGCTGAGATCACCACTTGCTAATGTGTCTGGCTTGGGGGAAAGGGTAGTGTGTGAGAAGCAGCAACAGCAGTGCTAGGCCCCCAGCGCTGGCGTGTTGTTGGGTGGGAAAGGAATAATCTACTGTGGCCGAAACCAATCACGATACACCATACACTACCCATTTCGCAGGGCTGAAAGATGAAGGGCTGGGACATGATGCACCGCGGCGTTTTGCTCGGGATGGGCTCTTTGACGGTCATCGCCACGTACCGCAGCTGGCACGAATATCAGAAACGAATCGTCATCAACGAGCAAAAGGAGGCGGCCAGGAACAAAGCGCGGGCTGCCCGGCGCGCCGCCGCGCAGGCCGTGGCCGAGGCACAGGAGGAAGCCAGAAATATCAGAAGAAAACAGATGGCAGCCGAGGAGGGAGGGGCCGCATCGTCGCCCTCTTGAGACCTGAACAAAGGTTGGAAATCGAGTGTACAGCCACACAACAATTTTGCATATGGACGATTACTTATACCCCCCTTGATCAAAAAGTGTGAAACGAAGTGTGTTCGAAATGTTGCCTGAAGAAGAAAGCAAAGTATATACACAAATCGGGAGAAGTCAAGAGGGCAGCACCACAAAACTTGTAGCTAGCTAGCTTGCATGTGTTGAGTGCCACAATATCCATTTCTTCAAGTTCTTGCCATTGTTTGATCGTTTTGCTTTGACTGGGAGTCTTGCTTGTCATTGTCGTTGTGTCCTCTCACTCCTTTCTTCCACCACTTCCACTACTTCTCCTCGATGCCCTCCCCACCGCCTGACCCTCACTCCTTCGGCCCTGGCCCTCACTCCTTCGGCCCTGGCCCCCTCCATCCCGTTGCCTATGGTATGCTACCCTTGCTTCGCCTGTCCCCCTTATATCCTTCTGCCCCTGCTGTCCTCTCTTCTTCATTTCCGCCCGTGTGGTCGGCGGCGGCGTGCCAGGTGTGGCCTAGCCTAGATGCCGCCGAGCAAGATGTTGTTGATAGGGATGTGGATGAGCTTGACGAAGAAGCCAATAAAGCCCATTATCAGGAATCCCACGCTCGTGGCATAGGCTATCCGGGCAAACTCTGTACAAAGGTTTCGGTAGGACAAGGGATGCGTGGAGAAGAAGTGAGGGGAAAGGCGTGGAGAGAGAGGAGTGAGGGAAGACGACGACGGGAAGGCAAGTGGTGGGCTTACCTTTTCGGTCCGGCTTGGTGCACTTCTTGACCAGGTGCGTGGAGTCCTTGGCAAATTTCTTCAGGGGCTGGATGATGTGAGCGTTCACGTCGGACATGGTGGCAAAGGTTGCTGAGGTGTCTGTGCGTCGAGATAAAGGGCGTGGGGGGTGTTGGTGGGGGGGAATGAGCGGGGGGTCTGATCGTGTGGAAAGGGGAGAGTGGCAGAGGCCAGCCGCCTGGAGACAGCCGGAGCACCACCGCCACCGTTTGTACACCGTGACGGCGTGGACATCGCACGGCCTTCTGTCTACGCGTGAGTCGGGAATGGTCAAGGTGGTCGTCGGGGTGTAGAGGGCTCCCGCGCGCGTCTTGATGAGGAGGAGGAGGGTGACGGGTGAACAGACCACGCCAGCTCCACGCAGAGCCACCCGCCAAGCACCGCCACAGGACCAGCCCCGCCAGCAGAAGAAGGAGTTCATGTCCTGCATGTGCTGTCCATGCTGTTGTTGGTAGTGGTCGAGGGCCGCCGGTGCAACCAGATTGGTTTAAATCCTGCCTGGTGCTGCTGATGATGATGATGCATCGGCTTGTGTTGTCCCGGAGAGGATGGACGGTCGAGATGCTTTTCGCAAGGCGAAAGGCCACACAACCCCGGTCACACCGTGGTGGAGAGCATCAATACGTGCAGGCCAAGCGGGACCTGAGCATTGGGGGTGTTGTATGTGTCCACGGGGTGCCACAAAAAAAGCCAAGAAGCCGTTCACTACTCGCAACCGCAGAATTCGGCACGACGACATGTTTGCTGTTGCTCCCCACTTGGTCCTTTGCTCCTGCATTTCCTACCACACTTCTCACGCACTGCACGCCCCGCCCCCCACACAAGCACCAAGCACACCTTCTTCATCGAAACCATGAGCTCCGAACGTACTTGTGAGTAGTCAAAGGGAAGGGGAGAGGAGCGGGGAACATTCTTCGTTCTTTCTTTCTGGTGGGTGGTGTGGGTGCGCCTTTGTGTAGTTTTTTTTAAAGTCCCTTGCACGCAACAGTAGCAATGCAAACGTGCTGGGCTCTTGAGCCAAGCGGGATTGTCTGTGGTGGGATGCGTTGAATTTGTCACTGCCCATTTTCCCACCCATCCCCCCTCTTGTCCCTTTCCCCGGCATTCAGCCACCCTTCTTCCTCCCTGTCTCACCACCTCTCCTCCTCCTCCTCCCAAAATCAAAAGACATAATGATCAAACCCGACGGCGTCCAGCGTGGCCTCGTGGGGGAGATCATCGCGCGCTTTGAGCGCAAGGGCTTCAAGCTTGTGGCTCTTAAATCTTTGAATGCGTCCAAGGACCTGCTGAACGAGCACTACCAAGATTTGGCCGACAAGCCTTTCTTCGCCGGTCTCGTCACCTACATGAGCAGCGGGCCCGTCATCGCCATGGTCTGGGAGGGCCTCAATGCCGTCAAGGAGGGCCGCAAGGTATGGAAAGTGATGCTCGCTATATTCGGTTTTCTCTCCTTTCGCTCTTACCACTCTTTGTGCCCGCATCCGCTCATTCCCTCTTCCATCCTATCCTTTCATGCAGATGCTGGGTGCCACGAAGCCCTCCGATAGCGCGCCGGGCACGATTCGTGGTGACTACGCCCTTGACGTAAGTATGCCATGATGATCTTTGTTAGTGTGTCTTGTTTGTCGCCCCACCTTTCCTGGCACATCCTGTAACCTCAAATCCACTCACACACAAACGCAATCTCTACGTGTTCGTAGGTGGGCCGTAATATCTGTCATGGAAGCGATTCGGTCGAGTCTGCCCAACGAGAGATTGGCCTCTGGTTTGGCGAGGGCTTGACAGAGTGGAACGCTAACAACTACTCTTGGGTGTACGAGAAGTAGAGTGGTCGTCGTCATCGTCGTCGTCACGTAGTCTGCAGCCTATTTGGAGCAAAGAAAGTGGTAGTGTGAAAGGAGTGTGTCAACTGGAGAGAGAAAGGGCGGGAGTAGGATGATCGGATCAAAGTTATCGTCGGAGGGATAAGAGAAGACGGCGGGCGATTTGCTCGTAAGCAGGGAGATGAGAGGGGGGGAAAGAAAGGGAAAACTCGCATCACCCCCAACAAAGCAAGGCATGCCAGTCCCATCTGGTAGCGTCTCGTTGTTTATATATTCATTTGCTATAGTTGGGCAAAAACATTTCATAGTACTTCATTCACGTCCCCCGCGCTCTAATGCTTTCAAGGGAGTGCGCTGGCGGGCAAGTCCAGCTCGTTTTGCAGGGCCTGCTCTAGCGTCTGCCGCTGGCGGATGAGGTGGAAAGTGCCTCCAGGCGCATGCATCACCTCAGGCGCTTCCGGAAAGGAGTTGTAGTTCTTGGTGCTCATCCCCGCGCAGTAGGCCCCCGAGCCTTCCACCACCACCAAGTCCCCAATCTCGGCGGACGTCAGCTTGCGCTCGGCAATCGTGTCCGCCTCCCCCGGCGCGGGCGTGAGCAAATCCCCCGACTCGCAGCAGTGGCCCACCACCACATACGACGCGGTCTGGCCAGCGCGGGCCTTGTCCTTGGGGATCACGATCAAGGGGTGTTGCGCCCCGTACAAGGAAGGCCGCAGGACCTCGGTCATGCCCGCGTCCAACTTCAAGAAAGTGTGCGCGCTGGTGCTGGTCTTGTCCTGGATAGCACACACCAAAGCCCCCGCGTTGGCCACCAAAAATGTCCCCGGCTCCACTTCCAAATGAAGCTTGCGGCCCGTCTCCTGCGCGAAGTCCTCGAACTTCTTCTGCACGGGCGCGCCAATCTTGAGAAGGTCCGTGGAGGCCTCGTAGCTCATGCGACCCACCTTGTAGCCGCCCCCCAGGTTCAGAGTAACCACCTTGGGAAACTCCCGCACCAGGTTCAGGGACAACGTGGCCACATTCTGCCACACGGCCGGGTCGGAGCCCGAGCCAATGTGGGTGTGGATGCGCACCACCTCCAGGTTGTGCTTGGCCACCACCGCCTTGACCTCGGGGAGCAACTCGTGCCAAATCCCGAAGGCAGAAGAAGGACCGCCCACATTCGTCTTGCCCGTCCCGCCCGAGCCCACGCCGGGGTTGAAGCGCAGGCCCACTTTGCCACCCGGGCACTTTTGCCCGAAACGCTCCAGCTGGGAGACGGAGCAGGCATTGATTTGCACGCCCTGCGCCACGTACTTGTCAAAGTCGGGCGGCAGCTCTTGCGACGACAAACTGATGTGCGACGCCGGCACGCCAGCCCGCATGGCGCGCTGGATCTCGTAGCCCGACGACGCGTCCATATGCAAGCCCAGGCTGTTGAAAAGCTTGAGGATGGCGGCGTTGGGACTGGCCTTCATCGCGTACCGCACGGTCAGGCCAAACGCGTTGGGAAACGCCAGGGCCTGTTTGGCGCTGGCAGTGAGCGTGCCCGTGTCGTACACGTAGGTGGGGGTGCCAAATTTACTCGCCACGGCCTCGGCCAGCTCGGGTGTCAAGAAACGCAGCTTCTCCAGCTCGTCTGATGGCGCTCCACTGGCGCCGCCTGCAGCCGCCACGATAAGCCCTCTCCTGCTGCTGCGGATGTTGCTGCGTCGCTGGGATGATGACAATTGGGGCTGCAAAAAAGCGGTGGCCACGCACGCGGAGACCGCCAAAGGCAAGAGCACCCGCATGGTTGTGGGCGCTGTGGTTTTGTGCAAAGGGAGGGAAAGGTGAGTTCCCAAAGGGTGGAGGAGGGGGAGGCAAAGCAAGCAACGACGATCACCACGCAACGAAAGATGATCACGAACATCCGATTGCGCGAACACTACCATACCAATCAAGGTCCAAACTTTAAGTGACCAAGCTCTCCGTCCACACAGGATGAATCCATGCCAAATGACGTCTGTGTACTCGGTACACAACCCTCTTGCTTAAAATTCACGTGTCTTGATGGTTTGTGCGGTGGGTGGTCCATGTGCAGGGCCCCGCCTGTTGCTCCCCCTTGGACTTTCGTTCGTCAGATTTTCAACGGCTGGCCATATATACATACGTCCCCCACAAAGCCGTGTGCTGCTGTTTTGCAGGACGTCGTGGAGGGCTTTGTCCCTCAACCTTTGCTTGTGCGATGTTTGTGGTTCTGTGTTGCGTTTGCCGGCCCCATGCGTCGGTGTCCCCCTGTGCTTTGGTGCTTTTTGACGAGGCAACGACGGGGCCTCCGCACAAGGCCGCCTTCCACTCGACCCCACACAGGCGCACGCGCTTTCTGCTTGTCTTGTCATCGCAACGAGGCGACACTAAAGCAGCATGGGTGCGCACTCCTTAAGTGTCCTATGGCGGCCATTGCGTGTCCATTCATGCGCTCTTAGTGCGGTCACCCTGTAAGCAGCGTGGGCGTACTCTCCATCCCTTCCCGCGAGCAGGAGCAGCAGCCCCAGGCCAGGATGGACAGCAAGAATCAAGGCAAGGGCCACAACGACCATCTCTCACACACCACGCAACGCACACACACACATATATACCAACACACACACATGCACAACACAGCTTTCTGGTCCCACAAGCCGACAAGGACCAACACAACCATGCTGCACGAAGACGTGACCCGCCTCCGCCACACCTCCTTCAACGTACGCAGCATCGACAACCTTATTTTCTATTCGGCATATACATTTCCTCTGCTATTATCGTCCGTCTATCCTTGACTCCGATCATGACGCATTTGGGTTTGTATTAGGGCTGCTGCACTTCCTGTATGGGGCGGCGCGCTCACGCTGCACTTCCTGTATGGGGCCCTTGCCGGTGAGGACGGAGATCGTTGCATCATTGCCGTGGCCGTCTCCGTGGACCCTCACCCTTCGGGCAACGCTCATGCCGTGGAAAAGCCAAAGCAGTATTTTCCAAAGGCTGTGCAGCCGCTCAAGAAAGAAGTGGAGGCTTACGCCTCGTTTTTGATGGCCGAGCTGACTGGCCTTTCCACAAAAGGCTGGAGCACTGTGGGTCTGCTCGGCGGGGGTTACCACAGCTCAAGTGGCGGATGTTATCCCCTCCACCCCCACCATGAGAAGTCTGTCGTCGTGCGGATGCCATTCTCGCAAGAGCCCCTGCAGGTTTGTCGTGTGATCGTGCCGTCCTTACACGGTATTTTTCGTCGCTCGGTGACCTGTCGCAACCCTTATTCCTGGGAGTCTCTTTCCCTTTCCTCTGCCTTTGCCGAACTGTCCTTAGAAGATTCCTTGCTGAGCCTCTTCGCTGGGATGTCTTTGAACAGCTCGCGCGTCCTAGATTCTGACAAGACACCGCCACAAGAGGCCTTGAATCTGACCCCAGAAACGCGAAGAGGACCAGACTCACCAGCTCCCCGCCACCGTCTCTTTTTCCATATTCCATTTCATCACCCGTTCTAGGACCACTGAGTCGAGAATGCGCAATCGGAAAAACGCGCTGGAAAACGACGGAGGAGCGACCACATGCGCGACAACAGACAGGATGCACGCATGTTGCGCCAAACCCAAAGGAGGGCGGAGGATGCACGCATGTTGCGCCAAACCCAAAGGAGGGCGGACGACATTATGCGATCGAGAAGTGCTCCGCCGAAGCCGGTGGGGCGAGGCTTGCAACAGGAGGGGGAGGGCACCGAGGAGGGAGACGTAGGTGGAGTAGGCGTCCCGCAAGTCCCGCTCCACGTGCTCCAGGAAGAGGAGCCAGGCCAGCAAGTGCTTGGAAAACCCCACAACGGTAACTGTCCAAATGGTCGACTTCCACCACAACTCCTTCTTCTTCTTTTTCTTCTTCTGCAGCTCCGTCCCCCGCCTACTGCTTCAAACACGCCCTCCCATTCCAACACGCAGGCGTGCCGCTGGGTAGGGGCTGGGAGGAGTAAGAGGAAGACGCACAGCAGCGGGCGCCAGGGCGTGCGGGTGAGACCGAGGGCCGGAGAAGCACGGGGTTCGATTCTGTTGTCCCGACCTGGGAGGCCGCGTCAATGAGCTCGACACCAAAATTTCTGCGACCCCTTCCTCCCTCCCTTCCTCCTTCTCCTCCTCCTCCTCGTTCTCCCCGCCTTCCTACACCGTGATTGTGCAACGTCTGTGCGCACAAAGCAGGGATTGAGGTTGCACAAAGCAGGGATTGATGGTGGCGGATGTAGAGGAAGGTGGAGTTCTCGGTGACCTTGACCGAAGCTTGGGAGCCCGTCTCCTTGGACGCAATGTGCCGAAACGTGCGTCGCGGCAACAATGGTTACGTGTTTCTTCTTTCTTTGTCGTCGCCTTCTCGGTTCTGAATATAAAGAATCTCATCGATATTCTCTTGTTTGTGCTCTCTACTTTATTTTTGTTTTGATTACACTCCTTTTGGGCTTCCGTGCCGACGCCGCAGGCGTGGAGGAGAGAGCGGCCGTCGCCTTTGTCTCTACCCCTAGCTGATATTCATACTGCCACACTACCTCCCACTCCTCCACCTCCTCCTCCTCCCCTTTTTGACGAGTACATCTCCTCCACCTATTCACACAATCCTACCCCACCCAGCACCAGTCCCCCTCTCCAACTGAAATACTAATACTCCCCTCCATACCCCCCCGACGAAATCAGCATATCCCGTCTCCCCGACCCTAATCGCCGTGCATCCTTGTCAATCTTTGGACAATCCGTGATTCGATGCCCCAACCCCCCACAGAACGCACACCCCCTCACCCCATCAATCGCCCCCGTCAAATCTGCGTCCGGATCCTCCAGCGCTTCCAACACAGGTGGTACCCGTTGCTTCGCCTCAATCAGCAGATGCTTCAAATCGAGCAAGGTGCTCTGCTCGACTTCCGCGTTGATAAACGTGGTAGCCACACCCGTTTTCCCACACCGACCTGTTCGACCGATGCGATGCACGTAGTTTTCAATCTCGTGAGGCATGTCAAAATTGATCACATGCTCGATGTTCGGGAAATCCAGCCCCTTGGCTGCGATGTCCGTGGCGACCAAAACGTCTTTAGACCCGCTTTTGAATTCTCTGATGGCCTCGTCGCGTTCGGCTTGGTCTTTACTCCCGTGGATGGCCACGGCGTCCACGCCTTTGAGGAGGAGGTACTCGTGAATATTATCCACGTCGCTCTTCCGCTCACAGAAAATCATGACGGGGGGCGCCGTCTTCTGCAAGCACTGCAGCAAGTAGACGATCTTAGCGTCCTTCTTAACCAGCTCCACCTCCTGCACCACGTCCAGATTGGCCGCCCCTGCCCGACCGACATTCACCAGCACCGGGCGCACCAAGGTCTGCTTCGCAAAGTCCTGGATCTTCTGAGGCATCGTCGCCGAGAACAGCAGCGTCTGTCGCTGTTGCTTAAAATGGTTCATGATCTCCGCCACCTCCTCGTCAAAGCCCAGGTCCAACATCCTGTCCGCCTCGTCCAAGCAAAAGTACCGGCACAGATTCAGGTTCATCTTCTTCAGCTGCAACAGATCTCGCAACCTCCCCGGGGTCGCCACCACGATATGCACCCCCTGCCGTTGCACCGCATCAATCTGCGCCCGCTTGTCCATCCCACCGATGCACAACAACGCCCGTGGCCGAGGAAACCCTCCCTGTCCCAAGGCCTCGCAGTAGTAGTCAAGCACCTCGAACGTCTGCCCCGCCAACTCGCGGGACGGACACAAAATGATCCCGATCGGACCCTCCCCGCCCTCCAGCGGCATCTTCATCTCCTCCGCCAACGCCAGCATGACGAGGGGCAAGCCAAAAGTCATGGTTTTGCCCGAGCCCGTGAAGGCAATCCCCACCATGTCTCGTCCGCTCAAGAGCACGGGGAGGCCCTGCACCTGAATGGGGGTCGGCTTGGCAATGCCCTTCTTGGCCAGCGCCTTCATGATGGGCTCGGGGAAGCGCATGTCCTTGAAATTCTTGATGGGGGGCGGCAAGTCCACGCCTTCGCAGATGATGTGCCATTTTTTCCGGAACGTCGCGCAGTCCTCGGCGGTCATGGCGCGGATGTGCGAGGGAGGGGTCCAGCCGGTCTTGAGACTTTCCGTGTACCTGAAGCCTTGGGCCCGTTCTGCTGCTGATTGCAAGGCATTGGTCTGCACTTGGTTGGCTTCTCCCAAGATGCGCTGCTCTTGTTGCTTTTGGAGCTCCATCTTGACGAGGGTTGGGTCCATGTGCTCTCGCTTCTTTTTCATCTCCTCCGTCACGTCCAACAGGCTTCGCTTGGCATCCGCAGGCTCCGCCTCCAGGTCCGGCTTGGCTGTGGCTGCTGCTGTAGCTGCTGCTGCATCCCCACCGCCGTTCTCCTCGTCGCCGTCGCCCTCGGGGTGGTTGCCGCGGCCCTTTTGCTCCTCCCGGGCCTCTGCGTCGTCATGCCGCCCGCCATTGGTGCCGGGGTGGTGCTGCTGCTGGCGCTGGCGCTGCTTGAGCGAGACGTATGGGACGTAGTCGTCCGAGCTTTGCAGCAGGGCCTTGAGCTTCTCGTCCTCCTCGTCCACTTCCTGCCGCCGCCGCTTGGTGCTGCTGCTGCTGCTGTCCATCGTGCTTGGGTGGAAGAAGATGGGGGGGGGGGGGGGGC
>Ga0105054_10006765_pt1 | contig 15881 bp, 19 predicted proteins | sample BON02_FD_78091 | JGI IMG/M metagenome (GOLD analysis project Ga0105054, IMG submission 78091) | Freshwater microbial communities from Lake Bonney liftoff mats and glacier meltwater in Antarctica - BON-02 (megahit assembly) | ecosystem: Environmental > Aquatic > Freshwater > Ice > Glacier...
CCGCGGCATGGGCCGACACCATCATCCGGGTCCGCGCGCCCTGTCCCTTGTCGCGCGCACCACGCAGCGCCTTGCCGTGAAGGGCGATCACAACGCCGTCGCCAAGCAGGGCCGGAACCTGCCGGAAGGCTGCATCCAGCGCCTTTGGATCGATCACCCGGAACACCGTGGGATCTGTGTCATGCGTCGGTATCGCGTGCTTTAGTTTCAGGAAGGTCCAGAAACCATGCTCCTTTACCCTGCCAAAGTCAGCCATCCCGGCGCAACTGATCGCCCTGCCGAGCACCGCCACAAAGGCCACCACAAGCAGTTCAGGGGAATCGCTTTTGGGTTTGTAGCGTCGCATCGGGATCGAAAATTATCAAGACCTGACTACGAACGCAACGAGAGAGCCAAAAAGTTCTTCTTATGTTCACCTTTTTGAAGCTCAGATTTCCAAAAGCGATTGCCCTGACAAGCAGTTCACACAGATCGTGGCGCGCATTGTCGACCCGGGGATCGGGGGCGTCGTCGAAGGCGGTGAGGACGATATCCATCCGGGCAACGGGCTCCTGAAGGGCAGGCCCCAGCCAGGACTCCACCCTCGCCAAAACCGCAAGACCCCTCAGATCAGGTCAGATCCCAAACGCGATTCCCCTGGATGGCGCAGGGTGACAAGCGTCACCTCGGGCGGTTGTGCGATGCGCAGCGGCACATTGGAATAGCCGATCCCGCCCGAAACGACCAGATTCTGGCCACCTTCCCGAACGTGCCCATGGATGAAGCGCGACCCGAACCGCGACGGGGTGAAGGGTCGCCAGCCAAGGAAATTCGCCTGCCCGCCGTGGGTGTGCCCGCTGAGTTGCAGCAGGGCGCGAGGGTCGTGCAGGGCAAAGCAATCGGGCTCGTGCGCCAGCAGGATCGCCGGGGCATCGCGGGGCACATCGCGAAAGGCCAGATCGGGGTCATGGCGCGCGCCGCCTTCGTCCCAGTCCTTGTGCCCCAGCTGGCTGTCATAGCCCACCAGCCAGAACGGCGCCCCGCGATGATCCAGCGGCACCGCCCCGTTCAACAGCACCCCGAGACCGGCATCGCGCAGCGCGTTCAGCACCCCGCTTTCGCGGTAATCGCTGCGCCGGGCCAGATCGTCGTCAAGCCAGTCGTGATTGCCGAGTATGGCGTGCACCCCCAGCGGCGCGGACAACCGGGCCAGGATGCGCGCTGTCAGGTCAGGCGGGGTGGCCTTGCCCGGAGTGGGGCGGGTGGCAATGAAATCGCCCAGCAGCACCACCAGATCGACGGGCAGGGCATTCACCCGCTCGACGATGCGCTCAAGATGGGCGGGGCCGTTCGTGGGGGCCATGGTGTGAAAATCCGACAGCAGCGCGATATGCAGCGGCGGCCCCTGCCAGCGGGGTGTGGCCACGTCGTGATGCACGAAATCGGGCTGGCCGATCGCCACGAACAGGCGCGCAAGGCCGGTTCGGCGGCGGGCATGGTCCTGCAGCCTGCGTTCTGGTGCCTTGCCGGTCATCGCAGCCCCTGCCTCTGGTTCAGGGGCCGACATATCGGCGGTTTCGACGCGGTTGCCAAGGGCCGCGCCCTCTCGCGTTTCGGGAAAACCTGCACCGCGCATACCCTGCCGCGCTTCGCGCTCCGGGGACATTGGCGATCTACCGTTTGTCAGGGTATTTCCGAAACGCCTCAAATCCGCTGGCGCACCTCGCGCCCGTGATCGGTCAGCCGGGTGTTCAGCGTCTGGGCCTCGGGCACTCCGCCACAAGCGCGAACCCATAGGCATGGTCAGGAAAAAGCAGGCCGCGCCGATTTCACCCGCCGCCTCGGCCCCGTCGCCTGCCAAGGTGTAAAGCCGGATCAGGGCGCCAAGGTCGCCCGCGCCCTGCACCGCCCCAGGCGCCGCATTCTGCATCAGCCGGCGCGCGCCCGGTCCACCTGTGAGGCCACCCAGTGGTGAACGTTGCGGGTCGGGCCGTCCATCGCGGGCGATCCTGGCGCCCGGAAAGGCCCGGCGCGTCACGTTCGACCCCATCGCAGATATTGCGACCCGCACAAGGCCCGGTGCACCGATTTCCCACCAAAAATCCGCTGCACCCAACAGTCCTACGGAACTTTGGCGCACCCATCCCCGTTTCAGCATGTCAAAGGATTGGAAACCTCATGTTGTTTGTCTCGGGTGCCTCGGGCCGCATGGGCGGCGCGGTTGTCCGGCAGTGCGGCGTGCCCTGCCGGGCCGGATCGCGCAAGGCAAAGCCGCTGAACCCGGCGTGCGAAACGGCGCTTTTCGATCTGGACGATCCGGCCACGTATGACACGGCCCTTGTCGGGTGCGACGCGATTTTCCTCATGCGTCCACCCACCACCACCCGGCGTGCCCCGTTTGACGCCCTGTTGGGTGCGGCGCGTGCGGCGGGCATCGGCCATGTCATCTGCGCGTCGGTCTATGGCGCGGGGGGGTCGCGGGTTCTGCCCCATCGCCATATGGAGGCTGCGGTGCGCGATGGCGCGATCCCGTACACCTTTCTGCGCCCAGCCGATTTCATGCAGAACCTGGCTGACGTCCATGCCGGCTCGATCCGCGACAGGGACGAAATCGCCGTTCCCGCAGGAGAGGGGTATTCGGCGTCTCTGGATGTCGAAGATGTGGGCCATGCCGCCGCCGCGATCCTGGTTGATCGGGCCGGGCATGCGGGCCGGGCCTATGATCTGACGGGCCCCGCGGCGCTGACGTTCGAGGATGTCGCGTGGGTGCTGAGCGGTGTGCTGGACCGCAAGATAACCTATCGCGCCGTGTCGGTGCCGCGTTTCGTGATTGAACAAACCCGGGCCGGTCGCCCCCTTGCGACGGCACTGGTCATGGCAGCGCTGTATTCCGTGCAACGGTTCGGCCGCGCCGCCCCGGTCAGACCCGATTTCGAGAACCTGACCGGGCAGCCCGCCGGCCCGCTTGCCGCATATCTCACGCGCGAACGTGCCCGTTTTGCCTGAGCGCCTAAACCATCCGTATCACGCCCTTGTCGATGGCCAGCATATAGCCGCGCCGCGCGATGTTCTTGACCAACAGTTCGCTGACCATCTGGTTGCCCAGGGTATCGCGCAGCCGCTTGATGCGGGTGGCGCCTGCCGCCTCGTCACAATCCACGGCCTTGCGCCCCGAAATCACCGCCTCAAGCTCGGCGCCCGACAGTACGTCGTCGTCCATCCGCGCCTCGGCCAGCACCGACAGGGTTTCGATGGCGGCCTCGGTCAGCTTGAATTCCATATTGTTGATGTACACCGTCAGCTCTTCGCGTGAGATCAGGAGGGACGACACCTGGATGCCTGCACGCTCGATCTCGCCCATGCGGCGGTTCAGCGCGATGATGGTGATCAGGAACACCAGCGCGGCAATCAGCAGCGCCGTGGCGAACGCCAGCAGCACGAAGATGATGCTGCGATAGCTGCTCAGCACATCGGAAAACGCCGTGCCCGATTGCGCAAGAATCTCCAGCAGCTTGATCTCGCCTTCGGTGGTCAGTGCGTCGTTCTCGACGAAAATCTGCTCGACCTTGGCATTGAAGGCATTGGCATCGGGCAGGTTCACGAACAGCAGGATCGCCGCCACCAGCAGGATCACCACGATGGCGGCAACCCCGAACCCCACGATCCGCGCAGTGGACCGCCGCGTGTCAGTAGCGGAGGAAGTAGGGACCAGCATTGTCTTTCCTTTCCGCCAGACCGGACTCGTCGAACACTGACAGCACGTTCAGCAGTTGCCAACCGTCCGCCGCGATGCGCCCGGCAATCACCGAACGCGCGGCAGAGGCCGAACAGGATTCGGCGGGCAGGCGGATCACACCATAGTGCAGGCGCAGGGGGTTGTCGGTCTTGGCCTTGTAATCGGCATAGCAGGCAGCATCGGCACTGGCCGCCACCGCGATCAGCGACAGGGCAAGCGCAAAGGGGGCGAACAGGCGCAACATGGGCGGCATACCTTCGGGTTTGAGGTCTGACCACAGGATGGGGGCGGGGCGCGCGACAATCAATAACAACGGGGGTTTGACGGGCCGCTATCGGATAACGGCGGCACGATATTGCCTGACCAACGGGGTTGGTCCCAGGTTTGCAGCAGGCCGGCACGGTCAGCCCACCCCGCTGCACACTCTGCTCATCCACCGAAAGGAATGACCCGATGACCCGAACCCTGATCTCCGACGTTGTTGCCGCTGCGATTGCGCTGCCGTCGCTGGGCACTGCCCCGGCACAGGCCAACAACGAAGTCGTGAAACGCCTGCTGGGCGGACAGGCCACCGTCATCATCCGGGGCGCCACCCATGACCATCTGCGCGCCCGGTCCCGGGACGGCCAATCGGTCACGCGCCATGCGCCCCAGCCCCAACATCAACCCGGGCGCCACGCCCGGATCGTACCCGCCCAGTGCCTGCGCAGCACCCAGACCCGCCAGGGTCGGATGAAGTATTTCGCCAGACCCTGCCTGCGCCACACGATGCACAATGTCGATCGCCTGCCCGCCGCCTGTGCGTTCGGAGTGCGGGGCGAGGGCCGCCCGATCACCGGCTATTCCCCGCGCTGCCTGCGCGACCATGGCTGGCGCCGGGGCTGAGACCCGAGGGATTGCCCCGGGGCGGCCTTGTCCGCACATCTCCAGCCCTCCCGGGACAAGGGGCAGGTGGCATCGCGCCGCCTGCCCCGAATATCAGACGCAACCGGGCGCAGGGGAAACCCCGCGCCCGGTTCTTTCGTGGTGCTCCGCTTACTTGTCGTTGTCGGCAAAGGTGCGGCGCGCGCCCAGCGCCACCAGTTCGGCGGTGGTGAAGTCGGCGGCGTTCACGTTCAGGCTGGCGGCCAGTTGCGCCTTGCCGGGCGCCACGATGCCCCTGTCCGATCCGGTGTTGTTCACCACGGTCTTGCTCAACTGAGCGATCAGGAAATCATCGCCTTCCTCGATCGCCCGTTCCAGAAAGATCGCCCGGGCGATGCCGCTGGTGGCGGCGTTGCCCGAGGTCGACACACGTTCGCCGCTCGCGGACTTCAGGATGAAGTCGGCCGTGGCACGGCCCGTGGCGCCGCCTTCGTTCTGCGCCTGTTCCAGCCGGATCAACTGGGCGGTGGTCAGGGTGCCCGGTTCGACGCCGACACTGCGCGACAACTGGATGTGGCCCGGCGTCAGGGTCTGGGCGGCGACCGGGATCGCGGCGGCAGAAGCGACGGCGACAGCGATGGCGGCGATGAAGATGTTCAGTTTCATGGGTTCGGTCCTTTGGTTTGTGCGGGACATGGCCCGCGGTGCGTTGATGTCTGGCCGGCGGGTTCCGGTTTTGGTCCGTCGGCTGTGTTGATCAGATGGTCGGCGCATTGACGAACGGGAGATCGGTCATGAGCCATGTCGCTGTGCGCCAGCGCACATCACGAATGGCGGAGCGGAGATGCAGTTTTCGGCGCCGCGCCGTAGGGCAACAAAGACAAGGGTGCGAGCGTCTGGCGGGAGCTTTGGCAGTGCCTTGTTGCAGCATCGAAGGCCTGTGGGCGGCAAATGTTTCAGCGAAGATTTCTGCCATGCTGCGAAAGAAAACCATTCTGAAACAAGGACTCACGCCTGCGTGACGCTTTGTGAGCGGATCTTGCGGGAAAGGCGCCCGGCGCCTTGCAACCCTGCGACGGCGGCGAGGAAACCTCATCGTCAGCGCCACCAATGCCGCGATCAACTGCCGGTTGCTGGCCGACCATGGCCGCCGGAAAGACCCGTTGAGCGACAGAAACAGGACGACACACCGGAACCGGGCAGGGACAAGGCCAGCGCCAGCACGCAAATCGGGCCGCCGGACAGGCGCACTGGCGAAACGGCGCGAGGTCGGCCATATTCCCCGCCAACCGGTGCCCGTGGGTTCCGCTCAATCCATTTCATCAGGACTTTGCCAATGCCCTTTACCCTCGCCACCTGGAACATCAACTCGGTCCGCCTGCGCGGGGCGCTGGTGGCGCGGCTGCTGAGCGATGAGGCGCCCGACATCCTGTGCCTGCAGGAATGCAAAAGCCCGGTGGACAAGATGCCGCTGGAAGTCTTCGCCGCCCTTGGATACGGCCATGTCGTCGCACGCGGTCAGAAGGGCTACAACGGCGTCGCGATCCTGAGCAGGCTGGCGATCACCGAAGTTTCGGCGCTGGATCATGCGGGCCTTGGCCATGCGCGTCACATCGCCGGGCGGCTGGACAATGGGGTTGTGATCCACAACTTCTATGTGCCTGCGGGGGGCGACACGCCCGACCGCACGGTGAACGACAAGTTCGGCCAGAAGCTCGACTATCTGACCGACATGCGCGACGCCTTCCATGCCGAACGCCCCGAACGCGCGATCCTGGTCGGCGATCTGAACATCGCCCCGCGTGAGGATGACGTCTGGAACCACAAGGCGCTGCTGAAGATCGTCAGCCACACCCCGGTCGAGGTGGAACACCTCGGCGCGGCGCAGGACGCCGGGAAATGGGTCGACGTGACCCGCGCCGACATTCCCGATGGCCCGCTCTTTTCCTGGTGGTCCTACCGCTCGCCCGACTGGAACGCAGCGGACAAGGGCCGCAGGCTCGACCATGTCTGGGCAACGGCCGACATCGCCAACGCGGCCCATGGCTCGCGCATCCTGCGCGCGGTGCGGGGGTGGGACCAACCCAGCGACCACGCCCCCGTCTTCGCCAGTTTCGATCTGTGAGGGCGCCATGTGGAGACTGACCCGCCGCGCGGCCCTGCTGGGGACGGGTGCCGCCCTGGGGGTCTGGAGCGCAGGGCGGTTCGGGCCCGATCTGCCCAGCCTCGATGGCACCGCGTCGCTGATCCCCGGCGCCGAGGCGGGCACCCTGAACGACGCAAGCCAGCTGTCGCAGACCCCCGTGTTCCGCCACATCACCCTGACCGAGGATGTCGGCGACCTGCTGGTCAACCGCCTGCGGGGTGAGTTGGACGAGGCGCGCGCCTCGGGCCGCCCCGTTCTGTTGTCGGCGGCGCGCCATTCCATGGGCGGCCAGTCGATCCCGCGCGGCGGCCATGCCATCACCTGCGACAACGGATTCGTGGAACCCGACACCGCGAACGGCACCTGTCGCGTCCATGGGGGCGCGCGGTGGTCGCAGGTGATCGCTGCACTGGACCCGCTGGGCTTCTCGCCCAAGGTCATGCAGTCGAACAACGATTTCGGCGTCGCCAGCACCTTCTGCGTCAACGCCCATGGCTGGCCCGTGCCCCACGGCCCCATGGGCGCCACGGTGCGCGCATTGCGCATGGTCCTGCAGGATGGCGACTGGATCACCTGTTCGCGTGATGAAAACGCCGACATCTTCGGCATGGCCATGGGCGGATATGGGCTGGCCGGGCTGATCACCGATCTGACGGTGGACATGGTGCCGAACCGCAGGCTGACGCCCGGGTTCGTCAAACTGCCGGGCCGCGATCTGGGCACCGCCTTTGTCTCTGCCCTGGCCGATCCGCTGGTCGAGATGGCCTATGGCCGCCTGAACGTCGAGCGCGACCGGTTCTTCGAGGATGGCCTGCTGATCAGCTATCGCCCGACGTCAGACCAGACCGATCTGCCCCCCGCCGCAAGCTCGGGCACCCTGTCCGACATCTCGCGCGACATCTTCCGCGCGCAACTGGGCAACGAATCGGTCAAGCGGGGCCGCTGGTTCGTCGAATCCAATCTCGGCCCGCTGGTCGGCGGCGGGGCCGCGACGCGCAATTCACTGATCAACGAACCCGTGGTCACGCTGGACGACGGCGATCCGGCGCGCACCGACATCCTGCACGAATATTTCGTGGCGCCCGAGCGGTTTGCCGATTTCCTTGCGGTGTGCCAACGGGTGATCCCTGCCAGCTTTCAGGAACTCCTGAACGTCACCCTGCGCTTTGTCGGCGCCGACAGCGAAAGCTGGCTGTCCTATGCCCCCGCGCCCCGCATCGCCGTCGTGATGCTGTTCTCGCAGGAAATGACCGCCCGGGCCGAGGCCGACATGGCCCGCATGACCCGCGCGCTGATCGACGGCGCCCTGGAGATCGGCGGCAGCTATTACCTGCCCTATCGCCTGCACGCGACGCCAGATCAATTCCTGCGCACCTATCCCCGCGCCCCCGAATTCGCTGCCTTCAAGCGCCGGATCGACCCCGATCTGCGGTTCCGCAACGCCCTTTGGGACACCTGTCTGGAGGCCCTGTGACCCTGCTGCGCGCCATCAATCCTAACCAATTCGTGGCCTGCGCCGCTGAACCGTATCCCCGGTGTGGCGGCCTGTCACGGCCTGACCTTCGGCATCTTGGAAGATGCGCCGCACGCTGCCTCGACGCTCAGGGCGCTTGACGCCGCCGCAACGTCACGGCGGGGCACGCGAACTTAGTCTCGAAGCGGCCCTTCACAGGCGCCAACGAACTCCAAGATGAACTTCACCATTGCTGCAAAGGGCTCACGCTATCGCACCCTCACTCGTATTCCGGCTGATCTGGCGGGACAGGGTGGTGACATCGTCGAGATCATGGGCAACGGTGACATCGCCGCTGGCCCGCTGCATCTGACCCTGCGCATGCGCAACCACCGGCCCGGCCTGGCCCGCGCGCTCGATGGCGCCGGGGCGCTGCTGGCGCTGCCCGCCGGTTGACCGGCTGCCTGCCATGGCTCGAATCCGGCGCCTGACCTTGCAACGCGGCCCGCGTTGCGCCATCTAGACGCCTAAACATCTTTCATCTAGAGGACCGCCGCCATGCTGGAATTCGGCCAGAAACCCGCCGCCCCCGCCGCCACCGACCTGATCAAGGACGCCACCGAGGCCACGTTCGTTCAGGACGTCATCGAGGCCAGCAAGACCGTGCCGGTGATCGTCGATTTCTGGGCACCGTGGTGCGGGCCGTGCAAGACGCTGGGACCGATGCTGGAATCCGCCGTGACCGCCGCCAAGGGTGCGGTGAAGATGGTGAAGATCAACGTCGATCAGGCGCCCAACATCTCGGCCCAGTTGCGCATCCAGTCGATCCCGACCGTCTATGCGTTCTTTGACGGCAAGCCGGTGGACGGTTTTCAGGGTGCGGTGCCGCAGTCGGAACTGACCGCATTCGTCCAGCGGGTGATCGCAGCAGGTGGCGGCGAGGCGCCGGACGACGGCCTTGCCGAGGCGCTGGAGGCCGCCGAGACGATGCTGGCCGAGGGCGCCGTGACCGATGCCGCCCAGACCTTCGCCGCGATCCTTGGCGAAGACCCGACCAGCGCCGCCGCCCATGCCGGGATGGTGCGCTGTTACATCGCACTGGGCGAGTTGGATCAGGCCGAGGCATTCCTGAACGGCGCCGATGCAACGATGTCGCATGCGCCCGAGCTTGAGGCCGCCCATGCCCAGTTGCAACTCGCCCGCCAGGCGGTCAACGCCGGGCCGGTGGACGAATTGCGCGCAGCGCTTGACGCAAACGCCGACGACCATCAGGCGCGCCTCGATCTGGCCACCGCACTGCACGCCAAGGGCGACACCCAGGGCGCGGTCGACGAACTGCTGGAGCTTTTCCGCCGCGACCGCGAGTGGAACGACGCCGCCGCCAAGACCCAGCTGTTCACCCTGTTCGACGCTTTGCCGGCCAAGGATCCGGTGGTCCTGGCCGGGCGCAGAAAACTGTCGTCGATGATATTTGCCTGACGCCAAAGGCGACCTATCTGTTGGTCATGTTTCCAATCAAAGACCTGCCCGCCACATTGCCCGTCTTTCCGCTGCCCGGCGCACTTCTGCTGCCCCGTGCGCGACTGCCGCTGCACATCTTCGAACCGCGTTATCTGGCCATGCTGGACGACGCCCTGAAAACGCCTGCGCGGCTGATCGGAATGATCCAGCCGCGCGATGTGCCCGCCACCGAAAAGGCTCGCCTGCACGCCATCGGCTGTGCCGGGCGCGTCACCGCGTTCTCGGAAACCGAGGACGGGCGCTATATGCTCACGCTGTCGGGCATCTCGAGGTTCCGCATCATGGGCGATGCCAGCGGCTTTTCGCCCTATACCAAGTGCGACGTGTCCTGGGACGGCTTCTCGCGCGATATGGGGCCGGTGGAGAAGGACGCCGGGTTCGACCGGCCCAGGTTCCTCAAGCTGCTGGGTCGGTTCTTCGAGGCGGAAGAGCTGAAAACCGACTGGAGTTCGTTGAACGAAGCCGAGGATGAGCTGTTGATCAACTCTCTGTCGATGCTCTGCCCGTTCGAGCCCGAGGACAAGCAGGCGCTGCTTGAGGCGCCATCGCTGACCACCCGGCGCGAAACCCTGGTGACGCTGATCGAATTCGCCCTGCGCCGCGGTGACAACGAGGAAATCATGCAGTGAGCGAGGCGACTTATGATCGCCGCATGCTCGAAGCGCTGGTCTGCCCCCAGACCCGCGCGCCGCTGTCGTTCAACGCGGGGACAATGGAACTGGTCAGCAAGGCGGCGCATCTGGCCTATCCGATCCGCAACGGCATTCCGGTGATGCTGATCGACGAGGCCCGCGCACTGGATTAGGCGGCAGCGCTGGGGGCGGGTGTCGGAGCCTCCGGCGGGAGTATTTGGGCAAAGAAGAACCCGAGTGATTTGATCGGGCGGATTGCGCAGCGTTGCTGTTTCGTGTCTATGGCCGCGAACCGCGATCACGTTGCAAGGAACCTGCCCCATGTCCAATGCCGCCCTGGAAACCGTCATCGAAGCCGCCTGGGAGGCGCGCGAGACCATCACCCCCGCCACCACCGGCGAAGCGCGCGATGCCATCGAGGCGACACTGGCGGCGCTGGATTCGGGCAGCCTGCGGGTTGCCGAAAAGCAGGATGACGGGTCTTGGCATGTGAATCAATGGGCCAAGAAGGCGGTTCTTTTGGGCTTTCGCATCAAGGACATGGAGATGCACGCCGGCGGCCCGCAGGGGGCCGGTTGGTGGGACAAGGTGGATTCCAAGTTCAAGGGCTGGGGTGCCGCCGAGTGGAAAACAGCCGGGTTCCGCGCCGTGCCGAACTGCGTGGTGCGCAAATCGGCGTTCATCGCGCCCGGCGTGGTGCTGATGCCGTCGTTCGTGAACCTGGGCGCCTATGTGGATTCGGGCACCATGGTCGACACCTGGGCCACCGTGGGCAGCTGTGCGCAGATCGGCAAAAACGTGCACCTGTCGGGCGGCGTGGGCATCGGCGGGGTGTTGGAGCCGATGCAGGCCGGGCCGACGATCATCGAGGACAATTGCTTCATCGGGGCGCGTTCGGAAGTGGTCGAGGGGTGCATCGTGCGTGAAGGTTCGGTGTTGGGCATGGGCGTTTTCATCGGCAAATCGACCAAGATCGTCGACCGCGAGACCGGCAGTGTGACCTATGGCGAGGTGCCGCCCTATTCCGTGGTCGTGGCCGGGTCGATGCCATCCAAGAACGGCATCAACCTGTATTGCGCCGTGATCGTGAAACGGGTCGATGCCCAGACCCGCAGCAAGACCGCGATCAACGAATTGTTGCGCGACTGACCCAACGGCAAGTGACCCTTGCGGGAACCGGTTCGGGTGTTGGCGCGTTCGGCACTGTAAATAAATATTGGAGAGCGTTCATGGGTTTGGGTTTGATCGGATCGATTGTCATAGGTGGATTGGCGGGCTGGATTGCCAGCATGATCATGAAGGCCGACACCGGATTGGTGCTGAACATCGTTCTGGGTATTGTCGGGGCGGTGGTTTTGAACCTCGTGCTTGGTGCGCTGGGTATCTATGCCGCGCGCAGCTGGATCCCGCAGCTGATTGTCGGGCTGATCGGCGCCTGCGCGTTGATAGCCGGCTGGCGCGCTGTCAAACGATAGGCCTTGCGCGGCGCTGTCGATTTTGCGACGACAGCGCCCATGGCAAAGTCAACCAAACCCCACCATGTCTATACCCTGCTGGTCGAGGTAGGCCGCAAGGCTGGCGACGGCCTGCCGAAAACGGCAACCGGAGCCGCATTGATGTGTTATGCCAGCGGTGTCGATGAGGGCGAAGCGGTGCGCGAAACCGTCGCGATTCTGAAACAGGCCGAAATGGCTCCGCTGGACGTGACCGGATACGGCACGCTTGAGGAACGGCTGGCCGAGGGGCATGATATCGATGACGAAGAACAGGGGCTTATGGCCCGCGCCCTTGCCGAAAATTCGGTGATCGTGGCGCAGATGACCCCGTTTTACGAGGACGACGATGAGGGTTGAGGCCCGGGTGCCGCCCCGCTATCCAAGGGGCCATTTCAAGGAGCTTTGCCCATGTCGCACCCCGCCGTCGATCCCGTCGCGCTGACTGCCGATCTGATCCGATGTCCTTCGGTCACGCCCGTCGAGGCGGGCGCCATTACGCTGTTGCAGGGGCTGTTGTCGGATGCCGGGTTTACCTGCACCCGGTGTGATCGGGGAGGCATCGCCAACCTGCACGCCCGCTGGGGCAGCACCGGAAATGGCCGGGTCTTCGGGTTCAACGGGCACACCGATGTGGTGCCGGTGGGCAACCCTGGCGATTGGCGGCACGATCCTTTCGGCGCCGAGATCGTGAACGGCGTGATGTATGGCCGTGGTGCTTGCGACATGAAATCGGGCGTCGCGGCCTTTGCCGCGGCAGCCATCGATTTCGTGCGGGCGACGCCCCCGGACGGGGCCGTTGTGCTGACGATCACCGGCGACGAGGAAGGCGCAAGTGTCGATGGCACGACGGCCATTCTCGACTGGATGGCGGCCCATGGCGAGCGGATGGATGTCTGCCTTGTCGGCGAACCCACCTGCCCGGGAACCATGGGCGAAATGATCAAGATCGGGCGCCGTGGATCGATGTCCTGTTACATCACCGCCACCGGCGTGCAGGGGCATTCCGCCTATCCGCACCGGGCGAAGAATCCGGTTTCGGCCATGGCGCGGCTGATGGATCGCCTTGCCTCCCATGAACTGGACGGGGGTACCGATCATTTCGATGCCTCGACCCTCGCTGTCACCACCATCGACACCGGCAATCCGGCCAACAATGTGATCCCGGCCAGTTGCCGCGCCACGGTGAATATCCGGTTCAACGATTCCCATACCTCGGACGCGCTAGCCGCTTGGGTAGAGGGCGAAACCGACCGGGTGGCAGGGGAAACCGGCATCAGCTTTGCAATGGAAGTGAAGGTATCGGGCGAAAGCTTCATCACCCCCCCGGGTGCATTGTCGGCACTCGTGGCGGGGGCCGTTCAGGCCGAAACCGGGATAGCGCCGGTGCTGTCGACAACAGGCGGCACGTCGGATGCAAGGTTCGTGAAATCGCATTGTCCGGTGGTGGAGTTCGGGCTGGTCGGGCGCACGATGCACCAGGTCGATGAATGCGTCGAGGTGGCCCATATCGTACAGTTGAAGGCGATCTATGGCAGGATTTTACGGGACTATTTCGCTTGATCCACATCGCCCCGACCAACAATCTGGCTGCGTGCCATGCCTTGCGCCGGGCTGTATTCATCGACGAACAGGGCGTGTCCGAGGCCCATGAGATCGACAATCGCGATGGCGAGGCACTGCACCTTCTGGCCACCGATGACGGCACACCCGTTGGCACCGCGCGGCTGTTGGTGACGGGCGGGATCGGCAAGATCGGGCGGGTTTGCGTGCTGTCCGGCCACCGGGGTAAAGGGTTGGGCGCGGCGCTGATCCGTCAGGCGCTGGCGGTGCTGCGCGAACAGCCAGGCGTGACAACCGCACGGCTGGGGTCGCAGGTGCATGCCATCGGTTTTTATGAACGCCTTGGTTTCACCTCCCATGGCCCGGTCTATGACGACGCCGGAATCGACCACCGCGACATGGACCACCGCCTGTGACACCAACCCTGATCGTCATGGTCAAGGAACCGCATCCGGGACGGGTGAAAACCCGGCTGGGCAAAGGCATCGGCATGACCAATGCCGCCTGGTGGTTTCGCCACCAGACTGCACGCCTGTTGCGCCGTGTCATCGATCCGCGTTGGCACACCGTCATCGCCGTGGCGCCTGACCGCGAAGGGCTGGCCAGCCGCATCTGGCCCGCCCATCTGCCCCGAACGCCTCAGGGCGCCGGCAATCTGGGCGACCGGATGGCGCGTCTGATGCGCGGTGCGCGCCACGGCCCGGTGATCGTGGTCGGCGCCGATGTTCCCGGCATCACCCCCGTCCACATCGCCCGCGCGTTCACGAAACTGGCAAGCGCCGATGCCGTGATCGGCCCGGCCCCCGATGGCGGTTATTGGCTGATCGGGCTCAAACGCACAGCCGCCTTTCCCATGCATCTGTTCGTCAACGTCCGCTGGTCCAGCGAACATGCGAGCGCCGACACCATCGCGTCGGCCCCGCACCTGCGCTGGGCCACCGCCGACACCCTGCACGATGTCGACACAGCCGCCGACCTTGCGCCAGAAACCCGGTGACGCCCCCAGCCACACATGTTAGCCAACCTGCATGACACAGGTGCCCAGCAAACCCGAAATCCTGCGATGGATTTCCGACAATCCCACCCAGACCGCCAAGCGCGACATCGCCCGCGCCTTCGGCATCAAGGGCGCGGCCCGCATCGACCTCAAGCGCCTGTTGAAAGAGCTTGAGGCAGAGGGCGATCTTGAGAAACGGCGCAAGACCTATCGCGATCCGCAGACGTTGCCGCCGGTGTCGGTTCTGACCGTTCTGGCGCCCGACAGGGACGGCGATCTGTATGCAAAGCCGATGGAATGGCAGGGCGACGGCCCGGCGCCGCGCATCCTGTTGATCCTGCGCGAAAGTGATCCGGCACTGGGCGCGGGCGACCGTATCCTGGGCCGCCTGACCGAGGTGAAGGGCGAGACGCATCACTACGAGGCGCGCCTGATCCGCCGCATCGGCACCAACCCGATCCGCGTGCTGGGCATCTTTCGCGCCACGTCCGAAGGAGGGCGCATCGTGCCCATCGACAAGGGCAGCGACCAGGAATTCACCGTCGCCCCCGGCGCGACCCACGGCGCGCGGGATGGCGAACTGGTCGAGGGCGAACAGGCCGGGCCACGCCGTCTGGGCCTGCCCTCGGCGCGCATCCTGAACCGGCTGGGCGATCCGTCGGCCCCGCGCGCCGTGTCGCTGATCGCGATCCACCAGCACGACATTCCCGACGCGTTTCCAGACGATGCCATTGCACAGGCCGACGCCGCCAGCCCGGCCCCCATGGGCCAGCGCGAAGACCTGCGCGCCCTGCCCCTTGTCACCATCGACCCCGCCGATGCCCGCGACCGCGACGATGCTGTCTACGCCGCCCCCGATACCGACCCCGCCAACCCCGGCGGCCATATCCTGTGGGTGGCCATCGCCGACGTGGCCCACTATGTCGCCCCCGGTTCGGCGCTGGACCGCGAGGCGCGCAATCGGGGCAATTCGACGTATTTCCCCGACCGCGTTGTGCCGATGCTGCCCGATATCCTGTCAGGCGATCTGTGTTCGCTGCACGAAGGGGTTGATCGGGCCTGTCTGGCCGTGGAAATGCGCATTGATGCCGTGGGCCAAAAGATTTCGCACCGTTTCACCCGCGCGATGATGAACAGCCACGCCTCGCTGCCCTATGAAGAGATACAGGCGGCGCACGATGGCGATGTGTCGACGCGGCTGATCCCACTGATGGACGTGGTGAATCACCTCTATGCCGCCTACGCGGCGCTGAAGATGGCGCGACAGACACGCCAACCGCTTGAGTTGGACCTGCCCGAACGCCAGATCGTGCTGGGCGAGGATGGGAGTGTGCAATCGGTCGCAATCAAGGAACGGCTCGACGCCCATCGGTTGATCGAGGAATTCATGGTGCTGGCCAATGTCGCCGCCGCCGAAGAACTGGTCAAGCGCAAGGCACCCCTGCTGTTCCGGGTGCACGAAGAACCCAGCCCCCAAAAGCTGGACAGCCTGCGCGA
>Ga0105054_10006769_pt1 | contig 15880 bp, 17 predicted proteins | sample BON02_FD_78091 | JGI IMG/M metagenome (GOLD analysis project Ga0105054, IMG submission 78091) | Freshwater microbial communities from Lake Bonney liftoff mats and glacier meltwater in Antarctica - BON-02 (megahit assembly) | ecosystem: Environmental > Aquatic > Freshwater > Ice > Glacier...
CGATCGTTTGACGTGAATACATCCGGTTGGGTTCACCCAGAGCCACCCGCACTTGCACGGGCGTAAACCCGATCTTCACCTTGCCCGCGCGGATCGAAGATTGCACCTCGCGCGGCCAGGAATCGAAGGCTGCTTGGTTTTTACCAATACGGGATTCGGTCGTCGTGCATCCGCTGAGCGCCACGATCAATCCGAACGAGAGAAGAGTAAGCAATGTTTTCATAATGGTGGACAGAAACCTTTAATCTGGCCCCAGAATAATAGAACTGCAAACTCCGATCTCGTTCCCTCTCCCATGAAAACTTATACGATCGCCATCGGTTCTGATCACGCCGGTTACAATTACAAAGAGTCCCTCAAAGCCATGTTGCTCGCCGAGGGACACACCGTGCGCGATATGGGCACCGATTCGACTGAGCGCTGCGATTATCCTGATTTCTGTTTTCCCGTCGCTCGCGCCATCGCGTCTGGCGAAGTCGAGCGAGGCATAGTTCTGGGTGGATCAGGCAACGGCGAGGCTATGGCCGCCAATCGCGTGAAAGGTGTGCGCTGCGGCGTGTGCTGGAACGAGCAAGTAGCGGTCTGGAATCGATCACACAATGACGCCAATTGTCTCTCGCTCGGCGAACGCACGATCACCGAAAAGGAAGCGCTTCAGATCGTTCGTGTCTGGCTCGCAACCGAGTTTGAAGGCGGGCGCCACATCGCGCGCGTCAACAAACTCGATAGCATGGCTTAAGCAGCGATCACCGCGACAACCCCATCTAGTTCTACTCCCTCAATTATCGTGATGAAAGCCGTGTTTCTCGGACTCATCGCCTGAGTGTTAACCATGTCTGCAAACACTCCCAAACTCACCGCCGAATTAGTCTCGATCCAAACGATCTGGACCCAGCAAGACAGCGGGCAACCTCACAACGCCTTTACCGACATGATCCGCTTTCAGGATCAATGGTATGTCGGTCTACGTGAGGGGGAAAAACATCACGGTGGACTCGAAGGCATGGGCGCTCTGCGCATCATCAGGTCGACCGACAGCGAAACATGGACCAGTGCGGGGCATTTCGTTCTGGCAGATGGCGATCTGCGTGATGCTAAACTTTCCATCACTCCGGATGGAGAACTGATGCTCAACTCCGCGATCCAAGTTTATCATCCTGATCCGGACCTCCATCTTAACTACGCATGGTTCAGCAAAGACGGCGCGACTTGGAGCGGGCCCGTGCAGATCGGTGAACCCGACCTCTGGATCTGGAGCGTCACCTGGCACGATGGCGTTGCCTACGGTATCGGTTACCCCAACCAGGACTCGGACTTAGAGGTTACCCGCCTCTATAAGAGTAACGACGGTCGCGATTGGGAAGTGCTCGTGCCTGCTCTTCACGAGGGCAACGAATCCTCGATCGCCTTCAAACCCGATGGCACCGCCCTCTGTTATCTCCGCAAAGGTCATGTCATCGGGCAGTCCCTGCCGCCTTACACGGATTGGAAATGGGTAGACACGCGAGATGTCGGTGGCCCCAAACTGTTCAACCTCCCGGATTGCGGATATATCCTCGGAGGCCGCGGCGGCAAATGGGGAGAAATGAAGATTTTCGAAATCGATCCCGACACCGGAAAATCTCGCCTACTCATCGAACTCCCCGCCAATTTCGATTCCAGCTACCCGGGGTTTCTTTATCACGAGGGCTTTCTCTGGGTCAGTTACTACACCAGCGCCGAGGATGCGACCGAAGGAGGCCGCTACCGCGTGCCCACAGAGATTCGGTTGGCGAAAATCAGATTGTCAGAATGATCTGTCTGTTTGACGAATGTCTCTAAGCCAAATCTCTCGCTTGCGCGAGTGGAGTCCACGCTTCACCGTTGAGAAATACCTATGGCTTTTCCGACCCCTCCACCGTTCCTGTCGGAGCGCACATTACAACCTGCCGAATGGGCCGAACAGAAAGAGGCTGCCCTGTTACGCATCTATTCGTGGATGCAGCTCGCGCGCACCACGGATAATCGGATCCTCGATCTTTATCGCCAAGGGCTGATCAAGGGCACGGTCACCGGTGGTCAGGGCAATGAAGGGCTCATCGTTCCCCTCGCTCTGTTGGCCCATAAAGCCGATGATGTCGTCTGCTTTTCTCATCGCGGCTTGGGAGGACATCTGATTTGGGGAGGACACCTCTGCGAACACCTCAATCAGTATTTCGCGAATGCGGATAGCCCCACCAAGGCTCGCGAAGGAAACATCCATCACGGGGATCCTGCCAATCGCTCCTTTCCGATGATCAGCCATCTCGGCGCGATGCTCAGCACCGTGACAGGTGCCGTGGATTCACAACGCCGTCTTGGGCACGATGCCGTAGGATTCACATTTTTCGGTGATGGTTCATCAAGCACCGGTGATATTCACGAGTCCCTCAACCTCGCCTCGCTCCTTTCCATCCCAGTCGTTTTTGTAATCGAAAACAACGGCTACGCCTACTCCACGCCGATCAGTGAGCAATTCGCACCCGGCACGGAACTCTGGAAACGCGCTGCCGGTTACCAAATGGAAGGCCTCACCATTGATACGACCGACGTCGAGGGCAGCTCGCGCGTGCTCGGCGATGCGATCGAAAAAGCCCGTCGCACGTCACGCCCCATTTTAGTCGAAGCCCGCACGTTTCGGCTGCGCGGGCATGCTGCCTACGATACCTGTGATTACATGAAGCCGGGCGAAGCGGAGGCAATTATCGCGCAAGATCCTCTGCCAAAATTCCGCTCAAAACTCGTCACCGAAGGACACGGAGCTGAACTCGATCAGATCGATTCGACTCTCACAGACTACGTCGAACGGTGCATCAAGGTCAGTATGGCCATCGCCGCCCCGAAACCGGCCGGAATGGCCGATGATGTTTACGCTCCGTCTACCCCAATCAAATGGAAGGCCGAACCCGCTGAGCCTGCTTCTCTTAACCTCGCGCAAGCAATCACTGCAGGTCTCGACAAAATTCTCGCTGAACGGGATGAATCACTTGTCCTCGGGCAGGATATCGGCACCTATGGCGGAGCTTTCAAAGTCACTGACGGCTTACTGGAAAAATACAGCCGCTCACGCGTCTTAAATACCCCACTCGCAGAAAGCGCCTGCACTGGCTACGCCATCGGTATGGCGGTCAACGGACATCGCCCCATCGAGGAATTTCAGTTTGCCGATTTCTCCACCGAAGCAGTCACCCAAATCACGCTCAACGCCGCCACGATGCATTTTCGCGCCGGAGCTGCGTGTCCGTTGGTGCTGCGATTCCCCTGCGGCGGCGGCCTCACCCTCGGATCGTTTCACTCCCAGGAGCTTGAATCGTTCTTCCTTTCGATGCCTGGAATAAAGGGTCTTTATCCGAGCAATTCCCAAGACGCATTCGATGCCATCCTCGCAGCTTACGAGGACAATAACCCTGTCATCCTCTTCGAACACAAAGCTCTCTATCGTCGCAGCAAACAACCCGTCGTTTGGAATCCCGACTATCAAAATGTCTGGGCGCCCAAACAACTTCGTAAAGGCGATTTCGCCACCTTCGTGACCTACGGCGAAATGGTGCACCTCGCGAGCAGAGTTTGCGACTATCTCGCCGAGGAATACGAAACAGAATTCGATCTTTTCGATCTCCGCGGACTCGCTCCCATGAAACTCGAAGCCATCCAAGCCTCGCTAGCTCGCACCGGACGACTCGTCGTGCTGCATGAAGGACGCCGCACTCACGGTTTCGGTGCTGAAATCGTCGCCCAACTCACCGAGGATAATTTTGATAAGATGAAAGCCGCTCCTCTCCGAATCGGCTCCATGGATATTCCCGTGCCCTTCGCCCCCGAACTGGAAAAAGCCTTCCGCCCTAATCAAGACAATGTGATCGAAAAGCTGATCACATGGATGGGCTAAATTGAGCTTGGATTTTAGAATTCGGATTTTTGATTTTCCAATCCACGAACCGCATATTCCTCCAATAGTCTCACTTTTTTACCGTCATGCCTGAAACCCAAAATCCCCCATCCAAAATCGAAGCTCAATCGTGGTCCAAGATCAGACTTTTCGCGATGGATGTGGATGGTATTCTCACCGATGGCACCGTGCGGATTTCTTCCGATGGCACGGAGACCAAAGTGTTTTCGATTCTCGATGGCATGGGTATTGTGCGGCTCAACAAAGCCGGAGTAGCTGTCGCGTGGATCAGCGGACGTCCCTCCGAAGCGAGCACCCTTCGCGCAACCGAACTCAAGGTCCCTCATTTGATTCAAGGCCGCACCGATAAGATCACGGCACTGCAAGAACTCGCCGAACGTCTCAAGCTACAGCCCGACGAATGCGTTTACATGGGCGACGACGATATTGATGCCGCCGCGATGGAATGGGCAGGAATCGGCGTCACCGTGCCCGATGCTATGCCAGCCGCCATCGCCGCCGCCAACATCATCACTACGCGCGCGGCCGGTCACGGTGCCGTGCGCGAAATCTGTGAACAAATCCTCGCGTATCGCTGTCCTCCTGAAGAAGCGTGAGAGCCTTACTCCTAATCACATTCGTCTTGGGCGGCTCAGCACTATGGGCCGAACCGTCGCCTATGGCGCAAACGCCCGTCAGCCAGTTCCGCCTGCCCACCTTCACCAAGGAAGGGCATCGCTCGATGATGCTAGTCGGCTCGGAGGCCATCGTCGGAGCAACCCACATCCAACTCATAGATCTCAATCTCACTCTGTTTACCGGCGATGCATCCAATGAGGTGGAAACCATCATTCTCAGCCCGCTCGCGTCCGTGAATCCGGGAGAAGGCATGGTCAGAGGTGGCGCTTCAGTGCGGATCATTCGGGATGATGTCGAAATCACCGGCCGAGGTTGGACTTACAATCATCGCGAGAAAAAAGTTTCCATCCACTCAAGCGCGCGGGTAGTTTTCCGCGCTCAGCTCCCCGATATTCTAAAATGAGCCGCCCCAACCTATTCCCCTTTCTGCTGACTGCACTTTCCCTCGTCACGGTTTCACTCCGAGCAGCGGAGGAATTGCCCCCCACCATCATCGAATGTGCTGGCGCGGCCGAAACGATTAGCACCGATACCGAAACCATCGCCACCTTTACCGATCAAGTCGTGGTGACCGGCAACAACCTGAAACTCTACTGTGATAACCTTCGGGTCGTTGCGATTCGCAAAGGTGATCCTGCGGCCACTCTGGGCGAATACGGCTTTTTCAAATCGCTCGTGGCCACCGGTCGCGTGCGCATCGTGCAAGGTGATCGGGAAGCCACCTGTGGTCGCGCCGAAGTTTTTCCCAACGAAGATCGCATCGTGTTGAGTGAGAATCCCGTCGTGCGCAGCATCGACGATCAATACGTCGTCACTGGTCCCGAGATCTTGCTCTATCGCGGCCAACGTCGCGCCGTGGTTCGCGGCACAGCCGAAGAACGCTCGCGCATCACCCTCCCCGCGATGAAAAATCTCGGTTTCGAAGAGGAAGAGGCAGAACCTGCCGAAATTATCACACCCTAATTTCTGATGACTACCGCCGTCGCCCAATCCGAAATCCGCACCGAAGGTCTGATCAAAACCTTCGGCTCACGCAACGTGGTCAACGGCGTCGACCTCAATTTCAAAGCCGGTGAAGTCGTTGGCCTGCTTGGCCCCAACGGGGCGGGCAAGACGACCATGTTTTATATGATCGTCGGTCTCGTGCCTCCCACCAAAGGCACCGTGAGCCTCGACGGTAAGAATGTGACCAGCGATCGCATGCACGAGCGCGCGCGCCACGGCATCGGTTATCTACCGCAGGAAGCCTCGGTATTTCGCAAACTCACCGTCGAGGAAAACATCCTCGCCATCGTCGAAGTGATCGGCATCCCGCGCAAAGAACGCGCTGCTCTCGTGCAACACCACCTCGAGGAATTGAGCCTAACTCACGTCGCCAAACAAAAAGCGTTCACGCTCTCAGGTGGCGAGCGTCGCCGTTTGGAAATCGCCCGAGCACTAGTCACTAAGCCAAAATTTCTGCTAATGGATGAACCCTTTGCCGCGATTGATCCCATCTCAGTCGCCGAAGTGCAAAAAATCATCATGCAACTCAAGAGTCGCGGTATCGGCGTAGTCGTGACCGATCACAACGTGCGCGAAACCCTCCGCATCGTGGATCGCGCCTATCTACTCCATGACGGAAAAATTCTGACGCAAGGCACCGGTGATTTCCTCATCAATGATCCGCAAGCCCGCAAGTTCTACCTCGGCGATAACTTCAACCTCTAGAATCCATGAAGAAAGCGATTAACGGCATCTCCGTCGCCCATTTCCACGAAACCTACGGTAAAAAACTCAAGATGGAGTTACTGATTGGCTCCGAGGGCATGCGACGGATGATCAAAGAGGGTTCGATCAACCGTCCTGCCCTCGCATTGACCGGTTTCTTCAAATATTTCGCCAACAAACGCATCCAGGTTTTGGGCGCAGCGGAGAAGACATACCTCAAAACGCTGACCGAAGAGCAGCAGATTACGATTTTTCAGCAGATGGTGAGCAAGCACATCCCCTGCCTCGTGCTCACACGCAATTTCAATGCGACTCCCGCGCTGATCAAAGTCGCCCAAGAAATGCGTCTACCGGTTTTCCGCACCCCAATGATCACGATGAATTTCGTGAACCTAGCGACGTTGTGCATCGATAATGAATTCGCACCGTCGACCACCGTGCACGCCACTACCCTCGACATCAAAGGCATCGGCGTGCTGCTGATGGGATCCAGTGGCGTGGGTAAAAGCGAATGCGCCCTCGCCCTGATCGAACGCGGACACTCCCTCGTTTCCGACGATCTCACGGTAATCAAGCTGCTCGACGAGCGCGAGCTCATGGCCACCAGCCGCGAGCTCAATCGTGGTTGGATGGAATGTCGCGGCATCGGCATCATCAATATCGCGGAAATGTTTGGCGTGAGATCCATTCGCCTCGAAAAACGCATCGACCTCGTAGTCTCACTGCAGGACTGGACGCCAGATGTCGTCGAAGAGCGAACCGGCCTTGAGGAAAATACCTACGAAATTCTCGGCAAGAGCGTGCCCCACATTGAACTTTTCGTGCGCCCCGGCCGCGACGTCGCCCGACTCGTCGAAGTAGCCTCGCTCACCCAAGCGCTCAAAAAGATCGGCCATGATCCAGCGAAGGATTTCAACGATCAACTCATCGCGCATATGGCCAAAGCTTCGGGTAAAAAATCGACGCGTGAGGTCAAACCCTTCGACATGGATGAGCGACGCACTCTACTCTGATTTATGGCAGATTCCTTTACTCGACACGACGGCAGACGTCCTAATCAACTTCGCGCAATCTCGTTCGAAGCAGGCATTGCGCCCTATGCGACCGGCTCCGTGCTCGTTTCATTCGGCGATACCCGCGTGATCTGCGCTGCCACGATTGAGCCGAAAGTCCCGGGTTGGATGCGCCACCAGGGCGTTAAAGGCGGCTGGTTAACTGCCGAGTATTCGATGCTGCCCTATTCCACTTTGGATCGGAAGTCCCGCGACATCTCCCGCGGTAAGATCGACGGACGCACCGTGGAGATTCAACGCCTGATCGGCCGTTCGCTCCGCGCCGTGGTGGACTTGCAGAAACTCGGCGCAAAGACCCTCTGGATTGATTGTGATGTGCTCCAAGCCGATGGCGGAACCCGCACCGCTTCCATTACGGGCGCCTACCTCGCCACTCGCTTGGCCGTGCAAAAGCTCATGGATGAAAAGAAGCTCGCGGAAAACCCTCTACGCGATTCCGTCGCCGCCGTCAGCGTGGGAGTGTGCGACAACCGTGAATTACTCGATCTCGATTACGTCGAAGACAAGGATGCCGATGTTGATTTCAACGTCGTCATGACTGGTCAGGGACAATTCGTCGAAGTGCAGGGATCAGGAGAGGAAGCGACATTTTCGCACGACCAGTTGCAAAATCTGATTAAGATCGCACAGCCTGGCCTCGAAGAACTCTCGGCCCTGCAGACCGCGTTTCTCACCAAGCAGTTGCTGGGCTAAAGCTTTCGCCGAGCTTGAGTTCCGCGATAGTTTAGCCGTTCGTGCAACATCCGGTCATCTGACCAAACTTTCTCGGTGCTCAAGATTCGGGCAACTAAGAACCTGATTCTGAGCTGTTGCCGGGCTAACTGAACCCGGTGAATCAACTCGCAACCAGGAAAGTAGAATTCACTCCGCCGGTCGCTCCTTCGCTGCTTCGACCGCCTTAAAATTGCCGCTTTCGGCCGCGAGCACAAAACTCTCGGTCACACTCTTGAGGCTCTCCCAGCGATTGCGAATCGTCTTAGCCTCTTCCTTCGTGATCACATTATCTGCTGAAGATGTGGCAATGGTCGCGAGCATATCAGCGAAATCTTGAACGATGTCGTTGGTCAGTGGCATCAGCTGGCCCGTGTGCTTAACCGATTCTGGATTACGGATAAAAAAGCCCTCACTGCGTTGGCAAATCCATTGAGCGAACCGCTCATCCCCAGTCGAAGCGATTAACTGCTCCACTCGATCCAGAGGGTTATTCGCACCACTACCCTCTGCTGGTGGCTCAGCCCATTTGTAGATCAGAGAAAGCGAAAGACCCATGTCACTTGCGATCTGCTTGGCGCTAATCTTCTTCAAAACATCCCGGAGGACCTCATGCGATTCCATCTCGAAGAAAGTGGAGGCCCATTCACTAAACGCAATCCTGCCCACACTCATCCTTAAGACTTTCACAGAAATCCTTTTTTTGAGTGCCTCTAGGCCGAAACTCTGGCTGAATGAAACTTTTACATGAATATCCACGAGTATCAGGCTAAAGCCCTCTTTGCAAAATTCGGTGTGCCCGCCCCTCAAGGTGCAGCCGCTAAGTCATCCGACGAGTTCGCCACCGCGCTCTCCAGCCTTCCCGAAGGCCCCACGATGGTTAAATCCCAGATCCACGCCGGGGGACGCGGCAAGGGCACTTTCACCGATGGTTACAAAGGCGGCGTCAAGTTCTGCAAGACCAAGGACGAGGCCCTCGAAGTCGCAGGTAAGATGATCAATAACACGCTCGTTACGATCCAAACCGGCCCCGCTGGCCGCAAGGTGCAGACCATCTATTTCACCGCCGCGCTCGATATCAAAAAGGAATACTACCTCGCCATCCTCCTCGATCGTGCGACCTCGCGTCCCGTGATTGTCGCTTCTACTGAAGGCGGCGTAGAAATCGAAAAGGTTGCCGAAGAGACCCCAGAGAAGATTACTAAGGTTTTCATCGATCCCGCCTATGGCCTCGCCGATTTCCAAATCCGTGAAATCGTCTTCGGTCTCGAGCTCACCGGTGGTGAAGCCAAGAACGCTTACAAACTTATCCGCAACCTCTACACCTGCTTCTGGGAAACCGATGCTTCCATGGTCGAGGTCAACCCGCTCATCACCACCCCCGAAGGCGACGTGCTCGCGCTCGACGCCAAAGTCTCCTTCGACGACAACGCACTCTTCCGCCATCCTGAGATCGTCGAACTGCGAGACCTCAACGAAGAAGATCCTAAGGAAATCGAGGCCTCCAAATACGACCTCGCTTACATCGCGCTTGATGGAAATATCGCCTGCCTCGTCAACGGAGCCGGTCTCGCCATGTCTACCATGGACATCATCAAACACTACGGCGGCAATCCCGCCAACTTCCTCGATGTCGGTGGTGGCGCGACTAAGGAGAAGGTCATCGCCGCGTTTAAGATCATTCTCGGCGACCCCAATGTGGGAGGTATTTTCGTCAACATCTTCGGTGGAATTATGGACTGCAATGTAATCGCCGAGGGCATCGTCGATGCCGTCAAGGAAGTCGGTCTCAAGCTGCCTCTCGTCGTTCGCCTCGAAGGCAACAACGTCGCCGCCGGTAAAGCCACCCTCGCCGCTTCCGGACTCGAACTCGTCTCGGGTGACACCATGGCCGACGCCGCCCAAAAGATCGTCAAGCTGGTCGCCTGATCCGCGGACCTATCGAAAATCCGCAATCCAAAATCGAAATTAGCCATGTCCATTCTCATCTCTTCCGAAACTAAGATCCTCATCCAAGGCATCACTGGTGCCTTTGGTGGTAAGCACGCTCAACTCTCCATCGATTACGGCACGCAAGTTGTCGCCGGTGTCACGCCCGGCAAAGGCGGACAGACCTTTGAACACGCTGGCGTCAAAGTGCCTGTCTTCAATTCCGTCGCCGAAGCTGCCAAAGCTACGGGCGCGACTGTCTCTGCTATTTTCGTGCCCCCCCCATTTGCGGGAGACGCCATTCTCGAATGTGTCGATGCCGGTCTCGATCTCGCCGTCTGCATCACCGAAGGTATTCCGATTAAGGATATGGTCCGGGTGAAGCGCGCCATGCAAGGAGCCAAGACCCGCTTGGTCGGCCCCAACTGCCCCGGACTCGTCACGCCCGGTGAAGGCGAAGGGTCCAATGGCGGCTGCAGGATCGGTATCGCTCCCGGCTATATTCATAAGAAAGGCCACGTTGGCGTGGTCTCGCGTTCCGGCACACTTACTTACGAAGCGGTTTTTCAAATCACGACCAAAGGCCTCGGCCAATCGACCTCCGTCGGTATCGGCGGCGATCCCGTCAACGGCACCGATCACCTCGATGTGATCAAGCTCTTCAACGAAGATCCCGACACCAAAGGCATCATCCTCATCGGTGAAATCGGCGGCAATGCCGAGGTCGAAGCCGCCCGTTGGATCAAAGACAACTGCACCAAGCCAGTCGCCGGATTCATCGCCGGAGCGACCGCCCCTCCGGGACGCCGCATGGGCCACGCCGGGGCCATCGTCGGCGGAGCCGAAGACACCGCTGAAGCCAAAATCGCCGTGTTCAAAGAATGCGGAATAGAAGTAGCCGAAACCCCCTCCGATATGGCCGATGCCCTCCTCCGAGCCGCCAAGGCCAAGGGCGTGAGTTTAGCCTAAGCTTTTGAGCTTATCTGTTTCTATAGCCGCTTATTGGGTCAGCCCAATAGCGGCTATTTTTTGCTACGCTAGAATGGCACTTCTTCATCCATGTCCATATTACCGGCCCCGGCCTCGGGCTCAGTCAGGGGAGGCCCATCGTCCTCAGGTGCAGATGCAGAAGCACGGCCATCGCCAGTGACTGGCTCAATCTTCCAAGCGTTCAGATTGACGTAGTAGTTCTCCTTCCATTCGCGACCGCGGATATCGAAGGACACTTTGATCTCGTCGCCCTCCTTGAGGTCAGCCACGAGGCCAACCTTATCCTTCACCGTCTCGAACTTGATGTCCTGCGGGAAGCGTCCGTCGGGAACGGTGATCACGAATTCGCGTTTATTGAATCCGCTTCCGAAGGTCTGTTCCTCGAAAATTTTCTTAACTTTGCCAGTGATATCAAACATGGGGACAAAACATGACGAATGGACGCGATGTCGGCCAGCCAGCTTTTCAAAAAATATCGATAACACACCTAGCTTGATGTGAGTTGCTGAGTAACTCGCTTGGCAAGGAGCCAAAATAACCAAACACTTACATTTCCCCCACCACCCGATTCTGTAAACCGAAACACTACCTCCATGGGACACGGCGACCAAAACCTCAATCTACCCGGCGATCATAATTTCGCCCCCGATCCCAAACGCGTCCAAGAGCTGATGGGCCTCATCGATGGGCCATTTCATTTGGGTAAACCAGCGACTGATCGCGAAGCGTGGGAGGCTATTCGCAACAGCCCCGTGGGAGAACAGCTCCTACAGGAAGCTGAGGTCGCGGGGTGCGATGAGCCTCAGCCGCACATCACCAATGAGGCTTGTCTTTATGTCGTGGAGACCAAGGACCGCAGCAAGTTTGATCCGCTTCCCCCTCGTGTCAGGACGCGACTGACCTTATTGCCTATCGCGGAGTGCCTCGAACCGGATGGTAAACATCTAGCTCGGATTGAAGATGATGTTCAAAGGCTCTGTGCACTCAACATGTGGACATTTCCTCTCCACCAACTGGGCCCAGAACTCTACGATCGGACAACTGTCTTCACCGATCTGGCCTCCGTCCACTACGCGGGCAACCTCACGAGCATCCTCCATTTGCTGGAGGATCGATTGAAACCAGCAACCTGCCAGTTGATTCGGAACGAGATCGAAACCCGGATTTTCAAGCCATTCGAGGAACGCGTTAAAACAGGACGTGATGGTTTCTGGTGGTTCATCGTTAATCACAATTGGAATAGCGTGTGCCTCTCCCAAATCCTCAGTTGCGCCCTACGTCTGAAGGAAGACCCGCAAGAGCGGGCCTGGTATATCGCCACGGTCGAAAAACTTCTCAAACACTCTGAAGACAGTTTCGAGCACAGCGGTTTCTATATCGAGGGAGTCGGTTACTGGGGCTATGGCTACAGCCATTATGTGCTGGGTGCGGAATTGGTTCGAGGAGCGACCGGTGGTAAAATCGATTGGATGAAGAAACCCCGCGTGGAAAAAGCCTCCCACTTCGGGCATCGGATGGAAATCCAACAGAAAGCCTACCCTACTTTCGCCGACTGCAAACGTGATGTGCTCCCCGCACAGTGGTTGATGAATTGGTTGAACAACCGAATCGATCCGGATCGGGAAACGCGCAAAACGGCGGTGCCTTCCACTGCATTTGATCCCATTCATTTCCAATTCTCTCCCATCATCCACCTGCTGCTCTTTCACCAGGTTGATCCCAATCAGGCTTACGCGGTAGATGAAGGTCATGAAATCCGCGAGTGGTTTGAAGACGTGCAATTTCTGATCACTCGCCCCGGAGGTAATTCCATGTCGCGTCTCGCCGCTACCTTCAAGGGCGGCCATAACGGATCCAATCATAACCACAACGACCTCGGCACCTTCACGGTTCTGAGTGGCAAAGAAGAACTGCTCACCGACCCAGGAGCCGAAGTTTACGACAAGCGCACCTTTAGCGTTCAGAGATACGAAGGAAATTTGCTGAACTCCTTCGGCCACCCGGTGCCAGTCGTTGGCGGTGAACTTCAATTCCCTGATAAAACCTACCATCGCACTGGCTTTGGGCGTGATGCCTACACCGTTCTCGTGGATACGACTTTCACGGAAGATCGCGACCAAGTCATCCTGGAGATGGATCGCGCCTACAAAGTCCGCCATCTAGAAAACCTGATCCGCGCGTTCCGCTACGATCGCACCGGCGATGGATCTGTTGAAGTCTACGATCAGATTAAATTCACGACGCCAGATACTTATGAGACCGCCCTCATCACTTACGCCAATTGGGAACAACTCGATAATGGCCGTCTCCGGATATCCGCGAATGGCGAGGCCATCGAAGTCGAGGTAAGTTGCGATCAGAGTGAATTCGAGTTTTCCCACTGCATAATCAAGGAAAGCTCTACTCCTACTCGACTCAGTTGGCGTCTGAAAGAGCCTATTCTTGAGGCGAGCATCAGGATTCGAGTCATATCCATTAACACTTATTCAATTGATAATTAGCATCTTATGATTTATATATTCTCTAATACAGACTTTTTATAATTTAAGACAAAAAGAACTGGACTAAACCACGTCATATACTCCAGTTTCTCAATTGCATCAGGAACGAATCGGCCTAAAAAACTGATTCAGCCAACCGGGCCGGGAGCGGCCACGGTGGATCGAGTCTCGCCCTGCGGAATTCGGATGTGCGTCACCATCCGGGTGGCGAACCTAGAACGCTCCCGAAGACGACACCGATCTGATGCACTTTCAGATCGGTTTTTTGTTTTCAATCCCTGACGCGCGAACCTGCAACCACAGACCATCACGCATCATGACCACCATCAAAAACGTCCCATCAATCCGTGTTCGCACGGAGAATCCCAATCACCACCTGTGGAACAATCACGGGACATGGTTCCTGCATTACACGATCCACCCGACCCCTTACACCAAGGAGCGCATTCGTCGTTCCCTCGGCACGAAGGATATCGAAGTGGCCCGCGATCGACGCGATTCATTCTTCACCCACCTCGCCAGCGAAGCCGCCAAGGCGGTGAATGCCAGCGAGCGTAAAGAAGCTGCCGCATGAGCTCCCCGTATCGCATCGTGCGTTTCCGGCACCCCGGAAGCGCGGTCCCGACGTGGATCGATTGTCGAATCCAACTCGAGATCCGCGTGGACGAAGCGGCCTCCCCCACTGGATACATCGTTGAGCTCGCCCCAGCTCATGGTGCCCCGGTGCGCTGGTCTTATGTTTTGGCCGACGGGCAGGCCACTGGACTGCAAAGTGCGTTCTCGCGACACGAGCTCGAAACTCAAATTCAGGATTACTATTTCCTGAAAATCACCGCAGACCACCGCCAAAGCGCTTAACTAGTAATTTCGCAATTTGCCAAAGCCGCCCTTTCCAGTGCGGCTTTTTTTTGCACGCTTATCACGCAATGACACCCCTGACCTTCGCCGCGATTGGATGCGGTAGCAGAGTGAGCACCTACTCTAAGCTGATCTGCTCGCTCCCCCATAAAAGTAAGATCGTCGCTTGCGCCGACCCCAAGCCCGAGCGGCTGGAATTGATGCGCCAGATCACGGGCGATTCGTCGTTACTCACTTATCCGGGTGCAGATGAACTGCTCGCGGAAGGCAAACTAGCCGACGTGATGATTATCGGCACTCAGGATGCCTTTCACGCTGAACCCTGCATCAAAGCCATGGAGCTGGGTTACGATGTGTTGATGGAAAAACCCATCGCGACCAATTTCCCTGAAGTGCTTCGGCTCGAGCAAGAGGCGCGACGATTAGGCCGTCGTGTGCTCATTTGCCATGTGCTGCGCTACACTCCTTTTTACGGCAAAATCAAATCGCTGCTCGAAGCAGGTGCCATCGGCGAGGTCTCGAGTATTAATGCGATCGAAGGCGTGGGACCATTTCATCAAGCACATTCTTATGTGCGCGGCCATTGGAGCGTTGTGGGCAAAAGCTCGCCCATGATCATTTCGAAAAGCTGCCATGACATGGATATCATCTCCTACTTGGTCGATTCGAAATGCGAGCAGGTCGCGAGCTTTGGCTCTCTCTCGTATTTCAATTCCGCACACGCTCCGGCCGGCGCGCCCGCGCGCTGCACCGATGGATGCCCGGTCGCCGCAGAGTGTCCTTACGATGCCCATCGTTATTTAACCGATGAGCGAAAATGGCTGAACATGGTTTTCAAAGGAGGCGTCGAAGCACCCGACAAGGATGTGATCGAATGGCTCCGCACCTCTCCTTGGGGGCGCTGCGTTTACCACTGCGATAACGATACCGTAGATCGACAGACCGTAAACATGAGTTTCGCCAATAACGTAACGGCCACATTCACGATGACCGCCTTCGACGTGGGCCGGAGTTTGGAAGTTCGCGGCACGAAGGGAATTCTATCTGCCGGTAGTGTGACTAAACGCATTACGGAGCACGATATTGTGGTGACCAATCACTTCACCGGTGAGAATACCAATTACGATCTCACTCCGGAATCCGGTGAATACGTTGGCCATGGCGGAGGCGACCAAGGTCTGATCGAAGCCCTCCATGACCAATGGGCCAAGCCAGACTCGGCGACGATGCGTTCATCCATCCAACGCTCGGTCGAAAGTCATGCGATGGGATTTGCCGCCGAACAAGCTCGCGCGACCAATTCAGTCGTGAATCTCGATGAATTCATCGAGCAGAACCGTCGCGGACTCTAGGGTAGTTTCAAACGTTGCCCGGGGCGCAGCACATTTTCACGGCTCAGCACATCACGATTTGCTTCGTAGATATCCTGCCAGCGATTGCTAGCAGCCTGTCGGACTTAGGATATTTCCTCGGTTGAAATAACACATATAATTGACAGATAACAGGATACCAAGATACTTATCGCATGGCCACCCGTTATGTGAACATCGACCGCGACACGC